>Ga0213827_1000331_pt1 | contig 43061 bp, 33 predicted proteins | sample MC6MC0898MG_FD_180669 | JGI IMG/M metagenome (GOLD analysis project Ga0213827, IMG submission 180669) | Enriched soil aggregate microbial communities from Iowa State University, Ames, United States - MC6-MC0898-MG | ecosystem: Environmental > Terrestrial > Soil > Unclassified | place: USA: Iowa...
CATCAGCGTCCGCATCGGCGTCCGCATCAGCGTCGGCATCCGCGTCGGCGTCGGCGTCGGCATCAGCGTCCGCATCGGCATCGGCATCGGCATCGGCATCGGCATCAGCGTCCGCGTCCGCATCGGCATCCGCATCGGCATCCGCATCGGCGTCGGCGTCGGCGTCGGCGTCGGCATCAGCGTCCGCATCCGCATCCGCATCCGCATCGGCATCGGCATCGGCATCGGCATCGGCGTCGGCGTCAGCATCCGCATCCGCATCCGCATCCGCATCCGCATCCGCGTCAGCATCGGCGTCAGCATCCGTTTCATCGATATCCGGAGCAGTTACTTGGGACGGGCCTGAGACGTTTTCTGCAGCATCGGTCAGCGTTGCCGTGATGGTTTCGCCGTTGACTTGTGGGGTGGTCAGCACGACTTCGAAGGTGCCATCGGTGCCGACTGTGCCGGTGCCAATCACATTGCCGTCGGCATCCTTGAGGGTGACCGTGGTTTCTGGCTCGCCTTTACCGGTGACGGTGGTGCCATCGGCACTGACCACCAGGTCGGTCGGTGGCGCAGGAGCGGTGGAGTCGTCCGCGTTGACAGTCGCCGGGGCAGAGACGTTGCCGGCGCCATCGGTGAGTGTGGCGGTCAGGGTTTCGCCGTTGGTTTGTGGCGTCGTCAGCACAACTTCGAAATTGCCATCGGTGCCGACCGTTCCGGTACCAATGATATTGCCGTCAGCATCCTTGATGGTGACGCTGGTGTTGGGTTCGCCTTTGCCGGTGACGGTGGTGCCATCGGCCATGACGGCCAGGTCGGTCGGGGCATCGGGTGGGGTGATGTCGCGCTCTTCGACGACGACGGTGTGAGCATTGACGTCCGCTGGCGCAGACACGTTGCCGGCGGCATCGGTCAGGGTCGTGGTGAGGGTTTCACCGTGGGTTTTCGGGGTGTCGAGCGTGACCACGAAGGTGCCATCGGCGCCGACTGTACCAGTGCCGATCACGTTGCCATCGGCATCCCTGATGGTCACGGTGGTATTGGGTTCGCCTTTACCGCTGACGGTGCTGCCATCGGTGCTGACGGCAAGATCCGTTGCAGCCGCCGGAGCGCTGCTGTCGCTGGCATCGACGCTGGCCGGTGCCGAGACGTTGCCCGCCGCGTCGGTCAAGGTGGCTGTCAGGGTTTCGCCGTTGGTTTGCGCTGGGGTCAAGGCAACCACAAAGGTGCCATCGGCGCCGACGGTGCCGGTGCCAATCACATTGCCGTTGGCATCCTTGATGGTGACCGTGGTGTTGGGTTCACCCTTGCCGCTGACGGAACTGCCATCTGCACTGACGGCCAGATCGCTCGGTGCGGCGGGAGCCGTGGTGTCGCCAGCGGTGAGGGTGCCGGGAGCAGAGACATTGCCCGAAGCGTCGGTGAGGCTGACCTCGACTGTTTCGCCGTTGGTTTGCGGGGTGTCCAGGTTGACCTGGAAGTTGCCATCGGCACCGACGGTGCCGGTGCCGATGACGCGACCACTGGCGTCCTTGACCGTCACTGTCGAACCCGGCTCGCCACGACCACTGAGTACCGCACCGGTGTTGTCGAAAGCCAGGCCGGTGGGTGCGTCAGGAGGCGTCGAATCGGGGTCACTGCCGCCACCACCGCTGCCGCCATGACCACCAAAGAATATTGCCGCAGCGCCGCCGACACCCAGCAGGCTCAGCCCCCAGGCCAGCCAGTCTGGCGTGGTGCTGCCCGCCGCGGTGGCGGCCATCAGGTCTTCCAGGGTGCCGATTTCGCCAAAGGTAAAACCGGAATACGGCGAGGAGTAGCTCCCCAGGAAGAGGGTCCCGTCGTTATCTTCCAGTACCAACTGGTTGGGTTCGCCATCGCTGCCGACCACAAAGAAGTTCTGGACCGTGACCGTGCCGCCGGACTTCAGGGTAATGATCAGGTTCTTGCCCGACTGCTGCATCGACTGGACGCTGCTCGGGCTAATGGGCACTTTTACAATACTGGTTCCGTTCAGGGCGACATTACCGAACGTTTGTTCGGTAGCCGCCCCCGTCGCCTTGTCGACAATTACAATATTCTTCATCGCACACCTGTTTTTATTTCAGCTAGTCGAATCCCATAACAAAATCGACTCGAACGCGTGCGCAGCTTCTTAAACAGAGGCTGAGCATTCGAATAAGCGAAAGTTATGTAAAAGGTTTAATCCAGAAGTAGTACTCAACCCACACCGGAGCGCTCACTGGGTGCCAGGTATTTAACCTGGCCAGTACGTGGGAAGTTGGACTTGCACAGGGCAGTTGCAGCGCCATGCTGCAAGGGCGTCAAGCGGAGGAACCAGCGCTTGCGGAGGGGTTTGATCACCGTAGACGCTCCCTGTCTTTTGCCCGTCATCGGGGTTCGCATCCTTTCGTCAAACGTATCGAGCACGCCTGTGAAAAGCTGCAAGAAGTAAGCAAAAACCGTCGTGATAGAACTTCCCAGCACACTGAAAACGGTTCGCTTACGGGGATACTAACCAGCAAAAAGTTGGCGTCAAAGAAAAAAGTTCACCCCGTCAATACCCACATTAAAACCACGGCAAAGAAGATTGGGCGCGGATGTTATGTGCATTGAAAACTGAAAACACCGGATGATAATTTCATTATCATAAAATATGACTGAAGGAGATTTTCAATGCCCTTGAAGAGCAAAAACATGTACAAAGCATTAAGCATTTAGGCTTGTTACATTTGGAAATATATTTTCCGAAGGATTCTAGGGCAACGCCGGACATACACTCGACCACGCTGGCCGATCACACCTCGAACCCACTGACCGCGCCCACCCAAAAAACCTTTCAAGCTGCACGCGGAACAAAAACCGTTCGGCGACCACCAACATTAGAAGGGCTGCGCAGCTCAATGGAAGTAGCCGTCAAGCGCAGCAACAGGCGTCGTTTGCTTCGACCCTGACCATGGCGCCCCCCAAGGGACGACATGCCGGGGCCATTCCCTGTATGGAGATAGAGAAAACATGAGAGTTCTGTCGTTGTTCGGCACCCGTCCCGAAGGCATCAAGATGGCCCCGTTGGTCCATGGCCTGGCCGGGACCAAGGGCATCGAGAGCATCGTCTGCACCACTGGCCAACACCGGCACATGCTCGATCAGGTGCTGCAGCTGTTTGATATCCAGGCCCACCACGACCTGGATGTGATGCTCCCGGGGCAAACCCTCAATGGCCTGTTCGCGCGCTTGATGACTCGGGTCGATGCCCTGCTCGAAGAGGTCAAGCCCGATTGTGTGCTGGTACACGGCGATACCTCCACGGCAACCGCCTGCAGCCTGGCCGCGTTCCACCGGCGCATCCCGATCGGGCATGTCGAGGCTGGCTTGCGCACCGGCGACCTGACCCAGCCGTTTCCCGAGGAAATGAACCGCCGCGTGGTCGACGTCATGGGCAAATGGCTGTTCGCCCCCACCGTGACCTCGCGCGACAACCTGCTCAAGGAAAACCTCGAAGGTCGTATCTATGTCACCGGCAACACGGTGATCGATGCCCTGGAGCTGACATTGAGCAAACTCGACCACAACCCGGACATGGAGGCCAGCCTGGCCGCGCGTTATGCCTGGGTCGACCCGGCACAACGCCTGGTGTTGGTGACTGGCCACCGTCGCGAGAATTTCGGCGATGGTTTCATCCAGATCTGCTCGGCCCTGGCGGAGCTGGCCAAGCGTGAGGATGTGCAGATTGTCTACCCGGTGCACTTGAACCCACAGGTGCGCGACGTGGTGATGTCGACCCTTTCTGGCCTGCCCAACATCCACCTCATCGAGCCGCTGGATTACCTGGATTTCGTCTGGTTCATGCGCCGGGCCTACCTGATCCTCACCGATTCCGGCGGTGTTCAGGAGGAGGCCCCGCACCTCGGCAAACCGGTGCTGGTGATGCGCGACACCACCGAGCGCCCGGAAGCGGTGAGTGCTGGAACGGTGACGCTGGTTGGGACCCGCAAGGAGCGCATTGTCAGCGCCGTGCAGACCTTCCTCGACGACGCCGGGCACTATCAACGGGTAGCCCGTAGCGTCAATCCCTATGGTGACGGACACGCCACAACACGGATCATTTCGGCGCTCACCGGCCGACAATTCAGTGAGTTTGATCCACCCATCCCGGCAATCCGCCCAAGCATCGGCTAAACTCAATAGTCAAAATTACGGCGCGCCAAAGCCAAGGCGCGCATAAAAATAAAAAATACACCAAAATATTGACACGCAACGTTGCGGCACTCCACAGTGTGGGTGCCAATGCGGGATGGATCCAATGCAGCCACAGGGACAACCAATGGCCAATTGCCCTCCTGCACTGACAGTAATTGTTCGAGCTCATGCCGGCCCGTTTGTCAGGTCTGTACCCCAGCTTGTGTCTAAGCTGAGCACCGTCACTGAGCCCGTGTACTTCGCTTGCCCGGCATTCACGCTACCTCCCCATGGACGTGAATGCGCAGGGCAGTCGTGAACTTTCACTTTTCAGATGCGGCCGATAACCACGCATGAATACTCTTTCGAATCGCCAGCAGTGCCTCACCCTCCTCAAGCAGGTCGTACTGGTCGCACCTTTCGCTGCGCCTCTGTTCGCCATGGCGTCGCCCGGTAGCGATGCGTTGCGCACACTGGCCCAGGATGACTGGGTGCAGCGCAGCGTTTCGCTGGCCGACATGGGCATCACCAACCCGGTGGTGCTACAGGAAAGCGACAACCACCAGTCGTTCTTCCTGCCAGTGCCCAAAGGCGTTGCACTGGATGCGGCTTCGATCAACATTCAGGGCAACTTCATCAAGGGCGAAGAGGCTCCCGCGGCCCTGCGCCTGTCGGTCGACGGTCGCCCGCTGCATACCCAGAGCGTGACCGAACGTGCAGGGGACCTGGCTCGGCTGCTGCCAGTCGAGGCGCGGCGTCATGAGTCCGGTTTTGTCGATTTCACCATCGACTGGAGCTCGCCCAGCGGCGAACGCCTGTGCGAGCCAACTCGCCAGAGCAACAATGTGCTGACCCTGTCGCCCGACACCGCACTGACGTATCGCTATTCGATGCGGGGCCTGAACACCCTGGCCGATGCCTGGAGCACGCTGCCAGGCAAACCGGTGATCCTGATCGCCGCCGGCAAGCTGGAGCACGCGAGCTTCGACAGCGCCTGGCGCCTGGGCGTGGCCCTGGAACGCAACGCCAAACGGGCCCAGGTCAAGGCCTTCCCCGCCGTGGGCGACGTGGTCGCTATCGATCAACTGAAGATGCCTGCCGCCTTGAGCACGGTCGCGCCGTTCTCCGCGCTGACGGGCAAAGACCGCCACACCCTGGCCAGCGCTGCCGAGCTGGGTGCCCTGCTGGTGCTCGATGCGCCTGCGACCCGGGCCGACCTGGCCATCGCCGACGCCGCGCTGGTCGGCCAGATCAACGCCGCGCTGGATGCCCTGCGCGACCAATTGCAAAACGATGAAGACGCGGTCAAGGCCCTGGGAGAATGGCGTAGCCGGCATGCCAGCGCCGCCCAGAAAGTCCCCGGCAGCCAGCAGATTCAACTGGCCAGCCTTGGCCATCAAGCCGTGATCAGCGTAGCCGCCGACGCCGGGGCCAAGGCCGCCGGGGTGTTTGATTCGCACTGGCGCAACGTGCTCGTCTCCGCCGAGGCAACCATTCATCAAGCCGGTGAAACCGGGGACGGCAGTGACCGTGAGCTGCGTGTCGGCACGCTCGGTGGCTCGACCACCGCGTTTGATGTGGTGACCCGTGGCGAGTGGAATGCCGTGTTCCCGCTGAGCGCGGTGGCCGTCCAGGGCCGGATGCCCGGCGAGCTGATTCTGGATGTGGCCGCCGCACCCGGGGCGTCGATCACCCTGCCGGTGGCTTCGGTGCTGTGGAACGGGGTCCTGCTCAGTGCCAAGCAACTGAAGGCCGATGGCAAGCCCGAGCGCCTGACCGCCCGTGTCCCGGGCTATGCCCTGGGGGTGACCAACAACCTGCAGGTACGTTTCCAGCGCCAGCCGGTCTCGCCGAACTGCGCCGAAATCCCCCAGGGGTATCCGGTCAACGTGCTGCCGAGCAGCTACCTGCGTTCCTCCGATGCCGAGCCCGACGGCACCTTCGTCGGCCTGCTGCCATTGCTGGCCGGCAATGCTCAAGTGATCGTGCCCAAGACCGTCCTGGATACCCCGGCGGCCAACCTGCGCCAGATCATTCGCCTGGCCAGCGCCGCATCGATATCACCGGTCAATGCCGAACTGACCCTGGCCGACAGCAGCCAGCCGTTCAAGCCGAGCAAGCCGTTCCTGGCACTGGATGTACCGCTGGAAGGGGCCAAGCCGCTGATCGATGTCAAGGACCTGCAGCGCTTGCGCGCCGGCGGTGACGACAAGCGCCTGCTTGACCTGACCGGTCCGCAACCACTGAGCGCGGCGTCGGTGGTCGACTCGAACAGCCAGCACGGGGTGGTCTGGTATGCCCTGGGCGACCAGGTGTTGACCCCGGGGGCACCGTTCGTGTTCAACCAGGGTAACGCCGTGGTGCTGGGCGTGGACGGTCCGCTGACCTGGGTCGACACCTCCGAGCCCGGGCTGATCGCGTCGATGGGTCTTGGCGAATCGCCGTTCCATCAGTGGCGCAAGTACCTGGCGTGGGCCCTGCCGCTGTTTGCTGCAGCCCTGCTCGGCTTGTTGGTCCTGGGAGTTCTGGCGCGTCGCCACAAAAAGAAACAAGGCTTGTAACGACCACGGGAACAGCTCATGTCCTCGCTCTACCTGCCGTATCTGCTTGCGGACTACTATCACATCCTGGAGATCGTGACGGTCATCGTCGGCATCCTGATCATGCTCTCCAGCCTCGATGACCTGTTCATCGATGGCTGGTACTGGGCACGCCAGGCGTACCGTTCGCTGATGGTCAAGCGCCGCTACAAGGCGCTGACCGCCGAACAACTGCGCTCCAAGCGCGAGCAACCGCTGGCGATCATGATCCCGGCCTGGCTCGAGTACGACGTGATCGCGCCGATGCTCGAGAACATGGTCGGCTCCCTGGAGTACAAGAACTACTACATCTTCGTCGGCACCTACTGCAACGACGCACGCACCATTGAAGAAGTGGAACGCATGCGCCGGCGCTACAAGCAGTTGATCCGCGTCGAAGTCCCCCACGATGGCCCGACCTGCAAGGCCGACTGCCTCAACTGGATCATCCAGGCGATCTTCGCCCAGGACCTGCACCAGCCCGAGCCGTTTGCCGGGGTCGTCCTGCATGACAGCGAAGACGTGCTGCACCACCTGGAGCTGCACTACTTCAACTACCTGCTGCCGCGCATCGACTTCATCCAGCTACCGGTCACGTCCCTGGAACGGGACTGGTATGAACTGGTCGCCGGCACCTACATGGATGAGTTCGCCGAGTGGCACACCAAGGACCTGGTGGTGCGTGAAAGCATGTCGAAAATGGTCCCGTCAGCGGGCGTCGGCACCTGTTTCTCGCGCAAAGCCCTGCTCGAACTCTCGGCAGAGACCAACAACCAGCCGTTCAACACCGCCACCCTCACCGAGGACTACGACATCGGTGCGCGCCTGGCCCGGCGCGGCATGAAGCAGATTTTCGGCAAGTTCCCGGTCGACTACATCGCCAAACGCGCCAAATGGTTCGGCCACGGTGAAGCGAATATGGTCGCGATCCATATGCCCCTCGGCGTACGCGAATACTTCCCCGACACCTTCCGCACCGCCTATCGGCAGAAAGCCCGCTGGACCCTGGGTATCGGCCTGCAGGGCTGGAGCCAGGTCGGCTGGGAAGGCTCGCTGGCCACCAAGTACCTGCTGTATCGCGACCGCAAAGGCCTGGTGACCTCCTTCGTGGCGATTGTTGCCTACATCCTGCTGGCCCAGCACCTGCTGTTCATGGTGATGACCTCGATGGACTGGTGGACGACCTACTATCCATCGGTGTTCAGCCCCCACAGTGGGCTGATGCAGTTGATGTGGGCCAACGGCATCCTGTTGAGCCTGCGGGTGCTGCAGCGCGGGTACTTTGTCGGCCGGTTGTATGGCTGGGAACACGCGCTGCTGTCCGCGCCCCGGATGATCATCGGCAACTTCATCAATGCCATGGCCGCCGCGCGGGCCTGGCGCCTGTACCTGGGCCACCTGTTCCTCGGCAAGCAACTGGTCTGGGACAAGACCATGCATGACTTCCCGTCCGCCGACCAACTGGTCCAGCAACGCCTGCGCCTGGGGGATCTGTTGATGTCCTGGCGGGCGATCGACCAGGAATCCCTGAACAAGGCACTGCAAGCCCAGGCCGCTGAGCACAAGCCCCTGGGGCAGATCCTGCTGGAGCACGGCTACCTCGACCAGGCCACCCTGAGCGAAGCGATCTCCTTCCAGAACGTCACGGGCCAGCCGGTCGCTGCCAGTCCCACTGAACAACGCTCCTCAGAGACGCCATGATCCCTACTTCGCGTTTACTTCTGCTCACCGCGGCCTTGCTCTGCAGCTCGACGCTCCTGCCGCTGCCGGTGTCGGCCGCCGCCTATGAAGCGCCCCTGGAGGGCGAAGCCTGGCAGCAGGCGGACCTGGCGTACAAGAGTTACCAGGCCGGCCGTTATCGCGATGCGCTGGAGCAGGTGAATGCCGCGCTGAAGCTGCGGCCCGAAGTGGTGCGCCTGAATCTGTTGCAGGTCTATACCCTGCAAAAGCTCGGACGCATCACGCAGGCACGCCAGGCCGCGCAGGCGGCGATCAAACGCGGCGTTGACGACCCGGCGCTGCGCGCCACCGTGAAAAACCTGCAACCCAGGACAGCCGTCGCCACCGGCCGCGGACCGTCGGCGGCCTACCAGCGCGGCTTCCCGCTGGCGACCAAAGGCTATGCCGCCTACAACGCCGGCGACATGCCCGCCGCGGCCCGGGATGGCGAGCAAGCCTTCCGCGCCGACCCTAGCCAGGGCGCGTGGGCCCTGCTGTGGCTCGACGCGCTGGAGGTCCAGGAGAAATGGCCCGAGGCGGTGAGCGCCGCCGACCAGGTGATCGCCCTGAATCCGCCGAACAAAAGCGACATCGAGGCCCGCCGCGCCATGTTGCAGCGGCGCATGGCCGTACGGCCGACCCAGCTGGCCTACCAGGCTCTGATTACCAACCAGCCCGCCGAAGCGGCCAGGCTGGCCCGCGAGGCCGTGACCCTGGCACCGGACCTGACCAGCCAGCGCCTGTTGCTGGTCACCGCGCTGCTCCAGGATAAACAGCCCGCCGCCGCCGAGCAGGCGGCCACTGAAGCCTTGCAAGAGAACGACGAAAACACCGTGATGCTGGTGATGCGGGCCTACCTGCGCCAGCTCCAGGGCAAGAAAGACTCGGCCCGTGGCGACTTCGACGAGGCCCTGGCCCAGGACTGGCTGGACGACGATCAACGCCGCAATGTGCGCCTGATCGCGATCGACGGTGCGCTTGCTTCCGGTGACACGGCCCGCGCCGAACAACTGCTCGGGCCACTGGACGCCAGCGACGAAGCCGCCGTCAAACGCCGCGAAATCCTCGCCGAGGACAACAAGCCAGCGGCCAAGCTGACCACCACGCTTTACCCCGCGCCCGCCCAGTCATGCCATGACACACCCTATGGCACCCAGTGCGAATTGTTGCCCTCCGACCAGGTCACCGGCCCGGCGGGCCCTGCCACCGAAGCCTATGCCGCTTATGGCCGGCAGGATTATCAGGAGGCGATCAAGCAGTCGCGCCTGGCCGTCGAACAAGCACCGGACAACCCTGACTACCAGCGCCTGTTGACCACATCCCTGGCCTCGGGCAACGCGGCCCAGGCCGCCGAGGCGGAGCAGCGCCTGACTCGCGCCCTCGCCGCCTCGCCAAACGACGCCGACCTGTTCATGCAACGCGGCTACGTGCGCCAGCGCAATCGCCAACCGGACCTCGCGCTCCAGGACTTCAGCGCCGCACGGGCCACCGGCAAGGCGCCGCCCACGGTGATCCTCAACGAGGCTTATGCCCAGTCGGCCATGGGCGACAACCCGGGGGCGGTGCAGAAACTCAAGAAAGCCATCGACATGGCCGACGCCAACCAGCTCGAACTGGATGACCAGCAGCGCTACAACACCCGTGGCGCCATTGCCGGGCTGGACCGTGAATGGGGCGCGACCGTGTCGCTCGGCTACCGTGGCGCACAACCCACCACCAACAGCAGCGGTGCCGGCTTGAGCACCGCGGGTGATACGGTATTCAGCACCTCCGAGCTGTACTGGCGGCCAACCCAGTTCAATGACCAGAACGGCATTCTCGAGGTCTACGGGCGGCTGACCAACACCCTGTACGACGAAGGCAGCGAATTCGAGTCCAGCCAGTTCGTCGACCCCTGCAGTGGCGCGACGACCCTCGACAACCGCGACAGCAATGACCGAACCAACGGTTCGAGTACCACCACCGGCTTCCCGAGCACCATCGGATCGCTGGGGGTGCGCTACATGCTGGCCGACACCGGTTTTACCTTTGGCCTGGAGCGCCGGTTTTTCCTCGGCTCGGCGACCCGCGAGGGCACCGTCTACCCGTCCAAGCGCGGCGATCAATGCGCAATCCAGCACGCGATCCAGGACGCCAACACCACCAACAGTCCGGCAATCAACGGCATGCTCACCCGCTATCAACTCGACAGCGATGCCGGCGGCTGGCTCTCGTACATCACCTACGGGTTCTACCGGGGCACCGAGCTGCGCACCAATGAATCCAACTGGTTCACCATGGATGGCTACGCACAGCTGGGTTACGCCTGGGAAGACAACGACGCGACCTTCACCGCCTATGACGTGGACAACCAGGGCAGCCGCACCCGGCAACTGGCCAAGACCGATGGCCAGCTCAAGCGCCAGCAAGTGTTCGCCAGCAGCGAAGTGCGGGTCGGCCGCAGCCTGCGGTTCGACCAACTGGGGCCTAACGTGGTGGTGTTCCCGCATATCGTCGGGGCCGTGGACTGGATCTGGCAGAAAGACCAGGCCACCGGCCTGGACTTCGGTAAAAACGATCTGATCGACCTGAGCAACGTCAGCCAGGACTGGTCACTGACCAATGACGCTACCTCGTGGTCCATGGGGGTCGGCCCCGGCATCGCGGTTCGCTACTGGTTCCGCGAAGACCACTACAACGCTCCACGCTCCTCCCTGAGCTGGTCCATGCAGTACCGCTACCCGATTGGCGGCGGTGCTACCGAACGGGCCAAAGGGCTGTTCATGAACCTGATTTTTTCCTATTGAGCCCCTCGTCATAAGGACCTTTGCCATGTCACTTGCACGCCTGGTCACCCACCCCTTGAAACGCCTGGGCGCCCCCTTGCTCGGCGTGACGCTGGCACTGTCGATGGCCACCGCGCACGCCGCAGACTCCGCGCTGGTGATTCGCGGCAGCGATGGCTGGCTGTTTCCCGGCTGGGGCAGCCTGACCGTGGTCGACAACAAAGCCATCGACGCCAACACCGCGCTGATCAACGACGCGCGCCAGGCCCTGGCCGCCCGTGGCGTGCAATTGCAGGTACTGCTGCTGCCGGACAAGACCCTGTTCTATCAGGACAAGTTGCCGGCCGACAAAGCCCTCAGCCCGCAAGTCAAACAGCGCTACCAGACGATTCTCGGCAAGCTCAAGCAGGCCGGTATCTCGACCTTCGACGACGCCGCCGTACTGAGCCAACTGAAGAGCTCGGGCAAGGAGGTGTTCTACCGCACCGACCAGCACTGGACCCAGCCCGCCGCCGACGCCACCGCCGTGGCCACCGCCGAGCAGATCAAGCGCGATGTACCGAACCTCAAGGGCAATCCCGGCACTGGCATGGCCCTGGGCAGTGAATTCAAGGAACGCCGCTATGGCGACCTCGCCGAGCGCTTCCTGACCGAAGAGCAACGCAAGGCCACCGGCCGCGAAACCTTTGTCGTACGCCGCCAGGACACCACCGGCGGCCTGTTGGATGCCGCACCGGCACCGGTGCATGTCACCGGGCACAGCATGGTGCAGCCGTACTTCGGCTTCCCGCAGAAACTGTCCAATGCCCTCGACCGCCCGGTATCGGTGAACTGGAAGCCGGGCAACATCGGCCACTGGAGCATGTTGCTGGAATACCTGGAATCAGCCGACTTCAAGAAAAACCCGCCCCAGGTGCTGGTATGGCAAATGTTTGAGCCAAGTTATGCCTACGGCCCGCAAGCGTCGGGCATGTGGGACAACGCCTCGATCATGAGCGACAGCGCCTGGCGCCAACGCCTGCATGGCGCACTGGGACGCTGATCGATGGCAAACGAGCAAAAGCCGGTCTCGCACCGCATGAGCGCCGCTGCGATCATCGGCCTGTTAGTGGTCGGGCAGGCGGTCGGTATCTGGATGCTGCTGCACGCCAAGCTCGAGCCAGGGCAACTCAAGCCCTCGGCCTGGGTTGACGGTTCGGCCGGGCAGGTGTTGGGACACGTGATGAAACTGCCGCTGCAGGACGAGGCCGACACCATCAGCTCGGCGGTGCGTTATCGCTTCTTCGGCGACCTGGGCGCGCAGGTGGTCCAGGGCTGTCCGAACTGGCTGTTCTATCGCGACGGCCTGCGCGCGCAACCCGGGGTGCACGACGCCTATGAAGCCCGGGTACGCCTGATGCAGCACTGGGTCGGCGACCTGCGCGCGCACGGCCTGCAAGTGCTGGTGGTGACGGTGCCGGACAAGTCGCGGGTGCAGACCGAAGGCCTTTGCGGCCTGCAACAGAGCGCCCAACTGCAGGCCCGTCTGCAAGGTTGGCAAGCCCGCCTGGCGCGTGCCGGGGTGCCCCACAGCGACCTGTATCCCGCACTGGCCCAGGGCAAGGAGCCGCGCTTTTTCCACACGGACGTCCACATGACGGCAGTCGGCGCTCAAGCGGCCGCCGAAGTGGTCGGGGCCCAGGCCGTGGCGTTGCTGGGCAGCAAGGGCAGCCAGGCGTTCAACGTCTCCACCCCCGGCACCGCCGTGCCGCGCATGGGCGACCTGATCAGCCTGGCCGGCCTGGAAAAGGCCAGCCCGGACTGGCGCCCTGCCCTGGACATGGCGCAGCCGGTGAGTATCGAACCGCTGCGCAGTGGCGGCCTGCTGGATGAAACACCTCCCGTGGAAGTGCTGCTGGCCGGTAGCTCCAACGGCCGGCGCAGTGAATTTGCCGAACGCCTGGGGATGACCCTGGGCCGCCAGGTGTGGAACCAGAGCATGGACGGTGGTCAGTTCTCCGGCGCGTTGCTCGCCGCCCTGAACAAGCGTGACAAATGGCCTACCAGCCTCAAGCTGGTCATTTGGGAGTTTTCCGAGATGGCCCTATCCCTGCCGCTGACGGCCGACGAACGCACCGTGCTGGCCACATTGCCGAAGCAACAGGACGACCATGCTCTTTAACTCCTATCTCTTCCTCTTTCTGTTTCTACCGGTCACCCTGGCGGCCCACTACCTGTTCAGCGCCATCAGCCCGCGGATGGCAGCCGTATGGCTGTGCATCACCTCGCTGGTGTTCTACGGCTGGTGGAACCCGCAGTTCGTGATGCTGCTGATCGGCTCGATCGCCTTCAACTATGCAATCAGCCAGGTCATCCTCAGCACCGCCCATCGCCCACGCCTGCAACTGGCCGTGGCCACGGTCGGGGTGGCGGCGGACATCGCCCTGCTGATCCACTACAAGTACTTCGTGACCCTGATGAACTTCGCCCATGACTGGGGGTTTGGCAGCGGTCGACTGGACGACATCATCCTGCCGCTGGGCATCTCGTTCTTCACCTTCACCCAGATCGGCTTCCTGCTCGATTGCCGCGCCGGCATCGTCAAGGAACGCAGCCTGCTCAGCTACGTGCTGTTCGTCACCTTTTTCCCACACCTGATCGCCGGGCCGATCCTGCATCACAAGGAAATGATGCCGCAGTTCGCCAAGCGTGAAACCTACCGTTTCAACGCCGAGAACCTCAGCGTTGGCGGCATGCTGTTCGTCATCGGCCTGGCCAAGAAAGTGCTGCTGGCCGACCCGATCGCACCCTACGCCGATGCCGGCTTCGCCCAACCCGGCGAGCTGCAGTTCTGGGCCGCCTGGGGCACGGGCCTGGCCTATGCGCTGCAGCTGTACTTCGACTTTTCCGGCTACTCGGACATGGCCCTGGGGTTGGCGAAGATGTTCGGCATCCGCTTCCCGCTGAACTTCAACTCGCCGTACAAGGCCAGCAGCATCATCGAGTTCTGGGCACGCTGGCACATGACGCTGACCCGCTACCTGACGGCCTACCTCTACTACCCGGTGGCCATGGCGGTGTCGCGCTACCGCACCCAACGCAACCTGCCGGTGGGCACCCAGGGTGTGTCGAGCCTGGGCGGGTTTGCCGCCACCATCATCCTGCCGACCGCCTTCACCATGGGCCTGGCCGGCATCTGGCACGGTGCCGGGTTGCAGTACCTGATTTTCGGCCTGATGCACGCCGCCTACCTGTCGATCAACCACGCCTGGCGCATCTTCGTGGTCGGCCGCACCCCGGTGGCCGCGCGCAAGAACAACCGCCTCAAGGAAGCCGGCTACGTACTGCTGACCTTCGCCGTGGTGATCATCGCCCAGGCATTCTTCCGCGCCGCGGACACCCAGGATGCGCTGCGGCTGGTGGAGGGCATGCTGGGCTTGCGTGGGTTCGACAGCCTGCCGAACGTGGTGTATCCGGCACAGATCGCCTGGGGCGACGCCTGGCGGATGTTCATGGGCCGCCACCTTGATATCTTCCATATCGTCGCCCTGCTGGGCGTGGTCTGGTTCCTGCCCAACTCGCACCAGATCATGGGCACGTTCTCGCCGGCACTGGCCAAGGCGCAACCGACCGGACCGGCATTCCTGCGCTGGGCCCCGACGTTCAAATGGCTGGTGATCCTGGCAGCGTTGCTGTTCCTGTGCCTGATGAACCTGCACAAGGAAGCGCGCTTCCTGTACTTCCAATTCTGATCAATGACTAGCGGAGCATGACCTCGTGAGCACACCCAATGCAGCACTCGTAAGCAAACTCGGCGAGATCGTCGCCAACGTTATCCAGACCACCGTTGAGCCGGACGATCTGCTGATCGAATCCGGCATGGTCGACTCGCTGACGGCCGTGGATATCGTGCTGGCCGTACAGGCCGCCTACGGTTGCAAGGTTCCACCGACCGAAATCGAAGAACACCTGGAGTCGGTCAACGCGCTGGCCGCCTTTGTCGAGGAAAACCAGAACGCCTGACGGCCCACGCCGTCCCTCAATACTCAGGGGGCTGTATGTATTTTGACTTTGATCGATGTGATTTCGCCGAACAGGATCAGGCCAACACGGCGCCCGCGCTGAGCGACGCCCAGCGCCAGATCAGTTGGGCCGGGCTGCTGGCGGCCACCGATGCCTGGCAGGAGCGTGCACGCGCGGCCGGCGTGCTGCCGGGTCACGCACTGGTGATCAGCGGACACAAGGAGATCGAGTTTGTGGTGGCCATGCTCGGCTGCCTGCGCCTGGGCATCACCTACGTGCCCGTCGACAGCATCAACCCACCTGAGCGCCTGAAGCTGATCACCGAACGGGTCGCCGCCGCCCAGTGCTACAACGCCACCCTCAATCGTTTCGAAGCCGGCGCCGCCGTGTCCGCGCCGCTGGCGGAGCCGGGCATCGCCTACATCATGTTCACCTCGGGCAGTACCGGTGAACCCAAGGGCGTACAAATCGGCCGCGACAGCGTCGCGCTGTTCGCCAGCTGGATCCGCGACTGCCTGGCACTGGGCCCGCGTCCGGCGTTCATGAACCAGATGCTGTTCAGCTTCGACTTCTCGCTGTTCGACCTGTGTGGCGCCCTGGCCCTGGGTGGCGCCTGCGTGCTCTGCCCACGGGAGACCATCGCCGCGCCCGACGCCTTCGTGCGTTACCTGGCCGATACCGGGGTGCAGGTCTGGGCCTCGACGCCAGCCTTCGTCCGCCAGCAATTCCTCAATGACGATTTCAACCAGGCCCACCTGCCGCAGTTGGGGGTCTTCGTGTTCGGCGCCGAGTCGCTGTCACCGGCCATGGCCGAGCAGCTCTGGGCGCGCTTTCCCGACGCGCGCATCATCAACTCCTATGGCCCGACCGAAGCGACCTGCTCGACCACCTGGGTGGAAATCAAGCGCCCCCTGGACGGCGCGCGCAATCCGCTGTCGATCGGCCGTGCCAAGCCCTACGCCGAGGTGTTCCTCGACGACGGCGAGATCTGCATCGCCGGCGACCACGTCATGCGTGGCTACCTCGGGCGCCCTGACCTGAGCGCCAAGAGCCTGTTCCTGCACAACGGCAAGCGCGCCTATCGTACCGGCGACATTGGCGAAATCGACGAGCAGGGCCTGGTGTACTTCCATGGCCGGCGCGACGACCAGATCAAGCTCAACGGCTACCGCATCGAGCTGGGTGAAATCGATGCCGCGCTGGCCAGCCTGCCGGGCGTCCACGCGGCCGCCACCATTGCCCTGCGCCGCCCCGATGGCAGCCTGGTGCGCATGATCGGCTTCGTCTCCTCCCCCGAAACCCTGGCACCGGGGGTGATCGGCCCCTTGCCGGAGCAGTTGCACAACTGGAAACAAGCCCTCGGCGAACGCTTGCCGCACTACATGGTGCCCTCGGAGCTGGTGGCCTGCGGACTGTTCCCCACCAACGTGTCCGACAAGGTCGACCGCAAGCGCCTGGAGTCCCAATACCGGGAAACGCGCATGAAACCCACCAAGGAGAAACCATGAACCCGCGTGCCCTTACCCTTCGCGCCACCCTGCTGCTGGGCACTTGCCTGGCGGGCCCGGCCATGGCCGAAGGCGTCCTGGCCCAGCTGTACGCCCCTCGCCCTCCGGCGGGCTCGGCCTTTGTCCGGGTGGTCAACCCGAGCGCCGAAAGCCTCAAGGTGCAAATCAGCAACGGCACCGTGCAAGCGATCGGCCCAAGCCAGCTGGCCAGCAGTTATGCAATCGTCAAGGGCAACCAAACCTTCAGCGTGACCCTCGACGGCAAGCCCGCCGGCCAACTGCAAGTGGCGCCGGACAGCTTCAACACCCTGGTGCCGCAGGACGGCAAGTTGCAGGTGCTGGACGACAGCGCCGGCAGCGAAGACGCCCTCAAAGCCGAACTGCGCTTCTACAACCTGGCGAGCGATTGCCCCAAAGGCAGTCTGGCCGTGGCGGACGGCGGCCCGGTACTGTTTGCCGACGTGGCCCCACTCAGCACCACCGCGCGAGCCATCAACCCGGTGAGCGCATCACTGAGCGCCGGCTGTGGCAAGGCCACGGCCGAGAAACTGGCGTTGCCGCCACTCAAGCCCGGCGATCACTACAGCCTGTTCCTCACCGGCAGCGCCGCGGCGCCCGTGCTGCGCGGGCAACTGAGCAGCACCGACCTTTACGCGAAATAGGCCTCCCCATGCGCAAGATATTCCGCGAAGACCACCTGCAGTTCCGCGAACAGGTGCAACGCTTCATCGCCGAGCGCATCGTGCCGCGCTACGACCAATGGGAAACCGCCGGGGTGACCCCCCGCGAGCTGTGGCGAGAGGCCGGCGAACAAGGTCTGCTCAACTCAGCGCTGCCGGCACCCTATGGCGCCGACGGTGACTTCGGCCACGCCGTGGTGGTCATCGAGGAGCTGGCGCGGGCCAATTGCCTGGGGATCGGTTTCTCGATTCACTCGGACATGGTCTCGCCCTACCTGTGGAACCTCGGCACCCAGGCGCAGAAAGACCGCTGGCTGCCGGCGATGGCCAGCGGCGAGGTCATCGGCGCGATTGCCATGACCGAGCCCGGCGCCGGCAGCGACGTCAAGGCGATCCGCACCCGCGCGGTACGCGATGGCGAGGACTTCGTGCTCAGCGGGCAGAAAACCTTCATCACCAACGGGGTCAACGCCGGTCTGGTGATCGTCCTGGCCTGCACCGACCCGGAACTGGGTGCTCGCGGCCTGTCGCTGTTCTGTGTCGAAGAAGGGTTGCCCGGCTTCAGCAAGGGCCCGGCCATGCGCAAGATCGGCCAGCACGCCCAGGACACCTGCGAGCTGTTCTTCGATGAAGTGCGGGTCCCGGTGGATTGCCTGCTCGGCGAATTGAATGCCGGTTTCCAATACATGAGCCATGAGCTGTCCCGGGAACGCCTGGCCATCGCCCTGCGAGCCGCAGCGTCCACCGAAGGCATGCTCGAACAGACCAAGGACTACACCCGGGGTCGCAAGGTGTTCGGCAAGCGCGTCATCGACTACCAGAACAACCGCTTTGTCCTGGCCGATGCCAAGGCACGCCTGAGCATGCTCCGGGTATTCCTCGACGACTGCGCGCTGCAACTGATGGAGGGCAACCTGGACCCGGTGATCGCGGCCATGGCCAAGCTCAATGCCACCGAGATGCAGGGACAGATTCTCGACGAGTTGCTGCAGTTGTATGGCGGTTATGGCTACAGCGCCGAGTACGGCATTGGCCGCGCCTGGGCCGATGCGCGGGCGCTGCGGATCTTCGGCGGCACCAGTGAAATCATGCGCGAGATCATCGGGCGTTCACTCTGAGTCCTGGTGGTGCCAACCTCAGGAGCGCGCCTTGAGCCACTGCTGGCGCAAGCGTTGCGCCTGGGGGTCGGTGCCGGTCGCCCAGGGGTCGACGGCAAACGCGATGATGCGTTCCGCGCCCGTGGCCTGGGCCCACTCCAGCTGGCGCTGGACCCGTGGGTAGTCTGCGGAGACTGCCTTGAAATCAGTGCCGTCGTTTCGCGCTGACGGCAGTTGCTCGAACAGTTCGACAATCACCTCGAACTTCACCCCACGCTGGCGCAGGTACTGCAACAGCGGCTCGATCGCCTTGAGGTTGTTCCAGCCCGCCACCCCCACGCCGTCCTGCACCATGGGCCGCAGCTGGGTGCGAGCCAGCAGCGATTGCCACAGTTGCACCAGGCTGCCGTCGGTCTGCAGGGTGCTGTAGTAGGTGGAAATGGCCGGAACACCATGACCGGCGTTCTGCGACACCCCCGACAAGGCCGTCAGCCATTTGCCCAGGCGCTCCTGCCGGGCGGGTTCGGTCCAGTGGTACTGCTCGATTTCGTACGGGATGTACCAGCCGGCAAACTGCCCATGGGCGGACCACGGCGCCTCACGCATGTAGCGGCTTGCCCCCTGCAAAGACCCGCTGAAGAATGCGGCCTGGGTCGGCTCGTCAGTGGCCGACAACGCCTGCCACCAACCATTGTCATAGGGCAAGCCGATGCGCACGTTCATCCCGTGCTCGCCGGCGGTGTCCAGCAGGTCCTGCATCACCGGGTCCGGCAGCATCCAGTCCGGCTCGTCCCCACCCAGCAGCCCGACCCATTGCAGCACCAGCTCTTCACAGCCCAGTTCAGCCATGGCCGCCATGCGCTTGGCCCACTCATCGCGGCTGAGTTCGGCGTGGCTTTTCCAGATCTGCAGGAAGGTGGCGTCCATCTGCGGCTTGCGTGAGCAGCCTGCCAGCGGACCGAGCAAGGCCAGCACCGGAGCACACGCCGCCAGCCGCAAGAGCTGCCGCCGGCATTGGCATGGCGGGTTCAATGGATTGGGCATTGAGGTCTCATTGACTGGGGCTGTAAATGCACTTGTATGCAGGGGGAGTCATCATAGCGTCTATCAGGCGGTTATGATTGGCCATTGCCAGACTTGCCAAGGGGCCAGGCAATCATCGCGCCTGTACCAGAACATGATGGTGAATCCGACACCATTCAACCAAGAAGGATTGGCTAAGCGCCAATTGAGTGATTTTTGCACGGACGGTTTTTCGCAGTACTCATGGCCCTGACCCTGCTGGCTGGCTGTTCGACCACGCCGCCACGGGACCAGGGCAACATTTGCAGCATCTACCGCCAGTACCCCGACTGGTATGAAGACACGCTGAAGATGGAGCAAGCCTGGGGCCTGCCGCCTCATGTGGCGATGGCGATCATCAAGCAGGAAAGCAGCTTCGTGGAGGACGCCCTGCCCCCTCGCGACTATTTCCTGTGGGTGATTCCCTGGGGGCGGGTCAGCTCGGCCTATGGTTATGCCCAGGCGCAGGATCCGGTGTGGGGCGAGTACAAGAGTGCAACCGGCAATGGCGGCTCACGGGACAATTTTGACGACGCGGTGATGTTCGTCGGCTGGTACGCCGCCGGCACTCAGCGCCAGTTGGGGATTTCCAAATGGGATACCTACAGCCAGTACCTGGCCTACCATGAGGGGCGCGGCGGGTTCAGCCGCCAGAGTTACCTGCAAAAACCCTGGCTGATGCAGGTGGCGCGCAAGGTCGAGCAACAGGCGAAAAACTACGGCTGGCAACTCAAGCAATGTCGCAGCGAACTGGAGAGCAATCGCAGCTGGTGGTAGGGGTCAAGCCTGAGGGGCGGGATCATCGCCAGCGTCCGGTTCGCAGGATGGCTCGTCGTCATCCTCCTCATCGTCATCCAGCAGAGAGTCCTTGCGGGCTTCAGTAATTGCCCGGCGCATTTCTTCGCCCTTGACCGGGCAATTGAGCAACTGGGCAATGCGGTCGATACGTTGTGTCACAGCTGGCCTCCAACTCGCCAGGATTTGCCTCGATAGTGCGCGCTTTCACTGATCGAAGCCAATCCCTGTGCGCTCAGCTGTCCTGGTATTTATGGGTAATTACACTGATCGAGACGTAAATAACCCGTGACCACCTGGCTGACATCGCCGTCCTCGTCGTTGTGGATCACCATGACCCCAGGACGACGCAGCTGCATCAGGAGCTCGTTGCTCAGGCGAAAGCTCGCCTGCAAGCCATGGTCGCCCACCACCGGTGCAATTTGTCGGCGACGCGCGAAGCCTTTGCTTTTGTGCTGCTGGTAACGGGCCCAGGCAATCAGCAGCACGGCATTGAGCAGAGCGACCCACACGTAGAGTTGCAACGTACCGAGGGCGTCGAGCACCGAGACTTCAATGCGCGGTCCAGTGTGTGTATTGAGCAACGGCCACAGGCCGCGCACCAGCAGGTAGATCAGGCCGACCCAGGCCAGCAGCGTGAAAAACGCGTCGACCACGACCAGGAACGGCCGTTGCCGGGTTCTGATGATTTTCATTGTTCGAGCACCTCGTCATCGTCGTCGTTCAGCGGTTTGATCCCACGGTCCGGGCTGACCCAGCGCGCGCGCTTCTGGTGTTGACCAAACAGCACCTTGGGGAAACTCACCAGGGTCGTCAGCAGGCTGATGAACCAGAACACCAGGGGATACCAGACCACCCAGAACATGGTTTTCCAAAGGCCCCGCTCGTAACGCCGGTCGATCAGAATGCTGACCGCGAACTGCAGCAGACAGACCATCGCCAGCACCAAACCGGTGAAGGCCGGCGGCAACAAGTGATGCACGGCAATGGCTTCGGGCATTTCCACGAATTTGCCGACGGCCCAGAAAATCACTGAAAGCAGGAAGGTGAAGGCCCAGCCGGTGGACAGGCAGTACTCGAACAGCAAGGGCCAGAGATAACGATGACGGTATTGCCAAATGCCGCGGATGTTCTTGAACAGCACCTCGGCACCACCCTGCGCCCAACGCAGCCGCTGCTTCCACAGACCGGCGAGGGTTTCCGGCATGAGGATCCAGCACAAGGCGCGCGGTTCGTAGAAGATGCTCCAGTGATCCAGTTGCAGCTTCCAACTGATGTCGATGTCTTCGGTAATCATGTCCGGGCTCCAGTAGCCAACCCGATCCAGCGCCGAACGACGGAATGCGACAATCACCCCGGACACCGTGAAGATCCGTCCGAACACCCGCTGCGTGCGCTTGATCAATCCGATGATCGAGGAAAACTCCCCGACCTGGACCCGTCCCACCAGGGTCGAGCGCGTGCGAATCCGCGGGTTGCCGGTCACCGCTCCAAGCCGGGCGTTGTCCAGCATCGGCGCCACCAGGTAAGCCGCGGTGTCCGGTGCGAGCAACGCATCACCGTCAATGCACACCAGGTACTCGCTGCGCGCAGCGATTGCCCCCATGCGCAGGGCCACCGCCTTGCCCTGGTTCTGCGCCAGATGCAGTACGCGCAAGCGCGAGTCCTGCACCGCCAGGGCATCGAGGACGGCGGCGGTGTTGTCGCTGGAGCCGTCGTTGATGGCGATCACTTCGATGTTCGGGTAGTGCTGACCTAATGCGGCATGAATGGTATCGGCCGCGTTTTCACCCTCGTTGTAGCAAGGGATCAGGATCGAGATCAGCGGTTCACCGGCCAGCGGCGGTGGCAGCGTGTCCTTGCCCCAGGGCCAGTGACGCTCCCAGTGCAGCCAGAAATACAGGCCGCCGGCGATCCACAGTCCGGACATGAACAGTGGATAGAAAAACACGAAGTCCATCAAAAATTGCCCGGTGACCAGGAAAATCACGCCCAGGGGGATCCCCAGCACGATCGCCAGTACCAACAGCGCTAACAGTCTGTCCAGCATCTCAGGGATTCCACTTGTTGGAGAGCGCAGGACGCACGGTTTTCAGGTCCGGCTGGTTCTCGAGGAAATTGTCGGGGTAGTAGCCAAAACTCGTAGCACCCTGACGCTTGAGGCGACCCATCCAGTCCGCCAGTTGTTGAGCGCTCAGTTGCGCGGACGCATCGCTGCGGTTCCAGTCGCGGGCCTGCAGTTCGAACACTGTGCGCTGCAAGGCGCCGGGGCGGGCCTTGACCGTGGCCACCAGGGATTCCAACCAGGCACCGGACTGCTCATGGGTCTTGCCCTCCATCAGCGGCATGGCCATGGGTGCGGTCCAGTCGTAGGCAGCAAGGAAATCATCGAGGTTCTGCGCGAACCAGGCTTCGCTCGACGGATTGAGCATCGGCTCGGCGAACAGGTTGCGCGCTGTGCGCACCTGCGGCCCGCGAATGGCGCGGACCCTGGCAGTGAGTTCGTGGGTGAAATCGATCAGGTAGCGGCTCTTGAAACGCGTCCAGCGCTGCAGCGTGGCCGGATCGCCACGCAGTTGGGCAATCGACCCCGGCAAACCATTGGCGGCATAGACCTGCAAGGCTTGTGGGCTGGCATCCTCGAAATCCGAGAGCAAGGCGTCATCGTGGTAGAGAATGCCGTCGACCGACGTCAGGCGCGCCACGTCCTCATAGAGCTCACCGATGATCCGCCGCACGCTGGGATCGAATGGCGACAGGCGTTGATACTGGCCTGGGTCAACCGAGGCCTGGCCGCTGCTCGGATCCCAGCGGGTCACCCGTGGCAAGGCCGGATCGAGGGCAAAGCTGAGCACCGGCATCCAGGCAAAGACTTTGACGTTGGCCCGGGTGCGCAACTGCCAGGCGACGCGATCGAAGAGGTCGGCGCGCACCGGCAAATGACGGTTGGGGAAGTACAGCGAGTGCACCAGCCCATCGCCCTTGGGGTCGGCGAAGGCTTGCAGGAACACGGTGTCCGCGCCCATGTCGGCCATGCGCTGGATCAGTTTGCCAAGGTTGATGTCCTGCTGCGCCGGGTCCGGGTCGTAGACGTTGTCCAGATCGACATGCACCACCCGCATCGGCGCCTTCGCTTGCACACCGACGATGCTGTTGGCGAAATGCTCGCCGTCCGGGTCCGAGGCCACCAGGTAGCGCGGGCTGCTCATCAGGTCCGCAAGGCTGTCGAGACCGTCGTCGAGGGTCAGTGCCATCTGGTAGCCCTGCTCGCCCACCACCTGTAATGCGCTCCCGTCGGCGGCGCCGTACGGCCAGACCCAGACCCTTGGCGCGTAGCCAGTGACTGCGCGAATTTTCTCCGAGATAGCAACCACGTCACTGCGTAAACGACTCTGGAACTGTGCCTCTGTTTCGTAGCGACGGGTCAGCGCGTCGTAGCGACGGGTCGCCGCCGCGGGCTGCAGGTTTCCTTGCGGGTTGGCCAGCACTCCCTTGTGACTGGCGTCGGTGTGGGCGGCAATTTCCACCAGGCCGGAACGGGAGACTTCGCGAATCTGCTCCCAGGTCAGGAAGTCCGAGCGCTGGCGTGGAGTGCCGGCAAAGTCCACTGGTTGATTGAGCGGTGTGTCGATCCAACTGCCGACCGGCGCCAGCAAGGCGGGCCAGCGATAAGCACGCAGCACCGGCATGACCCGGGTATAGAAACTCGAATAGCCGTCATCGAAACTCAGCAGGATCGCCTTGGCCGGCAGCTCGGGGCCGCCATTGCGGGCCGCCATGATCTGGTCGACGGTCACCGCCTGATAGTGGTTTTCCCGCAGCCAGGCCAATTGCTCGATCAAGCGCTCGGTGCGCACAGCGACCACCGCCTGGTCAGGATCGCGGTCGTCGACATCGTGATAGGCAATGCCCAGCACATGGTTTTTCGGCCAGGGTTGTTCACTGGCGGCCAGCGGTCGTTGTGAGGGCGGCACAAATGCTGGGGCCTGCTGGGCGCAGGCGGTGAGCAACAGGACCCCCTGCAGCAGGATGCAACGTGTGATTGCAAGCATGAGCAAACTCTTCTAGAAGCGGTAGGTGAGATCGATGATCAGGCGCAGATCGCTCTCGCGATCGCCGTCATAGGGCCGGTTGAGCCAGCTCAACGCGGCACCCGCCTCGAATACGTCGTTCCAGCTGACGCGCTGGCCGTAACTGAGCAGACCGATGGCACCCGTGCCGTGATCACGTTGGCTGTAGGTACCGGCACCGGCCTGGAACTGCTGGCTCCAGGCGGTTTCGTAACGGTGATAGAGCACGTGATTGGCGCTCAGCGTCGGCAGCACGCTGAGGTCGGACTTGGGGTTGAAATACGGCACATCGGCGTTCTTCGAGTTGTGGCTGCTGCCCACTTCCAGACCCGCGTCGACTTGCAGGCCTGGCGTGCTGTACACGCCCTCGCGCCCCGTCAACAACGCTTCGAACCGGCGATTGCCATCACTGAACCGCGACGGGCTGAGCGCCAGCTGCCACTCGCGACTTTCATTGCCACGCCAGCGCAGGAAAGCACTGCCCCCATTGGCCGTGATGTCACTGTTCAGGGCCCGTAGCGGCGTATGGGTCGACAGGTAGTCGAGGCTAGCGCCGTACTGCCAGTGATCGTCGATGTCGCGAGCCGCCGCCAGGCGTGCACCGGTCTTGTTGCCATAGCCGTATGAGTGGTTGGAAACTTCCGCTTCCAGGGTCATGTCGCGAGTCCGCCGCTCCACCCCCACGCGCTGCCAGCGATGGTGACCGGTGCCTTCCTGGAAGTCGCCGGTGGCGTAGCCGGCACCGCCGAACAGTCGCCAGTCCTCATCGATCGGTGGGCTATAGAGCACCGTTTCAATGCCCAGGTCGCGGCTGCCGCTGACCGCACCGGCACCGTTGTCACCGCCACCGTAACTCTTGCCGCCATAGGCCGAGACCCGCAGTTCAGCCATGTCATGCACGTCACGCAGACGCTGCAGACGCTGGACCTGGCGGTTGTCCGGGTAGCGCGCCACCACGTCGTCGGTCAACGCATCCAGTTGCCGCCACTCCTGCAAGTCGAGTGCGGTATGGCCCTGCCCGACTTCCAGGCCAACGTCGCGTGGCGCCATGCTTTCGGTTTCCTTGAGCTGGGATTCCGCACGTCGTGGCCAGTCACGGGCGCGGTACAGGTCTGCCTGGGCCAGGCGCAGGCCGAGATTGCCCGGGCCCCGTTCGACCAGGTCCGCCAGGCGCTGCTCGGCCCCGGGCAAGTCCGCACCATAGGTACCGGCCTGGGCCGCCAGTTGCTGCGCGTCCATCCACTCATCATTGGGGTTGCCCACCGGCAAGCCCTTGAGCTCGACCCGTGGTTTCTGGCTCTGGGCCAGCCTGTCGGCGAGCTCGCGCGCTGGCAGCGGTTGATCGTTTTCCAACAGGGCGTAGTACAGCGCCGTGCTGTCTTCCAGACGATCCCCCGGATCGGCATCGGGTGCCGCCAGGACCTGGCGGTACATATCGACGGCCACTTCCGGCTGACGCTGATCCAGATAAGAGGCGGCCACCCAGCGCTGCGCATAGGTGGGAATTGGCACGCCTTCGCCCATCAGTTGTTGGTAGTCATGGATAACCTCGGCGGTACGCGCACGCGCCTTGAGCGCACCCAGGCGGTCGATACGCCAGCGCCGCACGTCATCGTGTGCCTGGGCGTCGGCGCTCCAGGTCCTGATGAGTTGGTCGTAGTCGGCCAGGGCACGGTCGGCAACAACGTAGCGCTCCTTCTCGCTGCGCGTGGCCAGCTCCGCCAGGCGCACGCGCTCGGCCGCTACATCGCCCTCGATACGCCGCAACAGTGTCGGTTCGATCAACCCCGGACGCTGGCGCGCCAGGCGCAGCGCCGGTTCCGGTAAACGTGCACGTTGCAGGGCGAACACATATTCGCGGGCGACTTCAGGCTTGCTACCTGCACGGACGAACGCCTGGTCGTACTCGAACAAGGCGTCGTAGGTCGCCCCCGCGCGGGTCAGGGCGTAGGCCAGCGCCATTCGGCGATTCGGATCCCCAGGCCTGGCTGCCACCCATACCTTGGCGCGGTTGACCGCTTCACCCGGCTGACCGGCATCCGCCTGAGTCAACGCCAACCCCAACTGCACGTCGGCGTTAGCGGGGTCGCGCTCCAGCGCCCTGCGATACAGCGCAACGGCTTCATCCCAGCGGTGCAGATTGCGGTAGGCACGTGCGGTGGCGGTCAGTGCCTGGAGGGGCAATTTGCGCTGGTGGGCCTGGGTTTCATAAACATTGACGACTTCGCTGTCGAGGCCCGCCCAACTGGCGATCTGCAAATGATCACTGAGCTGGCCTGTGGACAACTGATTGTCGGGAACCTGGCGCAGCACGCTCAATACCGGCCCGTAGTTGCCCGCCCGGGCTTGGCGCACCAGGTCATCGTATGCCGTGTCGGCAACCGCCAGGGTCGGCCAGAGCAGCTGGCTGCACAGCGCTACGCGAAAAATCGGGCGCAGGTGGGGATGGAGGGTACGCAACATTCGCAGGTTTCCTGTACGAGGAAAGCTGGAGCGATGGGTCCCCCTGATGGCATCACCATCAGGCGGCCAGTGCCTGATGACACGGCCAAGCTATCCTGCGATGCAGTCTTCCATGGCGAGGCTAGGCAAAAGACGAATCCGCATATTTCTTCAGAATCGTCCTACAAAACAAAACGCCCGACCGTGCGAAAGCACAGGCCGGGCGTTTAGATGAGGCGAGGGTGCCAGTGGCTTACTGAACTTCGTCCGGGGCGCCGAGCTTGCTCATGACGAAGGCGACAAACTGCTCGACGGTCATTTTCTGGCCGTTGAACTCCACCTGGTTGTTGGCGTAGTGCAGCTTGGAAACGATGTTGTTGCCTTCCAGCGTCGCCAGTTGGGTGCCGACCGCCATGCTGCTGAACATATCGCTGGTGGCCAGGGCTTCTTCGGCAATGGCCTTGGCGTCTGTCTGGCCTTCGACCAGGGCCTGCACACTCACCAGGTCCGTGATCATGGGCTTGGAGACCTGCACATTGAAGTCCAGCAGGGCAATCAGCTCGCGCACCACTTGATCGGTCGGCTGGTCCAGCGACTTCGGCTTGGTCAGGTCCAGCACCAGGCTGGCCTTGCTTTCACCGTTGGCGGTGGTGAACGAGAGGTTCTCCAGGGCGATTTGCGGCTGGGCGGCCAGCAGTTTTTCCAGGTCAGCCTTGACTTGGGTTTCCTCGGCTTCGCTCAGCTTCAACTCCGGCACCGGTTGCCCGGCATCAGCAGCTGCGGCGGCGGCCTCCTCGTACGGCTGCAGTTTGGTTTGATAGATCTGCACCAGCGACAACGTCGACGGGATGTCGAGGTTCTTCATGCTCCAGGCCATTTTGGCCGAGCCGAGCGCTTTGTCGTTGAGGGTGATTTCGGCAATCCTGTAATCGGCACGGCCCGCCGCGTTGCTCCCGGACTCGCTGGTGGCGGTCTTCATTTCCAGTTTTTTCAGGTGCAGCACCGCCTGCTTGTCACCAAAGGTGGTCTTGCTGCTGCTGACCTCGACGGTGTTATCGCCCAGGTAATAGCCGAAGCTGCTTTTGGTCAGGTTGCTGGCCAGGGTCAGGCCGTTGAGTTCGATTTTGACCGGCGACTGGTCCTCGGCGACGCTGGTTAGCGTCAGGCTGTCCATGTAGCCGTTGGCCTTGACCTTCTGCGCCTCGGCGCTGGCCGAGACCTCAAGGTTGAGCCCGGAAAACTTCAGCGTCGACTGGTCGTCGAGCACGGTGTCGACGGGCAACAACTCAAGGGTGCCGCTGGTGGCGCGGTCATAGCCAAGGTTGATCACGCCCTTGAGCGGCGACACGTCCTTGGTGGCGGCGAACCATTTGGCGGTCAGCGGGGTTTTTTCCAGGGAGTAGTGACTGGTGGCCATGACCGGCAGCCATTTCAGCGATACCAGCCGCGAGAACGGCAGCGGACCGTGTTCGATATGGTCGGTGAACAGCAGCTCTACGCCATCGGCGTGTTCGCCAAACATCTCGCCCTGGCCCTTGAGGCGGTAATGGGCGGTGCTGCTGAACAACTGGCGATCCAGCGACACCAGCTCCAGGGTCGCGGTACCGTTGGAGCCGACCATGGCCGCTTGCAACTGCTGGTTGGCGTCGGCGATGGAGGTCTGCAAGACCCCTTCCAGCTTGGTGCCGGTGTACCACGCGCCGCCGGCACTGATTGCACCAATGGCCACTACGATTCCAAGAAGCACACCTGCTGATTTATTCATGAATTACCTGATCATTGTCCGTTGTTGAAAGGGTCGTCTTCCCTGAACCCATGACAGGCCGTGGCGCGACTTCGTTCAAATTGCGCAGCAGATTAGCACTAGCGATGCATGGCAACCCAATGAATAAGGGTTAAAGAGTGTCCAGTGACTCCGACAGTTGCGGCCGCGCCCGCCCTCCCAGCAGGAGCGGTTGGCGCCTCAGGAATATTCCGTCTCCATCTCGTCGAGCTGATGATCGAAACTTTTCAGGCGTGCGGTCCAGGTGTACACCAGCACCTCGAAGTCGCGATTGATCACCGTACCGTCGGGTGAATCGAAACGTGGGTCGCAGACATCCAGCTGGTAGCGTTCGCGGGCCATGGCGGTGGCGACGTCAGCGAGTTCCCGGGCGTTGTTCAGCCAGTGCCAGCCTTCGCCGGTCACCTGTTGGTCGAGGGCCCGGCATTGCACCTTGAGCGCTTCGAGGCTTTTCTCTAGCGGGGTGCCGGTCAGTTCGCCCATGACCTCCTGGAAGGTGCGACCCGGCTGCCAGTAGCTACCCCAGAAATACCGGTCGAACACCGTCTCGACCCGGCGCAGTGCCACCTTGGTATCCCAGATCTGCACCAGGGTCTTGCCTTGTTCGAGTTGTTTTTTCTTGATCCGCAGGCCTTGCACCGAGGCCCAGGCGACCACCGCGATCGACAGCACGCCGATCATCGCGCTGGCACTGTCGAGAAAGAGCAGGGCCTTGTCGAGCTGGTGAGCCAGCATGACGCCATAAAAGTAGGTGGCAGAGAGCAACACCAGTGCGACGATCGCGCACCAGAAGCCGAGAGCATAAGGGTTTTTCATTATTGGAATCCCCATGACCTGTGCGAGCCTTGATTGCCGGATTCGCCCGCGCGGATCCGACATGTCAAAGCATAGCAACGGCCTCAGGGTTTCGTCGGTTTTGCCGCTTGCGTTCGTCCGCTTTCCCAGCCGCCGCCCAGGGCCAGGAACAGATCGATCTGGCTCATGGCAACCTGGGTGTTGGCCAGGGACACTTGCGCCCGGACGTCGGTGTAGGTGCGGGTCGCCTGCAGGTCGGCGAGGAACGATGCCCGACCGGCCTGGAAGAAGCGGTGTGTCTGGTCTGCCGCCACTTGCGCCGACTGCTCGGCGTCGGCCAGGGCATCGCGGCGCTGCAACAGCGCAGCGTACTGCGTGAGGCCGGTCTGGGTTTCGCGAATGGCGTTGAGCACCACCCCATCAAAGTGCGCCAGTGCGCCCTGGCTCACCGCCTCGGCCTCATGCACACGCGCACGGGCGCCGTTGGTCGGCACGCTCCAGGTCAGCAACGGGCCGAAGCCCCAGCGATTGGTCTGGGACTCGCCCAAGTGATCGAGGATGCCGACGGTGCCGACGGTCGCCCCGATGCTGATGTCCGGGTACAACTGACCGGTGGCCACGCCAATTTCCGCGGTCGCCGCCGCCAACCGACGCTCGGCCTGGCGCACGTCCGGCCGCCGTTTGAGCAGCGAGGCACCGTCGCCCACCGGCAGCAGTTGGGCGATCCGGGGCAGCTCATGGCAACTGGCAGTGCCGGCCGGCAACTGGTCGACCGGCTTGGCCAGCAACATCGAGAGGCGGAACAATCCGGCCTGGCGCGCCGCTTCATAGCGCGGCATTTCCGCGCGCAGGGACTTGAACTGGGTCAACGAACGGGTGACCTGGGTTTCGTCGCCGCGCCCGGCATCGCGCAGGCGCTGGATCAACTGGGTGCTCTGCCTTTGCAGGTCGAGGGAATGCTCGGCGATCTCGCGCTCTTCGTTGGCCGCGCACACCTGGGTGTAGGCGCGCACCACATCGGCGACCACGGTGATGCGTGCGGTATCGGCCGCCGCCTGGGTGGCATCGGCATTGGCCTTGGCCGCTTCGATACCACGCTGCAAGGTGCCGAACAGGTCGAACTGATAGGAAGTGGTCAGGGCCACGTCACCGACGTTGGCCACCGGGACTTTTTCCGGCAACAGGAAGGCCTCCCCGGACTCCTGCAGGCGTTGGGCGCCAAGCTTGACCCCACCACTCCAGCCACCGGCCGATTCGGCCTGCTCGACTTGCGTGCGAGCGCGGGACAGGTTGGCCGCCGCCACCCGCAAATCGGTATTGGAAGCCATGGCCTGTTGCACCAGTTGATCCAGGCGCGGGTCCTGGTACAGGCGCCACCAGTCCGCCGGCACCGGTGCCGAGACCACGTTGTGAGCGTCGATTGGCAGCTTGCCCTGCAAGTCCGCACGCTGCACCGCCGCGTCCTTGGGCACCTGGTAGTCCGGGCCGACCACCTGGCAGGCCGACAGCAGCAGGCCCAGGCCCACCGTGACCAATCCGCCTGCGGCCTTCATTGGGCCGGCGCCTGGGCGGGCTGGTCGGCGATAATCGACACGGTGGCGGTACGCCCGGCGATCATGCGGAAGTCCTCTGGCACCTCATCAAAGGCAATGCGCACGGGAATTCGTTGGGCCAGCCGCACCCAACTGAACGCCGGGTTGACGTTGGGCAGCAGGTTGGCGCCACTGCTGCGGTCGCGGTCCTCGATCCCGGCGACGATGCTTTCGACGTGTCCACGCAGGCGCGCGTTGTCACCGATCACCCGGATGTCGACGCGCTGCCCAACATGAATGCCGCCCAGCTTGGTCTCTTCAAAATAACCGTCGATGTGGAATGAGTTGCTGTCGACCACCGACAACACCGGGCGCCCGGCAGTGACGAACTCCTGCACCCGCGGCGCGCGGTCGTTGACGTAGCCGTCGACGGGGCTGCGGATCACCGAGCGGTCGAGGTTGAGCTGGGCGCTGTCCACCGCGACCTGGGCCTCCATCAGCGCCACCTCGGCACGGGCCACGCGCGACTGGCTTTCTTCCAGTTGCTCACCCGGCACCAGGTTACCCAGGCCGCGGTTGCGCCTGGCTTCGCGCTGGGCCTGGGCCAGGGTTTCCTGGCGGTCGGCGACAGCGGCCTTGGCCTGGCGCAGCGCCAGCTTGAAACGATCAGGGTCGATGGCGAACAACACCTGGCCGCGCTTGACCGGCTGGTTGTCGCGCACCTCCACTTGCTGGATCAACCCGGATACGTCCGGAGCGATCTGCACGATGTCGGCGCGAATGTGGCCGTCACGGGTCCACGGGGCGAACATGTAGTACGCCACCATGCGCCACACCACGAACACGGCCAGCGTCACGACCAGCAGGGTCAACACCACACGGCCGAGGGTCAAAAAAGGTTTTTTCATGTCATCAGGTATCGACTGATTGAGTCCACGGCGCCGAGCAGCAAGGCGTACAGACCCACGTTGAACAACGCCCGGTGCCAGACCAGGCGATAAAAGTGCAAGCGCGTCAGCACCCCGTGCACCAGCAGGTACAACACATAGGTAATGCCCATCAGCACCAGCAAGGTGGGCAGGAACACCCCGCTGACGTCCAGGTCACCGATCATAGAGGCGCTCCATCAATGCCGTGGGGCAGCGGTTCTTCCAGCTCGCCCGTGCCGAGGAATGCCACACCCGGCAACAGCGCCAGGCGCAAGCCACTGAGGGCATGCAACAGGTTCAGGCGGGTGTCATCGTCGCCTTGCAGGCCCTGGCCATTGAGCGCACGCCGGGTGCGGTCCATGGTCATCTGCAACGAGGCCGGGGCCGGCAGACGTTCGCCGGCCTTCAGGCACGCCTTGAAGTACTCGCCGACCTCGGCCACCACCTGGCGCAACAACACATTCGGCACCCCCAGCACCCGTGGCGCGTAGGCCAGGATGTCCAGCAGGTTGAGCCCGACCCGCACTTCGCGCAGGGCGATGCCGGTGTCCTGGCCCGTCATGGCCAGGCGTGGCAGGTGCTGCATCAAGCGGTCGAGCATTTGCACCCCCAGTTTGCGGCTTTCGGCCAGGTTGGCCGGTTCCGTCATGCCGACGATGTCGTGCCAACTGAAGCGGGTCAGGCGCTTGGCCGCCAGCTCCGAACCGAATGGTCGCGCTACCAGGGTCCAGACAAAGGCAAACAACAACCCGATGGGGCCGGCCAGGTTGGAGTTGACGAAGCTCAGGAAGTCCGCGTCGTAGACGCCTTGCAAGCTGATGAAGGACGAGGTGTTGACGATGGTCAGCAGCATGCCCAGGTAGAACGCCGGCTGCACCGTCAGGGTACCGACGACGATGTAGGGCACGGCGAACGCCAGCACCAGCATGGGGAAGTCATGCAGGTTGGGCAGGATCAGGAACAGGTAGAGGCTGGCGAATACCACTGACAATGCGGTCCAGAAGAAGAACCGGTAGATCTGTGGCGCCGGGTCGTCCATCGCCGCAAAGAAGCTGCACGCCACCGCCGCCAGGATCACCGCGCTGCCGCCGTCGGGCCAGCCCAGCGCAATCCACAGCACCGAGGCGACAATGATCGCCAGCACGGTGGAGGTCGCCGAATACAGCATCAACCCCCGGTCGAGGAAGGGCGTCAGGCGACCGAGACGCCAGTGCCGGTACACCGCCCGCCAGTTGTCCTGGTTATCGGTGTGAATCGCGTATTGCAGGCTGCGCAGGTCCTGCCACAGGTCGATCCACTCGCCCAGGCGGTACAGCGCGTTGGAAAACAACAGTTGCCTGCGATCATCCAGGGCTTGCGTGCTGGGTTGCAGGGCCTGGAGTTGCGCGCGCAAGGCCTCCCAGCGCTCGACCGAGGCATCGCTGTATTCGAGCCATTGCAGGGATGAGGTGAGGATCGGCGCAAACTTGTCGACCCACTCCGGTGTACGTCGCTGCAAGGCGTAGAGCGCATCGTCCAGGGCATCGATCACCGGCAGCAGGTGGATCATCCGGCCGCGCAGTTCCTTGATGTTGCGCACGGTTTGCGGCCGGGCGCCTTCGTGGGGCAGTTGGCCGATCATCAGCTCCAGGGAGTTGAAGGTGGCAACCATCGAAGCCTGCAGCGCGCTGATTTCCCCAGGCTGGACCTCACGACTGAGAAAGCGCTGGCTGTAGGTCACGGCGCTGGCGAACCACTTGCTCACCGCGTCATCGAACACCGGGGCCAGGCGCCGGGGCCAGAACAGGCTGCCCACCACTGCCGCGCAGACAATACCGAGAAAGATTTCCTCGGTGCGCGCCTCTGCCACATCCCACACCGCCAGCGGGTTATCCACCACCGGCAGGGCGATCAGCGGCAAGGTGTAACCGGCGAGCATCAGCGCGTAGCTGTTGGCGGTACGCAGGTGCATGGAGAGGAACAACAGGGTGCCGGTCCACAACGCAATCACCACCACCAGCACATAGGGGCTCTGCACAAACATTGGCACGAACAGCAAGGCCGCCGCTGCACCGGTAAACGTGCCGATGGCACGGTACAGGGCCTTGGAACTGGTAGGCCCGACGAACGGGCTGGAAACGATGTAGACCGTGGCCATCGCCCAGTACGGCCGTGGCATCTGCATGAGCATGGCGATGTACAGCGCAATCATCGACGCCGAGAACGTCCGTACCCCGTAGAACCAGTCGCGAGCCGGCGGCATGCCAGAAAAAAATCCGCTCAAGATGGGGTCACCGCGGCCTGCTCGGCGGTCTCGAACGCGCGAATCACCCGTAGCGCCACTTCCAGGTCCGCCGCATCGATCCCTTCGAGCACCTCGCGGCGCAGGCGTACCAACTCCACCTCCACCGCCTGCACCAGCTCACGACCGGAATCAGTCAGGCTCAGGCATTTGGCGCGTCGGTCGTGGGTATCCTCAGTGCGGCAGACATACCCGGCATGGCACAGCTGGTCGAGCAGGCGCACCAGCGAAGGACTTTCCATCCCCGCGGCCTGGGCCACGGTCACCTGGCGCACACCCTCACCCAGGCGCCCGATCATCAACAACGGGACAGCACAGGCTTCGGAGATACCAAAGTTGACCAGCGTGGTCTGGCAGATTTTTCGCCAATGCCGCGCGGCTACCACCATGGCACTGCTGATGTTCATTTGAAGGGCGTCGAGGGTCTGGGGCACAGGAAAATTCGCACACTGTTAGTTTGCTAACTATCAATATCGCACCGGACGGGAAATCCAGTCAAGTTTTGAAACAATTTGCTGGTCAGCAGCGAACTCACTCCTCCGGCGCTCACCTTCACCCTCGCGTTCGCCCGTAGCAGCTGCCGAGCTCCGCGAGGCTGCTACGGGGTTATACCCCGCGGCCTTTGCGCAACAGCACGTTCAACTGGTCAACCACCTCTGCCCAGTCGGCGTCCTCGCGAATTTCTTCGCGCAGGAACTGCGCCTGGCTTTTGCTCCAGAAAAACGCGTCGGCCAGGTGCAGTTCGGGTTTGAGCGGTGAATGGGTGGCGATGAATTTGTCGATGCTCTCGGCGTCATGCGCCAGGCCAAGTTGCTTGAACAGGTTGGGCAGGCTGTGGGTCGGTGCTTCCATGGGGACTCTCCTGGTGAAGGGGGGTTAATGGCTCAGTTCGCAGATTTGTGCGTGGGGCACCATTTTCAGGTACTGCTCCATGCTCATGTGCAGCAGGTTGTTGTGGTTGCCGGCTTCAACGTAGATCTCTTTCTGGCGAGTCAACAAGGGGTCGATGACCATGTCCAGACCATAGGACTCGCCCAGGGCCGGCACGGCGCCGCGTTCACAGTCATTGAACAGGTGGGCCAGGGTGCTTTCGCGGGTGACCTGCCATTCGCCGCTGCCACGCACTTTGCTCAGGTCCAGGTGCCGGCTGGCCGGCAATACCGCCATCAAGTAGTGCCCGTGATGGTCGTCGAGGACCACCGACTTGGCCACGCGCTCGGCCGGAATGCCCGAGACCCGGGCGGTCTCCAGGCTGCTGGCTGAATGCGGGTGAGCCACCACGTCAAATTCACAGTGCGCCTCTTCCAGGCTGCGCTGCACGGTTCTTGCCATACGCATGATGCACCTCGGTGTCCGCAGCCCAGGCTGGCGGACCATGGTTAAACCTTCTGCTGTCACTTCAAAGTCTAGGCCGGCTGCCAAGTGGCGAAGGAAAATCTGCCCACTGGAATAGTCGACCTGCACTGATCAAATTTCGTTCAACCCCAGGCTCAACTAGACTGTAGACAGGGCCTGCGTGTGGTTCGCGGACGGACGACTCTCCCGGAGGGTCAAGTGAACATCGGTGGCTGGTGTGCGGTTGTGGTGTTGTCGGGTGTGAGCGCTTCAGTGTTCGCGGCGGACACGGTCATGCTGCTGGTGACCAACCCGTTCGCGGTCTGGCTGATGATGTTCGGCATCGCCTTCCTGGTGGCTGAAGCCCTGCTGCCCAACTACGGCGTGATCGGCCTGGGCGGCATCCTGATGTTCGTGATCGGCGCAGTGATGCTGGGCAACAACGAGGTGCCGACGCCGCTGATCGTCGGCCTGGCACTGATCAGCGCCCTGCTGTTGCTGGCCTTGCTGATCCACGCCCTGAAAACCCGACCGCGGCACACGGTCAGCGGCGATACCGAACTGTTTGGCAGCATCACCCAGGTGCTTGCCCTGCAGCCCGGCAGCGTCTACCACGGCTGGGTCCATCTGCAGGGCGAGCGCTGGCAGGTGCGCAGCACTACGCCGCTGCAACCGGGACAACGGGTACAGGTGGTGGCGCGCAAGGGGCTGATGCTGGAAGTGGCCGCGACTGACGCGGCGCCGCAGGGAGAATGACCATGGGCCTGCAACTGGGTTTTGCCGCACTGCTGGTGCTGCTGATTGCATTGGCGGGGTCGACTTTTCGCATCCTGCGTGAATACGAACGCGGGGTAGTGTTCCAGCTCGGACGCTTCTGGCAAGTCAAGGGGCCGGGGCTGATCCTGCTGATTCCAGTGGTCCAGCAGATGGTCCGCGTAGACTTGCGCACCGTGGTGCTCGATGTGCCACCGCAAGATGTGATCACCCGTGACAACGTCTCGGTGAAGGTCAACGCAGTCCTGTACTTTCGTGTGCTCGACCCACAGAAAGCCATCATCCAGGTCGAGGACTTCCTCATGGCCACCAGCCAACTGGCCCAGACCACCCTGCGCGCGGTGCTCGGCAAACATGAACTGGACGAGTTGCTGGCCGAGCGCGAGCGCCTCAACGTCGACATCCAGCAGGTGCTGGACGCGCAAACCGATGCCTGGGGCATCAAGGTGGCCAATGTCGAGATCAAGCACGTCGACCTCAACGAATCGATGATCCGCGCCATCGCCAAGCAGGCCGAAGCCGAGCGGGAACGCCGGGCCAAGGTGATCCACGCCGAGGGCGAACTGCAAGCCTCGGAAAAACTCATGCAGGCCGCCGAAATGCTCGGCCGGCAGCCGGGCGCCATGCAGTTGCGCTACATGCAGACCCTGAGTTCGATTGCCGGGGACAAGAGTTCGACCATTGTCTTCCCGCTACCGATCGAGTTGCTCAAGGGCATGGCGGACTTGTCCTCCAGGGGCTGAGGGCAACCGGCCTCGACTCAGCCACGCCCCTGGCCGGCAGCCTCGACCTGCGCCAGCGGATACACCGACTGCCAGCCACCGCCCAGCGCCTTGTACAGCCCGACCATGGCCAGTGACACGCTGGTGGCGCTGTCCACCAGTTGTTCCTGGGTCGCCAGCAGCTCGCCTTGCACGGTCAGGACGTTGACGAAGTCCACCACTCCCTCGACGTACTGTTGTTGGGCAGTGCGCAGGGCGATCTGGTTTTGCCGTACCGCTTCGGCGAGGCTGTCGCGGCGCAGTTGGCTGGCGTTGTAGCGGGTCAGTTGGTCGTCGATTTCATGCCAGGCGCGCAGCACGGTTTGCTGGTAGGCCAGCGCCGCTTCCTGCTGTTGTGCCTCGCGCAACTCAAGCATGCCACGCAGGCGACCGCCATCGAACAGCGGCACGCTGAATTGCGGGCCGAGGCCAAACTGGCGTGAGCCCCAGGAACCGAAATCGCTCAATTGCATGGCCTGGGAGCCGAAGTTGCCGGACAGGGTGATGCGTGGGTAGAAATCGCCCTTGGCCACGCCGATGCTGGCCGTGGCGGCGTGCAGGCGGGCCTCGGCCTGGCGGATATCGGGGCGCCGCTCGGCCAATTGCGACGGCAAGCCGATCGCCACCTGACGCGGGGTCTGCGGCACCGGGCCGTCCTGCGCCAACTCGGCCTGCAGGGCTTGCGGCCGCTCGCCCAGCAACAGGCTCAAGGCGTTGATCAGTTGCGCCTGGCGCTGCTGCAGCGCTGGCAGGCGCGCTTCGATGGCGGCCACCTGGGCGGCCGCTTCAGCGACGTCCAGATCGGTGGCCACGCCGTCGGCCAGGCGCAGTTGCGACAACTTCAAGCTATGCCGGGCGACCTCGAGGTTTTGCTCGGTGACCGCACGGGTGCTCTGCACGCCACGCAACTGGATGTAGTCCTGGGCAGTTTGCGCCAACACCGAGAGCAGCACGCCACGGCGATCGTTTTGCGCCACTTCCAGGGTCGCGTCGGCGGCTTCGGTCTGCCGCCGCACGCGGCCCCAGAAGTCCAGCTCCCAGGAAGCGGAGAACCCCGCCTCCCACAAACTGAACGCTGAGTTGCCGTTGTGTCCGGACGGGTCGTTCAGCCCTTCGCCGCTGTTGCGTTTACGGGCGTAACTGCCCGTGGCAGCGGTGCTGGGGTATTGCTCGGCCGTGACCACCTGCCGCACCGCCAGGCTTTGCTGCAGGCGACTGCTGGCCAGTTGCAGGTCAAGGTTGTCGGTCAACGCGCGGCGGCTGAGGGCGGACAGTTGCGGGTCAGCAAACACCTCCCACCAGCGCTCATCCATTGCTGTGCTCACCGCCTCGCTGGCCGCCGCCTTTTGCGCTTTCGACCACTGCTCGACCTGGGGTGCCTGCGGCCGGACAAAGTCCGGACCCAGGGTACAGGCGCTCAATGACAGCAGGCCCAGGGCGAGCAACAGGTGTTTGTGGGGAGTGCCATGGCTCATCGCTGTGTCACCTCGCGCACGCTGGTCTCTGAGTCTGTGGTGTCAATGCGGGCCTCCACCGACATGCCGACACGCAACCGCTGGGCCAGGGGCTGGCCCGGGTCGAGGATGATTTTCACCGGAATGCGCTGCACCACCTTGGTGAAGTTACCCGTGGCGTTGTCCGGCTTGACGGCGGCAAAGGTCACCCCGGTGGCCGGGGCAATGCTTTCGACCCGGCCGGTCAGGGCTTCGCCGCCCAGGCTGTCGACGTACACCACAACGTCTTGCCCCGGCTGCACATCGGTCAGTTGGGTTTCCTGGAAGTTGCCCAGCACATACGCCTGCGCGAGCGGCACCACGGCGAGGATCTTGCTGCCCGGGGTGACGTAGGCGCCAACCCGCACTGCGCGCTCGCCAACCATGCCGTCCACGGGGGCGACGATGCGCGTATAGGACAGCTGGAAACTGGCCATTTCCAGGGCCGCCTGCGCCCGCTTGAGCCCGCCTTCGGCGGCGTCGCGCTGGGCCGTGAGAATCTCTACCTGCTTGCGTTCCGCCGCCAGCACCGCCGTGGCGTTGGCCAAGCGAGCGCCCGCCTGGTCAATCCGAGTGCGCGCCTGCTGGGCGTTCTGCACCGTGCCGGCGCCGACACCCGCCAGGTGGTTGTAGCGATTCAGTTCATGCTCGGCGAAAGCCTGTTCCGCCTTGGCGGCCACCACCGTGGCCTGGGCCTGGGCGATCACCGACGCCTGGCGCTCGAGGGTCGCCCGGGCGTTTTGCAGTTGCGCCCTGGCCACCAGCGTATCGGCATCGGCGGCTTGCGCGGCGGCGCGAAAGTCGCGGTCATCGATCAGCGCGAGCAATTGCCCGGCCTGGACCCGCTGGTTGTCTTCGACCAGCACCTCCTTGATGAATCCGGCCACGCGCGGCGCCACCAGGGTGAAGTCGGCACTGACAAACGCGTCGTTGGTGCTCTGCTGCGGCTTCTTGCCGAATACCCCGGGGGCCAGCAGGTAAACCAGTACGCCCACCGCCAACACCGCGGCGGTTGCGCCGGTGAGTTTTTGCTTGTTAGAGATCGTCATAAAAACCTTCTGTTTCAGTCAACATTCAAGTCGGCGCGCGCGGCGGATACATCCGCGTCGGCAGCCAGAAAATCAGCAGGATCAGCGCCAGCGCGATCCCGGCCATGCACAGGTACAAGTCCGCGGAGGTCATCACCACGGCTTGCTGGTGCAGGCGCCGCGCCAGGCTGGCGCTATCGCCACCGACCAGGGGGGAGTTGCCAAGGCGGTCCACCAGCATCGTCGAGTGAAAATGCAGGCGCACCGTGGTCAGGGTTTCCAGCAAGCCGGTGGCGAGCACCGCCGAGAGGCCTTTGACGGTGTTGAACCAGGCCGAGGCGAAGGGGCCCTCCATTGGGCTGATGCTGCCGGTCGCGAGCATCAGCAACGGCAGCACCGACATCGGCTGGCCGAAGATCTGCAGCAATTGCAGCAGGTAGAAATCGTCGCGGATCCACACCGAGGTCAGCTGCGAACCGCCGATACAGGACAGCGCCAGCATGCCCAGGCCGATCCCCAGCACCCAGCGACAGTCGACCCAGCGCTGATTGCACAGCGCCGCGACCAAGGGCAGCGCGATCAGTTGCGGGGCGGCCATCAGCAGCATCACCGGGGCGGTCTGGATCGGCCGGTAACCCTGGACCTGTGCCAGGTAACTGGAGGGGATGATGATCACCGCCAGCAGCACCACCAACACCCCGGCCAGGGTCAGCAAGGAAAAACTCAGGTTGCGGATGCCGAGCATCTGCAACTTGAAAAATGGCACCGGTTGCGACCATTCGTTAAACAGAAACAGCACCAGCAACACCACGCCCGCACCCAGCAGCCAACAGATCAGGCTCGACTCGAACCAGTCCAGGCGATTGCCTTGCAGGATGCCGATCACCAGCATGCAGATGGCCGGGAAGCCCAACAGCAGGCCACGCCAGTTGAACTGTTTGAAGCGCTCCAGGCGCAGCGGGTCCTGCGGCAAACCGTAGGCCACCGCCGCCATCGCCAGCAGGCTCGGTACGATGATCTGCCAGAAGGTCCAGTGCCAGCTCACATACTCGGTCCACAGCCCCGCCAGCGGCGTGCCCAGGCCGGGGCCAAAGGTGGCCGTCAGGGCGTAACCGGCCAGGCCGTAGAGTTTGATGTTGGCCGGCAGAAACCGCAGGGCGACGGTCATCAGCATCGGCGGCAGCGCGCCACCGGCCAGGCCTTGCACAGTGCGCAACACCAACAGGCTTTCATAAGTGGGGGCGAACGGGATCAATAATCCCAGCAGGGTGAACAGGCCAATTGCACACAAGGTGAAACGACGCAGGGAAAAGGTCACCGAGCACCAGGGGGCAAACGCCATCGCGGCCACGGAGGTCGCGGTGTAGCTGGCGACGAGCCAGGTGCCCTCGTCGTAACCGATCGCCATGGCGCCCCGGATATCGGCCAGGGCGACCTTGGTCACCATTTCATTCAGGCCCGAGACCAGCACGGCCAGCAACACGCCGACCAGGCCAATGATGATGCGTGGCCCAAACGTCGGCGGCGCCACCACCTTGGGGGTGCTGGCCGCCTCGATCGGGGCAGGGACAGCGAGGGAAGTCATGGCAGGAACAGCTCCGGATATCAGAAATACCGGAGCAGTTTAGAAACACCGACCGCTGACGAAAACTGACTTATCGACAGCTTATAAGTGCGTCAGACGCAGCAATTAGGTTTCCAGTGGGAGCTGGGCCGCCTGCCAGGTCTCGGTACAGCTGGCCCGCACGGTTTCGCGCAACCAGCGATGGGCCGGGTCCTTGTCGTAGCGCGGGTGCCAGGCCTGGGTCAACATCAAGGTCGGCAGCGCGATCGGCAGGGTAAACGAGCGCAGGCGCAAGCCCAGGCGCGCGACACTGAGCAAGGCTTCCTTGGGTACCGGCAGAATCAGGTCGGAATCGGGCAGCACGAACATCGCCGCGTGGAAGCTCGGCGCAATCAAGGCCACCCGCCGCTCCAGCCCCAGGGCGTTAAGCGCGGTATCGATCGGCCCGCGGGCGATACCGCGCCGGGACATGCTGATGTGGGAAAAACTGGCGTAGCGCTCGGCGCTGATCTCACCCTCCAGCAGCGGATGACCTTCGCGCACCAGCCCGACAAAGTGCGTGGTGAACAGGTTCTGCACCTTGACTTCCGGGGTGTGCGGGCGGGTGTTGCTGATCATCAGGTCGATCCGCCCCTCGCGCAGCGCCTCATCGTCGCCGTCGCCCTCAGGCACAAAACGCAACTCGCAGTGGGGTGCCTGGCGGTTCAGCGTATCGATCAGGCGACCGCCGTAGACCCCGACGAAAAAGTCGTTGGCGCGCACGCTGAACCGCCGGCGCAAGGTGCCGAGGTCTACTTCATCGGCCGAGCGGAACAACAGGGCCGCCTGCTCGACCAGGTCCCGCACCTGGGCCCGCAATTCCAGGGCCTTGGGTGTCGGCACCAGGCCACGCCCCGCACGCACCAGGATCGGGTCGCCGAGCGCTTCACGAACCCGGGTCAGGGTCCGGCTCATGGCCGCCGGGCTCAGGTTCATCCGCCGCGCGGCCCCCACGACGCTGCCTTCGTCGAGCAGGGCATCGAGGGCGACCAACAGGTTCATGTCCGGTAGCTGCATACTGAGCACTCATGGCTGATCAGAATTGACTCAGACGCAATGCTAGCAGCCTTTGCTAGCCGGGTATGCCAAAGACCTTTTGCAGCTCTTTGGGCAGCACACTGCTGTACATCCTTGCCGGCTGCGCCTGACAGCGCCGAACGATGTCCGGCAATGCATCGATAAACTGTCGGTTGAGCCTCATGCCTTCCTGCGACTCGGGTTGGCTGGCGAACACCGGCAGCAGCAGCGCGGCACTGGTCTTGGCGAACGTCGGCGCGCTGCTCAAGGGCTGCTTGGGGTAGCTCTTGCGGAACAGCGCCAACTCCTCGTTCAGCGCGCTGCACGGCTGGAACAGCATGTTGTGCACGACGTCCTGCGCCTTGAGGAACGGACTCGGTGCAGACGCGGGCGAGAAGATCATGGTGTTCTGCGCGTCGACCACTGCCGGCGCGTCCGCCGTGACCTCCCAGGGCTCGAACCGCCAGTGCTCGGCCGCCGCTTTCGCCGCCACGCCAAACGCCTCGTGGGTGGCGCTGAGGACTTTTACGTCGGTGACAGAGCCGTCGTTATGAATGTTCAGACTGATCCGCACATCCCCTACCACATTGACCAGTTCCGCCGGGTACTCGGGTTTGGGCATATAGGCCGTTTCTGTAGACGGCGGGAATGCCGCCACCGCGTGGAACGAGCACAGCAGGGCTGCACCGAGCAGAAGTAGACGCATGGAAAGTCCTTTTAGAGGCGCCAAAACAGGGGCGACGATTGTCGCGCACCTCCTTGGCAAAGGACAACCATTCTCATCTTCACGCTCAAAATGCACCCTGCAGGGCTGAACCGCTATGACTTGGCCGTTGGCCGGTAGATC
>Ga0213827_1000333_pt1 | contig 42954 bp, 37 predicted proteins | sample MC6MC0898MG_FD_180669 | JGI IMG/M metagenome (GOLD analysis project Ga0213827, IMG submission 180669) | Enriched soil aggregate microbial communities from Iowa State University, Ames, United States - MC6-MC0898-MG | ecosystem: Environmental > Terrestrial > Soil > Unclassified | place: USA: Iowa...
ATACCGCAGGGGGTCGCTACGCAACCCAACGCAGCCTTCGGCAGCTGCTACAAAAACCGGGTTGGCCTTGTAGCAGCTGTCGAGCCCGCGAGGCTGCGTCAACGGCCGCAGGACGTTCATTCCAATTGGCAATGCCGCCCGGGGGTCAGAGACCGCGATTTCAGCCTTCTGCCATCGCCATTCGCCCACGGGCCACACTGGGCTTGTGGACGTACTCCAGTTGCAGGCAGCGCTCCAGGAACAGGTACATGTAGTCGTAGCTTTTGCACACGGCTTGGCGCAGCTCTTCCTGCAGCGCCTTGCTGGGGTTATGGCCGGCGAGCGTGCAGATGATCTCCAGCGCCTCCCACGGATGAGCATCATCGTACTGCGCGTGCATTTTCAGCCACTTCATGGCGCGTTTGCGCTCCTCATCGGCAAATGAGGCCGCATAGATCCCGTTGGAACAGACCAGCGCCGACCACTCCCCTGTCGCCCCCTCGATCGCGTAGTTGGTGGCGGCGATGGCCACGATCAGCGAGTCGGACGAACTGGTATGCCAGCACCAATGACTCAGCGCATGCAGCTCCGGCGCCACCTGTTGCGCCTGCAAGTCCTCCAGGCTGACGCCATGGGCGCGACTCCAGTGCAACCAATAGTCGGCATGATTGAGCTCTACACGGATATTGCGCATCAACCAGCGGCGCGCCATGTCCTCGCCGGGGTGCCGGGCAAAGCGGGTCTTGGTCAGGTTCTGCGCCATATACAGCGCAAACTGTTCCACCACCGGCCAGCCACCAATCAAGTATTGGCGCATGGTCCGGGCGCTGAGTTGGTTGTCGCGCATACGGTGGTAAAGTTCATGTTCGACCACCCGGCGCTTGCTTTCGCTGCACGCCTGAATCAATTGCTGAGCCCAGACGGGATAACTAGCAGCTTCCATGAGCGGGCCGGTTCTATTGAATGTATTGATCACTGTCGCACTCCTTTTGTTTGTGATGGTTTCGGATCGACAGACAACTTCAACGGAACGTACCGGGCGCCTTGAACAACAATGGCCGAGGTCGACTCGGCCGACAGAGCAGGCTATCCGTGGTAAACAACTGCGGTCGTTCAATGTTGTAACCCTGAGCATAATCCACGCCTATTTCCAGCAAGGCCTGCTCGATCTGCGGGGTTTCAACAAACTCGGCAATCGTGCGCTTACCCATGACATGCCCAATGTGGTTGATCACTTCGACCATTGCGCGGTTAATCGGGTCGTCCAGCATATCCCTGACGAAACTTCCGTCGATCTTCAGAAAGTCTACAGGTAAGTGTTTCAGATACGCGAACGATGACATTCCGGCACAAAAATCATCTAGTGAAAAGTAGCAACCCAAGCCTTTGAGTTCATTAATAAATTTAATTGCACTGGATAAATTTGAAATCGCACTGGTTTCAGTAATTTCAAAACAAATCATTTCAGGCGGAATACCATGAATAACAAACTGCTGACGCAAGAAGATTAAAAACGCATCATCACCAATAGTAATGCCTGACAGATTAATCGCACACATCGCCATCGGTGCTTCATGTTGTTGGGCCATACACTGGGCAATTATCTTGAATACATTCTCGACCACCCATCGATCCAGGGCAGTCATCAAACCATAACGCTCGGCGGCGGGAATAAAACTGTTGGGTAGTATCATTCGCCCGGCTTCGTCATACAGTCGTAATAGAATTTCGACATGCCCACCGCCTGTTTCGACGTGACCCAGGGTGGCGATTTCCTGGGAGTACAAACAGAAGCGATTTTCTTCAAGGGCCATGTGCAAGCGCTGCACCCAAGCCATTTCGCCAAACCGTAGCGACAGCTCCGAGTCGTCGACATGGTACAGCTGCACCCGGTTGCGGCCCTTCTCCTTGGCCATGTAACACGCCATGTCCGCAGCTCGCAGCAAGGCTTCCAGGGGCGCCGGATTCTGCGCAACGTGCACCAGGCCAATGCTGACAGTGGTCACGAACGGCCGGCCTTTCCAAACAAAATGCAGGTTCTGCACGGTCTGGCGCAGGGTCTCGGCGATTTTCTCCGAAGACTCTGGCGAGCAGTTCTCCAAAAGAATGCCGAACTCGTCCCCCCCCAGGCGGGCCAGGGTGTCACCCTCGCGCAATCCCGACTGCAACAAGGCACAGATGTGCCGCAGCAATTCATCGCCGGCGGCGTGCCCGCAAGTGTCATTGACCAGCTTGAATTGATCGAGATCGAGGAACATCAGCGCATGTCGCCCAGGTTGGCGTGCCAGGTTAAGCAGCGCCTGCTCCAGGCGAAATTCGAATTCGCGGCGGTTGGCCAGGCCGGTCAAGGCGTCGTGGGTCGCCTGCCAGGAAAGGTTGGCGATGTATTGCCGCTCCTGGGTCATGTCATGCAACACCAGCACCGTGCCACTGACCTTGCCGGCCGTATATATCGGCGACCCGACCAGGGTCACCGACACCGTACTGCCGTCCAGACGCTGGATCAGCTTGGCGTGTTCGCTGCTGCCACTAAGTTGGCCGCTGAGAATGTGCTCGATCAGGGTGAAGGCGTCGGCCTGGGCATTTTCATCCAGTAAATTGAACAACTCCGCCAGCGGCAGGCCGACAGCCTGTCCAGCTTTCCAGTGAGTCAGGGCTTCGGCCGCCGGGTTCATGTAAGCAATGGCGCCCTCCACATCGGTGGTGATCACGCCGTCGCCAATGGACTGCAAGGTAATTTGCGCGCGCTCTTTTTCCAGTTGCAAGGCATCGGCAAAAGCGTGGCGCTGCGCGAGCAGTTTGTGGGTCCGCAGCAAGGCCAGGGCAATCAGGCCGAGCGCCGTCGCCAGGTTAGTGAACAGCAACCAGCGCAAAATCACCCGCGAGCCTTCGCCCAGCGCATCGCTGAAGGCCTTGGCGGCGGGAGTTACACCTTCATTGATGGCAAATATCTGCGCTTTCCAACGCGCCATGTCCGCCTCGGTGACCTGGTTGAGGGTGATGCGCTCATGCATGTCCTGGGCGACCCTGTCCAGTTGCACCAGATACGCATCCCCCTCAATCCAACGATCGATAGCGATTTCCAGATAGCTGAAATGGCGAAAATACAAGTACAGCCAGATCAGGCTAGGCACGTCGTCCGGGTGGTTGCCTCCCTTGAGAATGCCTTGTCGGGCCGCATTCAGGTCCGGCGGCGCACGGTCCAGTGCAACCCGCAGTTCATGGCCGCCTTCAGGCACCGTCATAGCCTGTTGGTACTTTTGGAATATGGACTCGTCGCGGTTGTCGACGTATAGATTGAGGTAGTAGATCGCGTCTTTCTGGCTCTTGGACCACAGGCTCTCGCCGGCCACATAACCACGAACCGCCGACAGCGTATAGAGGCTGACACCACCGAGCAGGGCCTGAAATAGCACGACGGCAATAAACGGCCAGACAATGCCCAGCAGCCGTGGCGTTCCGAGAGTCCGCGCTTGATTCATGAGGCCCCTTGTTTTTGCACTGCTGGATCGCCTTCCGGACGAAATCGCTACCGCTAGACTAGGGGGCGTTCCAAGTCCCGGCAAGTGATCAACAAAAAACACTCTGCGCCCCCCGTGCGATGTACATATACCGCACGGACTCTCTTCCTGGTCGTTGTAATCGGTAACGATCCCCCTGCTGCACCGCAGGGGACCAACCGAAATAAGACCAGAGAAGTCGCATCATGCAAACCGCCCCCGTAAATGGCGCTTCAAACGCCCCAGGCACTTCATCCCCGACCACCGCTCAGGCCCATCAGGGTCAACTCCAGGACTATGAACTGCTGCTATCCGTTTTACGTGGGGAGGTAGGTTCACTCACCCATTTTCCGCAAACGCTACTCCGACCACGATCTTTTTCACCTCTGGATCATGAAAACGAAACTGGCCAGGAAGCGTTACAGCAGTTGCTGGTGGACCCCCACTACCGCGCACTGTGCAGAAAAAAAAATGTCTCCCCGCATTATCTGATTGTCACCTTGAAAGAAGGCGCCTTTGTTTATGAGACTTCAGATCGCGAAGGTGCAAACAGAAATGAACTGACCCTGACAGGAAACGAAACCTGGCAAGCACTTCGTATCCGGATTGAAAAAGCGGTCACGCTATTGGGTGGACAAATTCGCTATGACCGCCTGATCTCAGCACCGAGGATTGCCACATTTTACGGAATGAAGCCCTGGGATCCGACCGAAGCCACCCAACATCAGGCCGCCATCGCCACCCTTGAAGAAAAGATCGCAAGCTACCAATTGGGGCTGGAAGAAGATTTCAACCTGCTGGACCTGAAGCCAACTCTTGCGAAAGAACACCGACAGGTGTCTATTCATGGCGTCTTGACAGACGATGCCGAAGATCAACTGCATGCTCAGTTCGTTACGGGTGAAATCAAAAAAACCATTCTCTCGTTTCTCCCCGACGGGATCTCGCCGCTGACCCATCTGGCCAAAGACACACTTGAATCGGTCACGACTGAAAAGGTTCGGGCCCGGCCAACGGTTTATCTTCAAAAAATCCTGCAAAGTCCAGAAGCCACGAAGCTGGGAGACCTCTTACTCTCAACGATGGAATGGTATGGCACAAAAGCAGGTGAAGAGACATCGCCTCACATTCGCATCAAAGTGTTAGCTACCGCGCTGCAAATCTGGTTCAAAAGTAAATTCATTGAATATCCCGACAGGATCGCCGGGTATGACCTGCAATCCAGCTCAAACTGGGGGAAGAGCTATAGGGCCATAAGAAAAGAGTTTGAAAAACATTTGTTCAGTTCGAAACGAGCCACATCAGAAAAAGAAGCCATTGTCATGGCGAGATTATTTCTATGCCAATTTCCAGCCGACTTTCGCATCAGCGACATCCCCACAGACCTGCCTTACAGAAGCTCCGTGGTTTGGGTGAACTTTGTTAGCGGCGTAAACCTGATCAACTCTACCGACCCCAAGGCGCTCTACAGACAAACCTTCCAGCAGTTAGTCAACCTGCCGTTAACACTCAGCGAAGGTGCCGCGAAAGAGCAACTGTACGATGTGAGTCTGGCGAGGCTGCTACCGACCGTGGACTGGGCGGTTACCCAAGGCCTCCTCCCTGATAAAAAATATGAAGAATACACACAGCCCGAAACTGAACGAGCAGTGTCAGAACTGGACAACTACACCAACGCGCTTAGCGACGCGATCCTCGAACTCGATAAAGCCCCGCCAAAACGCCTATCCATTGCCAAAAACGTCGTCGAAGATCACTTGCAGGTGTTCAATGCTGGAGGCTCCGAAAATCCCTCGTACTGGAGTCAGCACGAATTGGCGAACATCCCTCTGGGGGCTCTTTTGAATCCCCAGGATTATGTGGTCGATCGCTACTCGATCTTCGACGTCGTAGCCGATGATAAACTTGATAGCCTGCAACCCTGGTCCATTCTGAAAAATAACGGCCCCCTCACCACCGAATACTCGATCCGCTTGGACGAAAATCGAAACGTACAGCTTTCGGGCCCTTTATTAATGCTCAACAACGGCACCGTCCCTGACGTCAAGGCGCTATTCGAGCAGCAGTTCAAAAATCACATGACGTCGCTGACATCCGCCTATGAGACGTTGATAAAAAGCCTATTAACGTCACTCCCATTCTCTGACCGCGAGGCTCTGGAGTTGGGAAACCTCAGTGTCTACACACTGAGAAAGGCAACCGATCAAGTAGAGGCCAGGCATGAAACGCCTGAAATAATATTGCCGCTCCGAGCCCGTAATGGCCTGCTCTTGATAACGACTTACGAAAGCATCACCACCACCTTTGAACTGCTCCCCAGAGCCGGAGTGATACGTCGCATCAGCAACCTTGATCCAGATCTATTCGGCGGCCTCCTCAGCACCGAGAACTGGCCAATCGGAATGAATTCCAACTCGGTCGAAGTCTTGCGCCATAAGACATTACCGTTTGACTGGGAAGCTCATTCAACTGGCAGCACACCGAATATTACGGCCAGTTGCGAGGCTATCATTGAACAGCTGGGCCACACATTCCTGGCCGTACCAAACGCCATGGAAAACGCAGACAGCGTCGCTCTAACGATGCACTCCAATCGGTGTCGTGAAATCAGCAGTTTCATCGCCACCCAACTGCTGTTCGTTGACCAAAAAGCGCTTCGCGACGCTGCATATGGACAGACAAAGTTTGACCGCGACGAAGCTTCTCAGCAGCGAATAGACGAATTTCTCAAGATGTTTGTGCCTTTTTGGAAGCCTATCGAAGACATAGCCTCAGACGACACTAAACGTAAAGTGGACGGCGCATTCGGTCTGTCCATCGATTCGCTTTCAGTCGCCCTGCCTATTGGCAAGTTTGCCGCTGGCTCGGTAGCACTGCTGCGCAATGCAAGCCAACTGACTGTGCGTGCAAGACTTACTGGGTTTTCGTTACTGACGCAAGAAGTGACGATTTTGGCCCTACAATCATTGAATCCAGCGGATGGCGTCGGATCGCTGCTCAAGGCACTGGGATCGCGAGGGGGAAAGCTGGTGAGATCCGGCATTTTCAGAATCAAGACCATGGCGGGCAGAGCCGGCCACTACGAATTTGCTCAGAGCCTGCCACAAATCGGCGACCCGGGCTGCTGGAAGCCTTTGTCGACCGGTGATCGGCTAGCGTCGGTCAAAGGTGTGGAAGATGTGCCTGTGCGCAATACCGGCTCCGCTGCATCACCGGCCTTCCATCCGGTCGACCCCGTTTCAGGCAAGCCCTTCGGACCGCGTTTGCCCGCGCATGACCTATCAATGGGCCCTTCGAGATATCAGCCGGTAGGCATTGCGGATAACGAGGAGCTGTATGTAATTGCCGAAACAGTTCGCGTGAGAACGACATTGGACGTTGATGGCAAAACAACGGTGTTCATCGACAACGTGCCATACCGAAATCATGAAAATGCCTTGTGGCGCGTCGACAGCCTCGATGCAAGCAAGCACCTCAAATCTGTACCTTGTCGTCTTCGCAGGGCACCCGGAGAAATCTGCAAAACCAGTTACGTCATCACCGACCAACCTGCTGAGCGCCCCATCCCAGGCACTTTTAATGATGTTGAGGATAGTTGGGCTACATGGTTCGGGGATGGCAAATTCACCCCCTCTCAACCGACCTCAACCCAACCCCGACAACTACTGGCGTTTGAGGGAAAAATTTATGAAATCCGCGACAGCAGACTCCTTGCTTACAAGGGCAAGCCTTCGTGGATCGGCCTTGCGCAAAAATGGCCTGTTCCCAAGGACCGCATCACCGCCCACCTCGAATTTCAGAGCGGAATCTATGGCGGCTTGAACGTGACCGGCAGCGCCGAAAACATCGATGATGTGCATGACGTCGGCGCGCTCGTCGTTTATTCCAAGGACGAAAGCCATCGGTATGTATTCGCCAAACTGCATATGGACGATTACTACATGGTCAAGCTTTCAGCCAGCGAGAGCGTCCAAGGAACGCTGCACATGAACAGGGTGCCCAATCAACGACTGGTGGAAGACACGGTCGAAAAAGAACTACGACGCATCTACACAGGCTCCTTGAACGCGAACAACATGGTGCGAATTCATGGACAGGACAAAATTCATCAGGTGTTGGATAAACTCGATGAATACGCGGTAATCATTGGAGCACCGGCGAACCCCGCCAATGAATTGAAATGGGTGAAGGTGACCGCCTACTCGGCATCTTCATTATTGTTTGATGGCCCAACCAGGGCTATGGCCGTAACACTTTCAGATGGCGCAAATTTATGGGCCAAAAGTACGATGACCTCCCTCGAACTACAGCAAAGCGTTGCGAATAAATTCGACACCTTTTTCTTGAGGGCTGCCAGTGAGGCACCTATTAGCACAAAGATTGATAAGGCGATGGAGGATCTACAAAAGCTCCTACCCTCCAATCAGCGGAAAAAGCTGCGCAATATCGCTTTTGCCGAAGTCAAAACCGCTGCAGGAAATAATGAAATCTACATCAGCGTTTCTGGTGCCGGGGACAACACCAGACACCTTCCCCTGTTCAAGAACAACGGAAGGCGCTCCATCGTGGAGTACGATGGCTCGGTCTATTTCAACGTCGACCAGTTGAGGGCGCCAACAACCCCTGACGCCTTGACACTATCAAGTGGCGAGACGTTGCTATCGATCCCTCACCCCATTACCAACCCAGCCCGCCCCGACGTTATCCAGAGGGCAACATCCTTAGACAGCGAAAGTAAATTGATCGGTTACATCAGCGATAAATACCCAAACGCGGGTGACATCAAATCGATCAACGTGGTCACTACCCTGCCGCCCTGCGACTCGTGCTCAATCATTATGAAAGGGTTTGGTCATGACCATGGGGTCGATGCGCTCAACGTGATATGGGGCAAGCGCCCTAATGGACACTAAGTACAATCCTGACAACCTCAGCAAAAAGTCCTGCAGCATAGGCAGCTCTTCGCGCAATCCATACCCAGTTCAACCTGCTCAATGCTGCTGTAAATGCCCATAGAGCTTGGCGTACAAACCACCATCGGCAATCAACTGCTGATGGTCGCCATCCTCGGCAACTTGTCCACCATCAAACACCAACACCCGGTCGGCCTGCTTCACCGCCGACAGGCGGTGGGCAATGATCAAGGTGGTCCGCCCACTGAGAAACCGCGCCAGCGCCAGGTGCAGGTTGTACTCGGTGGCGGCATCGAGCGCCGAGGTGGCTTCGTCGAGAATTACCACCTTGGGTTCGGCGAGCACCATCCGGGCAATGGCCAGGCGTTGGCGCTGACCACCGGACAGACGCACACCGGAACGCCCGACAATACTGTCCAGCCCTTGGGGCAGGCCCTTGACCGTGGCATCGAGCTGGGCGATCTGCAGGGCCTGCCAGCAGGCTTCGTCACTGCGCTCACGGCCCATGGTCAGGTTGGCCCGAATGCTGTCGTTGAACAATGCCGGGTGCTGCAGCACCACTGCGACATGCTCGCGTATGGTTTCCAGGCCAATGTCGTGCTGGGTTACACCGCCAAAACGGATGTCGCCGCCCTGGGGGGTGTACAGCCCCAGGAGCAATTGCACCAGGGTACTTTTACCGCCACCACTGGCCCCGACGATGGCGACTTTTTCTCCCGGCGCAATGGACAGGTTCATCTGATCCAGCACCGGCTCGTCGCCATAGCTGAAGCTCAGGCCTTGTACTTCGATACCGACTGTCTCGCGCCCCTTGAACGGATCGATCCCCCCCGGGTACTGCGGCTCGTCGGCGCGCGACAACAGCTCATTGATCCGCGTCAGCGCACCGCCGGCGGCGTAATAGGCGTATTGCAGATTCAGCAGTTGTTCGACCGGACCGATCATGAACCACAGGTAGCTGAACACTGCCAGCATCTGCCCGATGGACAGGTCGGAAAACAGCACCGTGAGCATCGCCGCGGCACGAAAGATGTCGATGCCGAACTGGAACAACAAGCCACTGGCGCGGCTCGATGCGTCGGTTTTCCACTGGGAGTTGACCGCATAGTTGCGCACATCCCGGGCGCGCGTACCGAGACGACCGAGGAAAAAACCCTGGCGGTTACCGGCACGGATTTCCTGGATCGCGTCCAGGGTCTCGGTCAGCGCCTGGGTGAACCGCGAGGTACTGTCGTTCTCGAGTTTCTTCAGGTGCTTGACCCGCTTGCCCAACTGCACCGTGGCGTAGATCACCAGTGGGTTGAACAGCAGAATCAGCAGCGCCAGTTGCCAGTGCATCCAGACCAGGATCGCCGCCGTGCCCACCAGCGTGAGCATGGCCACGAGGAACCGGCTGAGGGTCTCGCCGACAAACTTGTCGACCGTGTCCAGGTCGGTGACCAGGTGAGTGGTGACCGTGCCGCTGCCCAGGCTTTCGTACTCTCCCAGGGAAATGCACTTGAGACGTTCGATCAGGCGCAGGCGAATGCGATACACGATGTCCTTGGCCAGGCCCGCAAACAACCGGGCCTGCACCACGTTGAACAACAATGCCGCACACCGCAGGGTCAGGGTGATCAGCAACATCAGGCCGATATAACCGGCGGCGCTTTGCCAGGCCAGGGGCAGCGCGTGGTTCATCACCTTCAGCGCCGCATCGCCATTGCCCAGCAACACTTCATCCACCAGCAACGGCAACAGCAGGGGAATCGGCACGCTGCACAGGGTCGCCAGGACGGCAACACCGTTGGCGATCCACAAGGCTTTTTTATGCCGCAGGGCGAGGCGACGAATGTGTGCCCAACTCAGCCGATCGACTCGCTCCGGTGGCTGTCCAGCGTCAGGCTGGTCATACACAGGCGGCACGCTCCAGCCAGCGGCCGAGCAATGGAGACAGCTCGCTAAGTGGCTGGTAGCCATTGGTCAACAAGGCCAGTTGACCGTTGCGCTCGGCCAACAAGGTCGGGAAGCCGGCAATCCCCAGGTCCTGGACCCAGGTGAAATCCGCCGCCGTGGCGGCGTGCTGGTCGGCACGGTCGAAGGCTGCGGCGAATTCGATCCGCGGCAAGCCCGCTTGCTCGGCCAACTCCACCAGCACACTGGCATGGGTCACATCGCGCCCCTGTGCATAAAAAGCCTGCTGGATCAGCTTGAGCAATTGCCAGGCGCAATCCGGTGCCAGGCTGCGGGCCGTGACCAACGCGCGGCAGGCAGGCCCGGTGTCATAGACAAAACCTTCGGGCAGCGCACCGTCAAGCTTGAACGGTTGCCCGGTGGCGTCGTTGACTGCCTGCCAGTGCTCGAGAATGTAGCGCCGGGTGGTCGGCTCCAGCGCCGCGCCACTGCCGGTGCGCAAACCGCCGACCACCAGGTGTACGTCCACGCCGGCGGCCTGCGCCTGCTCGACCAATGCCTCGGCCACCGGAGCGAACCCCCAGCACCAGGAACACATCGGGTCCATTACATAGAGCAGGCGCGCGGTCATGGTTCAGGCCTCGGTGCTGGATTGCTTGTAGTTGTAGCCAATCGGGTGCGGCTGGTTGCGCGCCTTGGCCAGTTCGATCTGCTTTTGCCGGTCGATCGCACTGCGACGGGTTTTCTCGCTCAGCTTATCCCAGCAATGGGGGCAACTGATGCCGGCCACATAGTGCTCGGATGCGCGGTCTTCTACGCTAACAGGCGTACGACAGGCATGGCATTGATCGTAGTCCCCTTCGCTCAAGTCGTGGCGAACAGTGACCCGGTTATCGAACACAAAGCAGTCGCCCTGCCATTTGGTTTCTTCCTGCGGCACCTCTTCGAGGTACTTGAGGATCCCGCCCTTGAGGTGGAAGACCTCATCGAAGCCCTGGCTGAGCATGTAGCTCGAAGCCTTCTCGCAGCGAATGCCGCCGGTGCAGAACATCGCGACCTTCTTGTGCTTGGCCGGATCGAAGTTGGCTTTGATGTAGTCGGGGAATTCACGAAAGCTGGTGGTCTTCGGGTCGATCGCCCCTTCGAAGGTACCGATCGAGACCTCGTAGTCATTACGGGTATCGATCAACAGCACTTGTGGATCGCTGATCAAGGCGTTCCAGTCCTGCGGCTCAACGTAGGTGCCGACTTTCTTGTTCGGGTCGACGCCTTCGACGCCCAGGGTCACGATCTCTTTCTTGAGCTTGACCTTGGTGCGATAGAACGGCTGCTCATCGCAGTACGATTCCTTGTGGTCTATATCGTCCATGCGCGGGTCGTTCTTGAGCCAGGCCATCAGGCCGTCGATGCCTTCGCGGCTGCCGGAAACCGTGCCGTTGATGCCTTCCTCGGCAATCAGCAGGGTGCCTTTGATGCCGTTGTCGACCATCGCCTGCAGCAGGGGCTCGCGCAGCGCGACGTAATCTTCCAGGGTGACGAACTTATACAGTGCCGCCACGACAATCTGTTGTGTCATGGGTATTTCTCCAGGTGGCTACCCTCGTAAAGGGTGAACCGGATGCGAAAAAAAAACGCGCCGGCATAAGCGGCGCGCTGCGTAGTCTAACAAAAATCAGCTTGTCTGTAGGCGGTCAGTGCTTGCTGCCACCGGCACAGGTCGGCGAGGCAGGTGCCGCACCGGTCTTGGCCCATTCCTCAGGGGTGTAGGTGTGCAGCGCCAACGCGTGAAACTCCCCCATCAGGTCGCCCAGGGTGGCGTAGACCTTCTGATGGCGTTTGACGCTGTTGAGCCCGGCGAACTGTTCGCTGACCACGACCGCCTTGAAGTGGGTCTGCAACCCACGGCTGTGCATGTGGCTTTCGTCCAGCACATCCAGGTGCACCGGTAACAACGCGTTCAGCGTCGTCTCAATACGTTGTTGCATGGTCATCAGGGGCTCCGGTCAGGGCTTTTTCTTGGCATCTGCCGCGGCTTTTGGATCAAGTTCGTTGGTCATGTCGGCCAGCAGTTTGTTGACCACCGGCACCGCGCTTTCCAGTTTGGCCTGGGTCATCTGCGCCGATTGCTGAGTCAGCTGGGGCATTTTCTCCAGGACTTTCTTGCCCAGTGGCGACCTGTAGAACGCGACCAGGTCCTTGAGTTCGGATTCGCTGAAGTTGCTGGTGTACAGCTTGACCATGTCCGGCTTGAGCTTGTTCCAGCCAATGGCTTGGTCCAGCGCGGCGTTGGCCTTGGCCTGGTAGGTTTCCAGCAGGGCTTTTTTCGACTCCGGGGCCTTGGTCTGGGCAAAGCGCTGGGCAAACATCTGCTGCACCTGCATGTACACCGGGGTACCCAGCTTGTCGGCATGTGCCAGGGTCAGGAAAGCCTCGGCGCTGGCATTGTGGCTGGCGGTATCGGCGAAGGCCTGACCGCTGGCGCAGACCAGGGCAACCGCGGTACAGATGGCACGAAGACGGGTCATCGAGTTTCCTTTTCTAGCAAGCGAGGTAAAACCCCAAGGGGGGCCATTCTGCGCCTAAAAAACCCGTGCGCTCAACCCCTCCCCCTTGCCGGGCCTGATTTGCAGCAACCGAACGGTAGAAAAATCGACTGATGGAACCCCCAGCGACATTCAGCACCTAAACTTCGCTATCAACCCTGAAGGAATGTGACCCATGAGCCGTATTGAAACCGACAGCCTTGGCCAGGTTGAAGTCCCGGATGACGCCTACTGGGGCGCGCAGACCCAACGCTCGCTGATCAATTTCGCGATTGGCAGCGAACGCATGCCACTGGCGGTGCTGCACGCCCTGGCGCTGATCAAGAAAGCGGCGGCCCGGGTCAATGATCGTAACGGCGACCTGCCGGCCGATATCGCCCGGCTGATCGAACAGGCCGCCGACGAAGTACTCGACGGCGAGCACGATGAGCAGTTCCCCCTGGTGGTCTGGCAAACCGGCAGCGGCACCCAGAGCAACATGAACGTCAACGAGGTGATTGCCGGGCGTGCCAACGAACTGGCCGGCAACCCGCGTGGCGGCAAGTCACCGGTGCACCCCAACGACCACGTCAACCGCTCGCAGAGCTCCAACGACTGTTTCCCCACGGCGATGCATATCGCCACGGTGCAGGCCGTGCAACAGCATCTGCTGCCGTCGATCAACGAACTGTCCGGCGGCCTGGCCGAGTTGGCGGCGCGCCACATGAAACTGGTGAAGACCGGGCGCACCCATCTGATGGACGCCACGCCGATCACCTTCGGCCAGGAGATTTCCGCCTTCATCGCCCAGCTCGACTACGCCGAGCGGGCCATCCGCAGTGCCTTGCCGGCCGTCTGCGAGCTGGCCCAGGGCGGGACTGCCGTCGGCACCGGGCTCAACTCACCCCATGGTTTTGGTGAAGCGATAGCCGCGGAACTCGCCGCCCTCTCCGGCCTGCCGTTTGTCACCGCACCGAACAAGTTCGCCGCGCTGGCCGGTCATGAGCCGCTGACCACCCTGTCCGGCGCCTTGAAAACCCTCGCCGTGACCCTGATGAAACTCGCCAACGACCTGCGCCTGCTCGGCTCCGGGCCTCGCGCCGGTTTCGCCGAGGTGAGGCTGCCAGCCAATGAACCGGGCAGCTCGATCATGCCCGGCAAGGTCAACCCGACCCAGTGCGAAGCCCTGTCGATGCTGGCCTGTCAGGTGCTGGGCAACGACGTGGCAATCGGCTTTGCCGCGAGCCAGGGTCACCTGCAGTTGAACGTGTTCAAGCCGGTGATCATCCACAACCTGTTGCAATCGATCCGCTTGCTCGCCGACGGCTGCAGCAACTTCCAGCTGCACTGCATCGCCGGCCTGGAACCGGACGCCGGGCAAATGGCCGCTCACCTGGAACGAGGCTTGATGCTGGTAACCGCGCTGAACCCGCACATCGGTTATGACAAGTCGGCGGAAATCGCCAAGAAAGCCTACAGCGAGGGGTTGACCCTGCGTGAGGCGGCGTTGCAACTGGGCTACCTGACGGACGAGCAGTTCGATGCCTGGGTGCGTCCGGAAAACATGCTGGAGGCAGGCAAACAGGGATAAATCCGCTAGGCAAGCCTTGCCCCAGGTAGGTGCAAGGCTTGCCCGCGACCAACGAGAATGCGGTCTACCGACTGACCGCCGCCCGCATCCGCCGCGCCCTGAGCCCGGCAATCAGCGACGGCCCCAACGCCACCAGTGCCGAACCCAGCACCACCAGCAACGCGCCGCCATACGCCAGGCCATTGATCTGCTCGGCCTGTACATACTCGGGCCATAACCAGGCCGCCAACGCCACCGCAGCAAACGTCACCAACGGCGTGATCGCCAGCGTCGCACTGACCCGCGAGGCCTCCCAATGGGCCAGCGCCTCGGCAAACGCGCCATAGGCAACCAGGGTATTGAGGCAGCACGCCAGGAGCAGCCAGCCTTGCAGCGGGCTCAATTGCAGCGCCTCCAGAGGATGCACCCAAGGTGTGAGCAACAGGGCGCAAAACAGGTAGATCACCATCATCACCTGCAGCGAATTCCACACCGTCAGCAATTGTTTTTGCCCCAGCGCATAAAACGTCCACACGGTGGAGGCCAACAGAATCAGGAGTACCCCGGCGGTGTAGTCACTCAGGGACGTCAGCAACTCGCCCAGGCGCTGATTGAAAAACAGCCCGAAACCGAGCAAAAGCACCAGCAGGCCAATCCCCTGCCCCAGGCTGAAACGCTCCTTGAACACGAACACACTGCCGATCAGCAACAGGATCGGGCCCACCTGCACCACCAGTTGCGCGGTGCCGGGGCTCAATAGGTTCAGGCCCATGAGGTACAGCACGTAGTTACCCACCAGCCCGAGCACCGCCATCAGCACCAGCCAGCCACCTTTGGGCCCCAGGGACTTGTGACTCGGCAGGCGGCGGGTAGCGGCCAGGTAGGCAAACAGGCAACCACCGGAAACCAGCAGGCGAAACCAGGTCACCGTGACCGGATCCATCACCAGCAGCACCTGCTTGAGCTTGATCGGCAGGATGCCCCATAAAAAAGCGGTCAGCAGGGCCAGGAACAGACCATAGACCCAGCGACCGGACGAAATGTGCATGCAAACCCCAGAGCAAGACGGCGAGAAAAGCCCATTCTAGGCTTCCCCGCCGGCATCACACAGGGACAGTTGCGCACTAGCCGCTAACAAGACTGTATGGGTCGGTCCGCTCAACGCACCGCTTCGAACAACCCGCTAGCGCCCATGCCACCGCCTACGCACATGGTCACGATGCCGTAGCGCAGGTTGCGTCGCTGCAGTTCGCGCACCAGGTGCCCGACCTGGCGCGAGCCGGTCATGCCGAACGGGTGGCCGATGGAGATCGAGCCGCCGTTGACGTTGTACTTTTCGTTGTCGATTTCCAGGCGGTTACGGCTGTACAGGCATTGCGAGGCAAAGGCTTCGTTGAGTTCCCACAGGTCGATATCAGCGACTTGCAGCCCCTTGGCCTTGAGCAGCCTGGGCACCGAGAACACCGGGCCGATGCCCATTTCATCCGGCTCACAACCGGCCACGGTGAAACCACGGAAGAACGCCTTGGGCTTAAGGCCCAGTTGCAGGGCTTTTTCCAGGCTCATCACCAGGGTCATCGAAGCACCATCGGACAGTTGCGACGAGTTACCAGCCGTCACCGAGCCGTCCTCGGCGAACACTGGTTTCAATCCGGCCAGGCTTTCGTAGGTGGTGTCGGGACGGTTGCAGTCATCACGATCGACAATGCCCTCGAGGATCTGCACTTCACCGCTGTGCTTGTCCTCGACCTTGTACTTCACGGCCATCGGCACGATTTCATCATCGAACAATCCGCCGGCCTGCGCCTGGGCGGTGCGCAACTGGCTTTGCAGGGCGTAGCGGTCCTGCTCTTCGCGGCTGACCTGATATCGACGGGCAACGATTTCCGCAGTCTGGCCCATGGGGAAGTAGATACCCGGCACCTGCTCCTTGAGCAACGGGTTGATCAGGTTGTCGGTGTTGACGCTTTTCATGGTCAGGCTGATGGACTCGACGCCACCGGCGACAATGATCTCGCTGCAACCCGAGGCGATCTGGTTCGCCGCAATGGCAATCGCCTGCAGGCCCGAGGAACAGAAGCGGTTGAGGGTCATGCCGCTGGTACCCGTACCCAGGCGCGAGAGTACGGCCACGTTACGCCCGATATTGAAACCCTGGGCACCTTCGTTGGAGCCGGCGCCGACGATGCAATCCTCGACGCTGGCCGGGTCGATACCATTGCGTTGCAGCAGCGCGTTGACGCAATGGGCCGCCATGTCATCCGGGCGAGTCTGGTTGAACTTGCCACGGAAAGACTTGGCCAGGCCGGTTCGCACGCTATCGACGATCACTACTTCACGCATGGCATACCTCATTGTTGTTGTCGTTCAGGGGAGTGAATCGAGAATAAATCCACCGCCCTGTCGACCGCGACAATCATTCATCCCGCGTATGCAAACCCATGGTGCTTGCTCCCACAAGCTCCCCCTACTTGTGTTTTTTGTCGTGCTTGTCGGATTTCTCGAACGCTGCTTCCAGCGCCCGGTTGATGGTGCGCAGCACCTTGACTCGGGCCCAGCGCTTGTCGTTGGCCTCCACCAGGGTCCAGGGCGCGACCTCGGTGCTGGTGCGGTCGACCATATCGCCCACGGCGCCACGGTAGTCGTCCCATTTTTCGCGGTTACGCCAATCGTCCTCGGTGATCTTGAAGCGCTTGAAGGGGATCTGTTCGCGCTCCTGGAAACGCTCCAGCTGGGTCTGTTTATCGATGGCCAACCAGAACTTCACGACGATCACATTGGAGGCGTCGAGCTGCTCCTCGAAGTCGTTGATCTCGCCGTAGGCGCGCATCCAGTCGGCCGGCGTACAGAAGCCTTCGATACGCTCCACCAGCACCCGGCCATACCAGGACCGGTCAAAGATGGTGAACTTGCCCCGCGCCGGAATGTGCCGCCAGAAGCGCCACAGGTAAGGTTGCGCACGTTCTTCCTCGGTCGGCGCGGCGATCGGCACGATGCTGTACTGCCGCGGATCGAGCGCCGCGGCCACCCGGCGGATCGCCCCGCCCTTGCCCGCCGCGTCATTGCCCTCGAACACCGCGACCAAGGCGTGCTTGCGCATGCGCTTGTCCCGCAGCAAGCCGGCCAGCCGTGCCTGCTCGGTAATCAGCTGCTCTTCATAGTCTTTCTTGCCCAGATGCTGGCTCATGTCCAGGGCATCCAGCAGCCCGCGCTGGTCCACGCTGGTGGTCAGTGGCGCGGCGCTGACCTTGTCCGGCTTGAGGTTGGGCCGCTTGAGGGCGGCCTGCAGGCCCGCGAGCAGGATCTTGCCCACCGCCAGGCTGCGGTAATGGGGGTCGACACCTTCGATAATGTGCCATGGCGCGTAATCGCGGCTGGTGCGGCGGATCACCCGCTCGCCGTATTTCACGAACTTGTCGTAGGTCTGGGACTGCTGCCAGTCCAGCGGGCTGATGCGCCAGCTGTGCAACGGATCGTCCTGCAGCGACTTGAGGCGGGCCTTCATTTGCTGCTTGGACAGGTGAAACCAGAACTTGAAGATCAGTGCGCCTTCGTTGCAGAGCATTTTCTCCAGGCGTTCCGCGCCATTGATCCCCTGGTCCAGCACCGCGTCCTTGAACAAGCCGTGAACCCGGCCTTGCAGCATCTGGCTGTACCAGTTGCCGAAGAACACCCCCATACGGCCCTTGGCCGGAAGCATCCGCCAATAGCGCCAGGCCGGCGGTCGCGCCAGCTCTTCATCGGTCTGCTGGTCGAAGGTCCGTACTTCAATCAGCCGCGGGTCCATCCACTCGTTGAGCAATTTGACCGTCTCGCCCTTGCCGGCGCCTTCGACGCCGTTGATCAGCACGATCACCGGAAAGCGGTCCTGCTGCTGCAACTCGAACTGGGCTTCAAGCAAGGCTTCACGCAGTGCCGGTACTTCGGCATCGTAGGTTTCTTTATCGATCGCGTGACCGATTTCGGCAGATTCAAACATAAGCGGCTCCCCTCCAAGATGGCGCAAGCCTAGCGGATTGACCGGCGGTGTGTGCGGGTAATACGCGCCGAGCTGCCATAGATCAGTTCCCGTTGCCCTGATCCGCTAGAATGGCGGCCTTGCCAATGCTGAGCCCGCCATGAATCCTGTATTGCCCCACGCCCAGCTCGACTGGGACGACCAAGGCCGCCCGCGCTCGCGGGTGTTCGATGACGTGTATTTCTCCGACCAATCAGGCCTGGAAGAAACCCGCTATGTATTCATCGAACAAAACCGCCTGAGCGAACGTTTTGCCGCCCTGAGCGCCGGCGAAAAACTGGTGATTGGCGAAACCGGCTTCGGTACCGGGCTGAATTTCCTCTGCGCCTGGCAACTGTTTGAGCAACAGGCAGTGGCCGGCGCGCGCCTGCATTTCATCAGCGTTGAAAAATACCCGCTGAGCCCTGCCGATCTGCAGCGGGCCCTGGCCCTGTGGCCGCAACTCAAGGCCTTCGCCGAGCCCTTGCTGGCGCAGTACGTCGCCATCCACCAGGGTTTCCAGCGCCTGGTGCTGGACCATGGCCGCGTCACGCTGACGCTGCTGATTGGCGACGCCCTGGAGCAGTTGCCACAGCTGGACGCGCAGGTCGACGCCTGGTTTCTCGACGGCTTTGCCCCGGCCAAAAATCCCGAGATGTGGACCGCCGAGCTGTTCGCCGAACTGGCGCGCCTGGCCGCCCCCGGCTCGACCATCAGCACCTTCACCAGCACCGGCTGGGTGCGGCGTTTGCTCAACGCCGCTGGCTTCAAGATGCGCCGCACGCCGGGCATCGGCCACAAATGGGAGATCCTGCGCGGGGCGTTCATCGCCTGGCCCGCAGAGACACCAGCACCGACAGCCGTCAAACCCTGGTTTGCTCGGCCACCGCAGCAGCTGAGCGAACGCCATGCCCTGGTGATTGGCGCCGGCCTGGCCGGTTGCGCGAATGCCGCCAGCCTCGCCGCACGTGGCTGGCAGGTCAGCCTGCTGGAGCGGCACGCCGACCTGGCCCAGGAAGCCTCGGGCAATCCGCAGGGGGTGCTGTACCTGAAGTTGTCTGCCCACGGCACCGCCCTCTCGCAAATGATCGTCAGCGGCTTCGGGCATACCCGGCGCCTGCTAGAGCACTTGCAACGCGGCCACGACTGGGATGATTGCGGGGTCCTGCAACTGGCGTTCGATGCCAAGGAAGCCGAACGCCAGGCCAAGCTGGCGGCGGCTTTTGCCAGCGATCTGCTGCAGCCGCTGGATCGGCTCCAGGCAGAGGCCGTCGCCGGCATCGCCCTGGAACACGGCGGGCTGTTTTATCCCGAAGGCGGCTGGGTGCACCCGCCCGCCTTGTGCCGCTGGCAAGCGGCCCACCCCAACGTCCAACTGCTGGCCCACCGCGAAGTACTGCAACTGCGCAAGGTCGGCCCGCTCTGGCAAGCCTGGGATGGCGAGACCCTGCTGGCCAGCGCTCCGGTGGTGATCCTGGCGGGCGCGGCGCAGATCAAACAGTTTGCGCAAAGTGCCGATTTGCCGCTCAAGCGGATTCGCGGGCAAATCACTCGTTTAGCGCAAACCCCACAGAGCCAGAGCCTCGGCACCGTGGTGTGCGCCGAAGGTTACGTCGCCCCGGCACGCCTGGGTGAACACACCCTGGGCGCCAGTTTCGACTTCAAGAGCGACGACCTCACCCCGACCACCGCCGAACACCTGGGCAACCTGGACATGCTCAAAGACATCTCCCCTGACCTGGTCGAGCGCCTGCACACCGCCGAACTGGACCCGGAGCACCTCCAGGGACGCGCGGCCTTTCGCTGCACCAGCCCCGACTATCTACCGATTGTCGGTCCGCTGGCCGACAGCCAGGCCTTCACCCAGGCCTATGGCGCGCTGGCCAAGGACGCCCGACAAGTACCGGACACTCCGTGCCCTTGGCTCGAAGGCCTGTACGTCAATAGCGGCCATGGTTCCCGGGGGCTGATCACCGCACCGCTGTCTGGCGAGCTGCTCGCCGCCTGGCTGGAAAATGAACCGCTGCCCCTGCCCCGCAGCGTGGCCGAAGCCTGCCACCCCAATCGATTTGCCTTGCGCCAGTTGATTCGCGGCAAAGCCTGAGGCCCGTCCGGCACCCGCTGCTTATAACCGATCGATCTAAAACTCACAGCACCGCAGCAGGTCAGTTTCTGCGTACCCGCCACTTCCGGCGGGTCGAGATTGACCCTCCCCAACGGAAAAACCGGTAAGGAATTTATGTGCGGATTAGCTGGCGAGTTACGTTTTGATCATCAACCGGCCGACCTGGCCGCCATCGAGCGAATCACCCATCACCTGGCGCCTCGTGGCCCCGACGCCTGGGGTTTTCACAGTCAGGGGCCGATCGCCCTGGGCCATCGACGGCTGAAAATCATGGACCTGTCGGACGGCTCGGCGCAGCCGATGGTCGACAGTCAACTGGGTCTGTCCCTGGCCTTCAACGGCGCGATCTACAACTTCCCCGAATTGCGTGCCGAGCTGGAAAGCCTGGGTTATGCCTTCTATTCCGGCGGTGATACCGAAGTGTTGCTCAAGGGCTATCACGCCTGGGGCGCCGACCTGCTGCCCCGGCTCAACGGTATGTTTGCCTTCGCCATCTGGGAGCGTGACAGCCAACGCCTGTTCATCGCCCGCGACCGCCTCGGCGTGAAACCCTTGTACCTGTCGCGCACCGGCCAGCGCCTGCGCTTCGCCTCGACCTTGCCGGCCTTGCTCAAGGGCGGCGACATCAACCCGATCCTCGACCCGGTGGCGCTCAATCACTACCTGAACTTCCACGCCGTGGTCCCGGCACCCCGCACCTTGCTGGCAGGCATCGAGAAACTGCCGCCGGCGACCTGGATGCGCATCGAGGCTGACGGCAGCAGCGAACAGCACACCTGGTGGACGCTGCCCTACGGCCCCCGCGCCGACGAGTTGAACCTGACCCTGGAAGACTGGCGCGACCGGGTGCTGCAGAGCACCCGGGAGGCGGTGGCGATTCGGCAGCGCGCGGCGGTGGACGTCGGCGTGCTGTTGTCCGGCGGTGTCGACTCCAGCCTGCTGGTAGGGCTGCTGCGCGAGGTCGGCGTACAAGACCTGTCGACCTTCTCCATCGGTTTTCAGGACGCGGGCGGCGAACGGGGTGACGAGTTCCAGTACTCGGACCTGATCGCCAGGCACTACGGCACCCGCCATCACCAACTGCGCATCGACGAGAAGGAAATCATCGAGCAACTGCCTGCCGCGTTCCGGGCGATGAGCGAGCCGATGGTCAGCCACGACTGCATCGCCTTCTACCTGCTGTCCCGGGAAGTGGCCAAGCACTGCAAAGTGGTGCAAAGCGGACAAGGTGCGGATGAACTGTTTGCCGGGTACCACTGGTACCCACAGGTCGATGGCGCCAGCGACCCCTATGCCGCCTATCGCGAGGCCTTCTTCGACCGCAGCTACGACGACTACGCCGCCACCGTGCAACCGCAATGGCTGACCGAGCATGATGCCGCCGGCGACTTCGTGCGAGCGCATTTCGCCCAGCCCGGCGCCGCCGCGCCTGTGGATAAAGCGCTGCGCCTGGACAGTACGGTGATGCTGGTCGACGACCCGGTCAAGCGTGTGGATAACATGACCATGGCCTGGGGCCTGGAGGCGCGTACGCCGTTTCTCGACTACCGCCTGGTGGAACTGTCGGCGCGGGTTCCGGGCAAATTCAAACTGCCGGACGGCGGCAAGCAGGTGCTCAAGGAGGCCGCGCGCCTGGTGATCCCCAGCGAGGTGATTGACCGCAAGAAAGGTTACTTCCCGGTCCCCGGCCTCAAGCATCTGCAAGGCGCGACCCTGGACTGGGTGCGCGAACTGCTGCTGGATCCGAGCCAGGACCGCGGCCTGTTCAAGCCAGCCATGCTCGACCGCCTGCTGACCGACCCGCAAGGTCAGTTGACCCCGTTGCGCGGTTCCAAGCTGTGGCAACTGGCAGCGCTGAACCTGTGGCTCAGCGAACAAGGAATCTGACTGATGAAACCTTACGCCACAGCGTTGAACCAGCGCTTGCTGCGCGGTCAGGCACCGTCCTATGAACGCCTGCAGGCGCGCTTCGCCGAAGACGGCAGCGACGCTGGCGAGCCGATTGCCGTGCATTGCGGCTGGGGCCGGTTACTGATCGGCCATACCTTCCCCGACGCGGCGAGCCTGGCCCGGGAACTGGCCCATGAAGAACCGGGCGAGCGCGACATTGCGCTGTACGTGGCCGCGCCCCAGCAGGTATTGGGACTGGAGCCGGCGCAGCTGTTTCTCGACCCCTCCGACACCCTGCGCCTGTGGTTCAGCGACTACCGCCAGGCGACCCGGGTCTTTCGCGGGTTCCGCATTCGCCGGGCGCAGAGCGAGGCCGACTGGCACGCCATCAACCAGTTGTACCTGGCCCGCGCCATGCTGCCCATCGACCCGCAGCGCCTGACGCCCCGGCATCACGGCGGCCCGGTCTACTGGCTGGCCGAGGATGCAGACAGCGGCGCGGTGATCGGTAGCGTCATGGGCCTCAACCATGACAAGGCCTTTGCCGACCCGGAACACGGCAGCAGCCTGTGGTGCCTGGCGGTCGACCCGCAATGCACGCGGCCCGGGGTTGGCGAAGTGCTGGTACGCCACCTGATCGAACACTTCATGAGCCGCGGCCTGAGCTACCTCGATCTCTCGGTGCTGCACGACAACCGTCAGGCCAAGCAGCTCTACACCAAGCTGGGGTTTCGCACGCTGTCGACCTTCGCCATCAAGCGCAAGAACGGCATCAACCAGTCGCTGTTCCTCGGCCCGGGGCCCCAGGCCGACTTCAATCCCTATGCGCGGATCATCGTCGATGAAGCCCACCGGCGCGGCATCGATGTGCAAGTCGACGATGCCCAGGCCGGCATGTTCACCCTCAGCCATGGCGGACGCCGGGTGCGCTGCCGCGAATCCCTCAGCGACCTGACCAGCGCCATCAGCATGAGCCTGTGCCAGGACAAGAGCCTGACCCACAAGGTGCTCAAGGCGGCGGGGCTGAATCTGCCGGCCCAGCAATTGGCGGGCAACGCCGACGACAACCTGGCGTTTCTCGACGAACACCAACGGGTGGTGGTCAAACCCCTGGACGGTGAGCAGGGCCAAGGGGTGGCGGTGGACTTGCAGAGCATCGACGAGCTGCAACAGGCCATCGACGACGCCCGCCGCTTCGACTCCCGGGTGTTGCTGGAAAGTTTCCACCCAGGCCTGGACCTGCGCATCCTGGTGATCGGCTTCGAGGTGGTGGCAGCCGCCATCCGCCGCCCGGCGCACATCATCGGCGATGGCCAGCATCCGATCGACGCCCTGATCCAGGCCCAGAGCCGGCGCCGTCAGGCCGCCACCGACGGCGAAAGCAAAATCCCCCTGGACCACGAAACCGAACGCACTCTGCAAGCGGCCGGTTTTACCTACAGCAGCATCCTGCCCGCGGGCGAGCGCCTGTGTGTGCGGCGTACGGCCAACCTGCACACCGGCGGTACCCTGGAAGATGTCACCGAGGTGCTGCATCCCACCCTGGTCGATGCCGCCGTGCGCGCGGCGCGGGCACTGGATATCCCGGTGGTGGGCCTGGACCTGATGGTGCCGGCCGCCGATCAGCCGGACTACGTGTTCATCGAAGCCAACGAACGTGCCGGCCTGGCCAATCATGAACCACAACCGGTGGCCGAGCGGTTTGTCGATCTGTTGTTTCCCCATAGCTGATAGCTGTAAGCCGCAAGCTGCAAGCTGCAAGCTGCAAGCTGCAAGTCACGCCTGAGCGCGTTTGCTCTTGAAGCTTGCCGCTTGCCGCTCGCGACTCACGTCAATTCAAGGAATTCCCATGACCCGCAAAATTCCCGAGCCCGATCTCGCCTACCTGCAGAAAGTCCTCCTGGAGATGCTCGCCATTCCCAGCCCGACGGGCTTCACCGATACCATCGTGCGTTACGTCGCCGAGCGTCTTGAAGAACTGGGCATCCCCTTTGAGCTGACCCGCCGCGGCACCATTCGCGCCACCCTCAAGGGCCAGAAAAACAGCCCCGATCGCGCCGTCTCCGCGCACCTGGACACCATCGGCGCCAGCGTGCGCGCGGTAAAGGACAACGGTCGCCTGACCCTCGCCCCGGTGGGCTGCTGGTCCAGCCGCTTTGCCGAAGGCAGCCGCGTCAGCCTGTTCACCGACAACGGCGTGATCCGGGGCAGCGTGCTGCCGTTGATGGCCTCGGGGCATGCGTTCAACACCGCCGTGGACGAACTGCCGGTGAGTTGGGACCACGTCGAATTGCGCCTCGATGCCTACTGCGCCACCCGGGCCGACTGCGATTCGCTGGGTGTGAGCATCGGCGACTTTGTCGCCTTCGATCCCTTGCCGGAGTTCACCGAGAGCGGCCATATCAGTGCCCGGCACCTGGACGACAAGGCCGGAGTGGCCGCACTGCTGGCCGCGCTCAAAGCCATTGTCGACAGTGGCGAACCCTTGATGATCGACTGCCATCCGCTGTTCACCATCACCGAGGAAACCGGCAGCGGCGCGGCGGCGGCATTGCCCTGGGATGTCAGTGAGTTTGTCGGCATCGACATTGCGCCGGTCGCCCCGGGCCAGCACTCCAGCGAACACGCGGTCAGCGTGGCGATGCAGGATTCCGGCGGGCCCTACGACTACCACCTGTCGCGCCACCTGTTGCGGCTGGCCGGCGAGCATGAGTTGCCGGTGCGCCGCGATCTGTTCCGCTATTACTTCAGCGACGCCCACTCGGCCGTCACCGCCGGCCATGACATCCGCACTGCCCTGCTGGCATTCGGTTGCGACGCCACCCACGGGTACGAGCGCACCCATATCGACAGCCTCGCCGCCTTGAGCCGATTGTTGGGCGCCTACATCCTCAGCCCGCCGGTGTTTGCCAGCGACGCCCAGCCGGCCAAAGGCTCACTGGACCGCTTCAGCCATCAGCTGGAACACGATGCACAAATGGAAAGCGACACCCGTGTACCCTCGGTGGACAGCCTGGTAGGGCAACGTTCGTCCTAGGACCTGGGGCACTTTGCACTGGTCCTGCTGCGTGAAGCGCCGTAGGATCGGCGCATTGATGACCGAGGTAGCCATGCTGATTCCCCACGACCAACTTGAAGTCGACACCCTGACCCGCCTGATCGAAGACTTCGTCACCCGCGACGGCACCGACAACGGCGACGACACGCCGCTGCAGACCCGGGTCCTGCGGGTGCGGCATGCCCTGAGCAAAGGCCAGGCCCTGATTGTCTTCGACCCCGAGAGCGAGCAGTGCCAGTTGATGCTCAAGCACGATGTGCCCAAGCACCTGTTCGACTGAGTCTCAGCCGCGCATTTCCCGGGCGCGCTTGGCCTGGATGCGTTCGTAGACTTCACAACGGTGGACATTGACGTGCCGCGGGGCTTCAACGCCGAACCGCACGTTGCCACCGCTGACGCCGAGAACGCGCACCGTGATGGTGTCGCCAATGGAGATCAATTCACCGACAACGCGGCTGAGTACAAGCATGGCTCTAGTCCTTGAGATTACCGAGCCCTGAAGATGGCCGGCGAACCCCGGAGCTTCAAGACAGCGCCAGGAAAATAGCCACTTCCTACACGCGAGATCGAATCCCCCTACAGACATCCCCTGCAATACCCGCCAAATGACTCAGGTCGACGTGAAGCGTGGGCCAAACAGAATAATGCTCGCCCCCAGCACACACAGGGCGACCCCCAACCAGTCCGAACTCAACGGACGAACCCGCTCGACCAGGCCCAGCCAGCCGATCGAGGCAACGATGTAGATTCCGCCGTAAGCGGCATAGGCACGCCCGGCGTAGGTCGCCTCGACCTTGGTCAACAGCAGGGCAAACAGCGTCAGGCTGAGCAGCGCCGGGACCATCCACCAGGCGCTTTTACCCTGGCGCAGCCACATCCAGAAGGCGTAGCAACCGGCGATTTCAAACAGCGCCGCGAGGAAGAACCACAGGTAGTTGAGCATGGGCACATCTCGTCAGGGTTGCCAGAATGCGGCAACCCTAACCATCGCGCCCCTGCGCCGCAAGTTCAGCTGGCGTTTTGCCGAGCCTTGGTGCGCATCTTGTCGGCCATGACCGTCATTTCGTTGTACAGCAATTGCGGGTTCTTCTGCTTCAGTGCCCAGGCCATGCGCCCCTGTTCATGGGGCAGGATCATGAACTCGCCAGCCGCAACGTGCTGGTAGATGTAGTCGGCGATATCGCTGGCGGTAATCGGCGAGCTTTCCAGCAACTTGCCGACCTGGGCCTTCATGGCCGGGGTCGGGCCGCGGAACGAGTCCAGCAGGTTGGTCTGGAAGAACGACGGGCAGACCACGTGCACGCCGATCTCCTGTTGCGCCAACTCGATCAACAGGCTCTCGGACAGCGCCACCACGCCAGCCTTGGCCACGTTGTAGTTGCTCATGGCCGGCCCCTGCATCAGTGCCGCCATCGAAGCGATGTTGATGATCTTGCCCTTGCTTTGCTCCAGGAGCGGCAGGAAGGCCTTGCAGCCCTTGACGACGCCCATCAGGTTGATCGCGATCTGCCAATCCCAGTCTTCCAGCGACAGCTCGCTGAAGAAGCCACCGGAGGCCACCCCGGCATTGTTGACGATCACGTCGATGCCGCCGAACTTGACCTCACAGGCCTGGGCAAAGGCCGTCAACTGGCTGTAGTCGCGCACATCACAGCGTTGCACAAACCCGTCACCACCGGCCTCGCGGACCAGCCTGAGGGTTTCCTGCAGGCCAGGCTCGCTGACATCCGACAAGGCCAACTGCCAACCTTCACGAGCCCAGCGCAGAGCGATTTCGCGACCCAGGCCGGACCCGGCGCCAGTGATCATCATGCGATTTTGCATAGGAAGTTGCCTTGTTGTTCTGGGAAAGATGCTCGCAGTGTAGCGAAGGATTTTCCTACACCCATGACCATCAAAGCGCTGAATGCCCCAGGCAAACCGAATCGCCGCGCAGCCCCCTTGCAGGGTTTAAAAAAAGAAATAAACCAGCAAGCAAATAGCAGTAAAGAAACATTGAATTTTCTCGCGCCCGCCACAGTCGGAAATATTAAGCCGCTCGGATTTATTGCAGTCGGGCCTGTTATTCAACCAATGCGACGTTCAGTAACTCTCCAATAAGGAATTCGACATGGGCACGATTCTTCTGGTAATTCTGATTCTGCTGTTGATCGGTGGTCTGCCGGTATTCCCCCACTCCAGAAGTTGGGGCTATGGGCCATCCGGGGTGATCGGCGTAGTGGTAGTGGTCCTGCTGGTTTTGCTGTTGCTCGGCAGGATCTGAGACGCAACTTACAGGCAAAAAAAGAGGCCCGAACGGGCCTCTTTTTTATGACACCGGGTCTTACTCCGGTGTGCCGTCGACCACACCGGCGGTGTTATCGATCAGGCTTTTGGTTGCCGTCTGCAGGAAGGCTTCCAGCTTCTGCTTCATCTCGGCGGTACGCGGTGCGTCCGGCACGATTTCGGCACGTGGATTGGCGCCCAGTTGGTACTGGTACATCTTCGGCGCCATGTCCTTTTCCTTCGGCAGCACCAGGATCTGGTCCTGAGTGATGATCGCCGTGGTCTGCTCGCTACCCGAGGGTTTGATCACACCAAAACCGGTGTCGCCCTGCGGCAGGTTGAGCAGGTCACGCCCCCAGCACTGATGACGCACTTCGCCACCCAGGCGGCCCATGATGGTCGGCACGATGTCGACCTGAGTCCCCACCGTGTGATCCAGGGTACCGAACTTTTCCTGGATACCCGGCGCGATCATCAGCATCGGCACGTTGAAGCGGCCCAGGTCCATTTCGGTGATCTGGCGTTCGTTGCCAAACCCGTGGTCGCCAACGATGACAAACAGGGTTTCCTTGAAGTACGGCTCCTTGCGGGCCTTCTCGAAGAACTGCCCCAGTGCCCAGTCGGAATAGCGCATGGCGGTCAAGTGTTCGTTGAGGCTGCCACGACCGGTGACCGGCTCCACCGGCAAGGGGGTCGGCAACGCGTACGGGGTGTGGTTGGACAGGGTTTGCAGCAAGGCATAGAACGGCTTGCCGTTTTCACGCGCCTTGAGCTCCACCAGGCCACGGTCGAACATGTCCTGGTCGGACACGCCCCAGGTCGGGTCGGAGAACACCGGGTTGACGAAGTCGTTGCGGCCGATAAAGTTGGTCATGCCCTGGTTGCTGAAGAAACCCGACTGGTTATCCCAGGCAAAGTCACCGTTGTAGACATACACGTCGTCGAACTTGCGGGCGCTGAGCAACTGCGGCAGGCCCGACAGCTTGTGGCTGCCTTCCGGGGTCTGCATCAGGTATTCGAAGCCTGGCAGGTTAGGGAAGCACGCCATGGTGGCGAACATGCCCTGGTGGGTGTGGGTGCCGTTGGAGAAGAAACGATCGAACAGCAGGCCTTCCTTGGACAGCTTGTCCAGGTACGGGGTGATGTTGCCCGGGGCGCCCAGCGCACCGACCGAGTGACCGGCCATGCTTTCCATCAGGATCACGACGACGTTCTTGATCGGCAGGGTCTTGTCGGCAGGCGGCAGGAAATCCCGGCGTACGGCGGCGCTGTCGGCATCCACCAGCTTCTCGTCCGGCATGACCAGCATGTCGCGCACAATTTGCTGCGCCTCAGGCTGCGGCAAGGTGGCTTTCCAGATGTTGTCACGGTCTTCGGACATCCGGCTTTTCGCCGCGGCGACCAGTTGCAGGGTGCCGTTGAGGCCCAACTGGTTGGCGAAGTTGGAGTCGGTGGTGTACACGTCACCCCAGCGCATCGGCGGGCCTTGACGCAGGGTGCCACGGGCGGCCGCGACGCAGATCAGCAGGCAGACCATGAATACCGCCGTGCGCAGGTACCACGGTGCCACCTGACGGGTGCCAACGTTGCCACCGCTGAACGGGCCACGCGGACGGGTCGCGCGGTCAGCGCCTTTGAAAGCCAGGCTCAGCAGCCAGGTGCCGACCACCCAGGCCAGCAGGTAGCGCACTACCGGGAACCCGTACCAGAGCATGCTCATCACGGTCTTCGGGTCTTCCTTCACGTACTGGAAGACCAGGCCGTTGAGGCGCTGGTGGAACTCGCGGTAGAAGTCCATCTCCATCAGGCCGAGGAACAGCGCGATGCTCGAGACCACCGTCAGCCACAACCGGAACAGGCCACGGGCCGCCATCGCCCGGACGCTGAACAGCGACAGCAACAGTGGGATGCTGAGGTAGACCACCAGACGCAGGTCGAAACGCAGGCCGTTGGCGAAAGCTTCGAGGAAAGTCGAAGCCGGTGTGTCAAGAATCATCTCCCGGTTGTACACCAGCAACGCCACGCGCAGCAGGGAGAGCATCACCATCATGACCAGGGCGCAGAGAAGCGTATACGCCAGATGGGATTTGACGGTCGGTTGCAGCAAGCGATTCGAGGCTCGCTGCTGATTCAGGGCGTCCGTGTTTGACATGTCGTTTTAGGACCCATTGGAAGTTGAAGTTACAAAGGAGTAGCGGCGCCCAGGCCTTCTTATTGCCATGACTTTGAGGGAAATGGCCGGGACCTTGCGCGGAGCACAAATGTTGCACGATCACCCACGGCATTGCCATTGATTACTCGCAAGCACAGGCGGGACGAAAGCCGGGGATGAAAATCAAGCGGGCGAATTGTCTTGGAGCGGTTGTGAAAATTTCGTGCAAAGCATATCTGGAAACACAAAAAAGGGTGTATGGCGGGTCTTGCTCGACAATTGCGGGGATCTGCGTCTGCTGCGAGCTAACCCGCTCCCGCAGTTGCCGAAGGCTGCGTTGGTTGCGCAGCGACCCCCTGCATTACCAAGTCAAATGAACGTCCTGCGGCCGTTGACGCAGCCTCGCGGGCTCGACAGCTGCTACACAGGACAACCCCGATTTTGTAGCAGCTGCCGAAGGCTGCGTTGGGTTGCGTAGCGACCCCCAGCGGTATTGCCAATTCGGATGAACATCCTGCGGCCGTTGACGCAGCCTCGCGGGCTCGACAGCTGCTACACAGGACAACCCCGATTTTGTAGCAGCTGCCGAAGGCTGCGTTGGGTTGCGCAGCGACCCCCAGCGGCATTGACGCAGCCTCGCGGGCTCGGCAGTTGCTACGGTTGTTGGAGGGGTTACAGGCGCACGTTGCCCCTTGGCCCGGCAATGGCCCAGATGATCAGGCCCAGCACCGGCAGCAGCAGGATCAGCAGCACCCAGACGATTTTCATCCCGGTTTGTGCGCCGCTCTTGAGCACGTTGATGATCGCCCAGATATCCAGCGCCAGGATAATCAGGCCAACCAGGCCATTAAAGGTGGAACCCATGGTGTTGCTCCCAATAGAAGGCATTCCCCCCTTAGGATAGCCGGCTCCCGGGAGGGTTCCGTTTTATTGCCGCGCGTTAAACGTGCACGGCGACCTTCAGCGCTTCCAGGGACGGCGCCGCACTGATTCCGACTTCGGCACACAACTCCAGCACCCGCGCCACGTCGTTGCCATACACCAGCACGAGCTGGATCTCATCGTCGAGCAACTGGCTGAAGTTGAGCAGCGTGTAACCGCCGTTTTCCGGGTTCATGCTGCCCATCTGGATCTGGATCCGGTTGAGCGCAGTCAGCGCCTCGGTCTTGGCCAGTTGCTTGGGCTTGATGTTGAACGCCACGCCCGGGCCGAACGACGCAACGATCTGCTCGAACAGATCCATGTAGGTGTCGGCCTGGAACAGCACGGTGTCCGGCAGACTGCCGACCACCACCCACTCGCCCAATGCGATCGGGAAAGTGTCGTCGTAGTTGATATCCGGATTGGCCGCCAAAAACCCCTCGGGGTCGGCGTACGCCTGCGCCGCCTCATCGGCGATCTGCACGATTTGCGCGTCGCTCATGCAGCCGGAGCTGATTTTACTGATGAGTTCGATGAGTGCGGCTTTCATGGCAGATCCTGTAGCGAGGGAGATTTTCGGCCGCGAAGGATAGCGTATTTAGCGGTAATGATTCAGCGAAGCTTAGGGTCCACCCGGCTATCACCGAGAATCTTCTCCAACTGCGCCGTCGTATCCACCGCGCCCATGGTCCTGGCCGCGTCCAGTGCGGTGATGCCATTGGCGTCCTTGGCCTTGGGATCAGCGCCCTTGCCAATCAGGTAGTCGACGATAGCCGTGCGGTTGAACATCGCCGCCATCATCAACGCGGTCCGGCCATCAAAGGACGAGCCTTCTATCTCTGCCCCGCCGTCAACCAGTGCCGCCACCACCGCCAGGTCACCCTTGAATGCCGCACCGGCAATCGGGCTCTGGCAGTTGTCGTTGCGAATCTGCGGGTCAGCCTTATGCTCAAGCAGCACTTTTACCGCATCGACATGCCCGTGGTAAGCCGCCAGCATCAACAGGGTATCGCCCTTGTGATTGCGCAAATTCGGCGGCAAGCCCTTGCTCAACAGCGCCGCGAGCATCGCCGCATCGCCTTCACGGGCCTTGTTGAAAACCTGCTCGGCAAACTCCGCGGCTTCTTCCGGGGTCATCTGGCGGGGTTGGTCTGACATGGGTGACTCCACATTCGGTCAATCGATAGGCCGCTAGTGTCCGCAAGCGGCCTGCCCCCTGTCACCCCTTTTTTCTCTCACGCCACCATAGCCACAATCAATAACGGAACTTGCCGCCATGGATATCCGCCAGTACCTGCTCGGTGATCTGCACGTAAGTGTCTGAACCTGGCAGCCAGGCATAGATCGGATCGTCGCCGGTCTTGCCGGGGTCGAAGGCTTCGTCCTTGAGTCGGGTCTTCTGGTACTTGAAGGTTCCAGTGGTCTCCATTTTGACTTTGACCCGCAGGAACAACGGCACTGCATAAACCGGCATCTGCTCGCGGGCGAAACTCAGCAGTTCACTGAAATCCAGGGTCGCCAGGGATTCGGCCGGGGTGATCGCCGCCATGCCGGCACGCCCGTTGGTGTTGCTGATCTCCACGCCATAGGCCACCGCCTCGGCGATATGCGGGTGCTGCAACAGGATGTTCTCGACCTCGGTGGTGGACACGTTCTCGCCCTTCCAGCGATAGGTATCGCCCAGGCGGTCGACGAACTGGGCGTGACCAAATCCGATGTTGCGCAGCAAGTCACCGGTATTGAAGTAACGGTCACCCTTTTCGAAGACATCGTGCAGCACCACTTTTTCGGTCTTTTGCGGGTCGGTATAACCGTCAAGCGGTGCCTTGTCGTCGATCTTCGCCAGCAACAGGCCTTGCCGGCCCTTGCCGACTTTCTGCATGAAACCGCTGTTGTTGCGTAGCGGTGTACCGCTGTCGTGGGCGTACTCCACCAACTCCCAGGACATCAGCGAAAAACCGATGGTGTTGTCGAAGTTGAGGATGTTGCTGAAACCGATGTTGCCGTCACTGGCGGCATACAACTCACAGATGTGATTGACCGCAAAACGCCCCTTGAACTCGCCCCACACGCCGGGGCGCAAACCGTTGCCAATCATCTTCACGACAGCGTGATCGCGGTCGTTAGTGGCCGGCGGCTGATCAATCAGGTAGCGGCACAACTCCCCCACGTAACCGATGGTCGTGGCCTGGTACTTGCGCACATCGCTCCAGAACTGGCTGGCGCTGAATTTGCGCCGGATGGCGAAACCCGAGGCGCCGCAGATGGCAGAGCCCCAGCACACACACAGCCCGGTGGCGTGGTACAGAGGCAAGGTGCAATAGACGACATCATCCGGGCCCATATCCAAGGCAATCATGCCGAAGCTGGCGCTGCTGCGCATCCAGCGCCCGTGCTTGAAGACCCCGGCCTTGGGCAACCCGGTGGTGCCGGAGGTATAGATGTAGAAGCACGGGTCGTCGAGAAACACCTGCCGGCTGCTGGGCGGGTTGGCACTGGAGCAATCGACACTCTCGGCCATCAGGTTGCGCCAGCCCTCTGGCACCTCGCCGCTCTGCCGAGAGCAATCCTGGTCGGCCACCCACCAGGTCCGGCTTGCATCGATGGCAACCTGCTGGCGAATCGCCGAATAGGCCTGGACCAGTTCCCCACCGACGACAATGGCCGCCGGCTTGACCAGGTTGACACTGTGCAGCAGCGCTTGGTGGGTTTGCGAAGTGTTGAGCATGGCGCTGATGGCGCCGACCTTGGCCACCGCCAGTACGGTCACCAGCAGTTCAGGGCGGTTCTCGATGAACACCCCGACCACGTCGCCCTTGCCGATGCCCTGGGCCAACAGGTGATGAGCGATACGGTTGGCCCACTGGTTGACCTGTGCATAAGTCAGCGACACGCTGCCGTGCAGCAAGGCGGGGCCATCAGGGTTACGAACGGTCGCCTGTTCGAAGGTGAACGCCAGGCCACAAGGCTGGTCCGGCTGTTTGACATTGGCCACCTTGAGGCCCCTGACCACCCGGGGCAGGGCTTTGACGATCGACGGCAACTTACGGAGCATCATGCTCCAGGTGATAGTGTCGTGGTGCGTGCTGCTCATGGTTGCTCCCGTTCGGCCCTCTGCGGCGGGCCTGTATTGTTATTGTCGGGCGAACATGCAATCGAGGTGTTCGGGCAGAGACACAACGCAAACCCCTGCTTAACGGCAAAAAAGTACGCCAGGGGTTCTGTCGCTGTACACGCGGTTTTTGAAATGTTTTGTATCCGGCCCTCGCCCACTGCCGCTGCCGCCAGGCGGGCCGGCAAACGGCTGCGCAATCTCGCAAAATGCAGGATGCACGATGGCCATTCATGCAGAATGCACGAATCCGGAAAATTCACTTTTTCGTATGCTACTGATTTATATGGATTTTTTTTGATAGCGATACTGGCACAATCACTGCAACTACCCCTCCATGCTTGCCATTCATGTGCACACGGAGCTGATAGACATGAGCCTGATCCAAGAAAAATTCACTTCCCTGTTCTCCAACTTCGACGTCACCACCCAGGCACGCCCGGATGGCGGCATTCTGCTGACCTTGCGCAGCAGTGAAGGCAAAGTCTTCAAGCGCTCGATTTCCTACGCCCAATTGCATGCTGGCGATCAACTGTCCTGGGTGATCAGCGCTATTCGTCGCGACCTGGCGGAACAGGCCAGTGAATTGCCGCAGATTTCCATGCTGCAGAGCCAACAGCGCTTTGCCCTGCCGACCTATCACTCGATGTAATCGAAGCGGGTCGTTGCCAGATAGCCTTGGGTCGCCTGACGCACTGTCAGGTGGCCCTTTTTTTCAGCGCAACATACCGCGTTTGGCCGCCTCACCCACCGCTTGCGCACGATTGCTGACCTGCAGCTTGGCGTAGATATTGGCCAGGTGAAATTTCACCGTGGCTTGGGAAATCGAGCGGATCACACTGATCTCCCACACGGTCTTGCCGCGTTTGGCCCAGTGCAGGATCTCCAACTCCTTCTCGCTCAGCGGCTTGCCTGCCCGGTCCGGGCGCCGACGCTTGACTGGCTTGTCCCCCGAACCGGCGTCACCCGTTGCACCGTCCATTACCTTTCTCCTGGTGATCGTCCATGCCCTGGACTCGAACGGTGATCGTCCGGGCCAGTGGTTGAGTGTCAGAAAGAAAGAGTTACATAGAGGGCGGATTAAACAAGCGCATCAACGCTGAATCAGTCTTCACTGACTCAGCAATAGGCAACGTCCTACGCACAGCACAAGGAAAGCCCGGATGGCGCACTGTGTCAGCGTTTAATCGCCTGTCGCGTCGTTGGTTTAATCTTCCAGCCGCGGGAAGTGCTCGGCGATGCCACCAGGGGTGATGTGGGCCAGCGGTTCCAGGGCAGTGCTGAACAGACCGATGGCCACGAAGTGCGGTCGCTCGCCCCTGTCGAACCAGTGCCGGGTACCGGCAGGCACCAGGATCAGGTCGTTTTTCTCGCAGAGCACGGCGTACACATAATCGTCGATATGCAGGTTGAACAGGCCGCGCCCGGCGACAAAGAACCGCACCAGGTCCTCGTCAAAATGTTGCTCCTGGAGGAACTCGGCATGGGGTTCGGCGAGTTGTTGCTGCTCGCTGCTGACCTGCACCCCAAGGTAACTGCGCTCGGTCATCAGTTGGTCGATCGGCCCCTGATAAGCGGCCACCAGCTCTTCGTCGCTGGCCCCCGGCTGCAGCTTCGTCGCCGCCTGCCAACGGGCGAATCCCACACCCTGTTCAGCCAGGGTCGCGGTGATGTCGTCGAAGTGGGTCAGGACCTTGTTCGGCAGGTCCGGGCTTGAAACGTGGTAAACCGACAGGCTGCTCATTTCGGCAACTCCTCTTGCATGCGTGTGGCAATGATAACGGCTGCAGCCAGCGCGGCGAGGCTTGCAATACTAAAGGTGAAGGTGGCGCCCAGGGCATTCCAGCTGTAGCCGGCGTACAACGCCCCCAGCGCACCACCGGTGCCGGCCAGTGCCGCATAGAGCGCCTGGCCCTGCCCCTGCTGGCGCGGGCCGAAACTGCGTTGCACAAAATGAATGGCCGCGGCGTGAAAGCTGCCAAAGGTGGCCGCGTGCAGGAGCTGCGCAAACAGCAGCACCCAGAGAAACTCGGCGAACGACCCGAGAAGCAGCCAGCGCAACGCGGCCAGCAGAAAGCTGGCCAGCAGCACCCGGCGCACCGAATACCGCGCCAGGATCCGGCTCATGAACAGGAACATCAGGACTTCGGCGACCACCCCCACGGCCCAGAGCATGCCGATCACTCCACGGCTGTAGCCCAGGCGCTCCAGGTGCAGGGTCAGGAAGGTGTAGTACGGCCCGTGGCTGAGCTGCATCAGGCCCACGCAGGCATAAAATGCCAGCACCCCCGGACTGCGCAACTGCTTGACCAAGCCCTCCCCCGCCAGGCGGTTGCCGGGCGCTGGCTGGGCGTTGGGCACCCACAGGCTGCTGATGATGATCCCCGCCATGATCACCACCAGGGTCACCGGGTAGATATCCAGGCTCAACCATTCGAACAGCCGCCCCAGTGCAACCACCGCGATAATGAAGCCGATCGAGCCCCACAGGCGGACCTGGCTGTAGCGCGCAGCCTGGCCTTGCAGGTGCGCGAGGGTGATCACTTCGAACTGGGGCAGCACCGCGTGCCAGAAAAACGCGTGCAGGGCCATGACCATCGCCAGCCAGGCGTAGCTCTTGCTGACGAAAATCAGGCAGAACGTCAGCAGCGTACAGACCGCGCCAAAACGCACGATGGCCAGGCGCCGGCCAGTATAGTCACCCAGCCAGCCCCAGATATTGGGCGCGACGCAGCGCATCAGCATCGGGATCGCCACCAGTTCGCCGATGCGCGCAGGCGAAAACCCCAGGTGGTCGAAGTACAGCGCCAAAAAAGGCGCTGTCGAACCGAGCAAGGCGAAATAAAACAGATAAAAGCTGGAAAGCCGCCAGTACGGGAGCGCCGCCACGGCCATCAGACCGCGGCGACGTCAGGGCCCGGCTTCACAGCTGGCCCAACACCGGAGTGCTGACGCGCACGTCGGCGTTTTGCCCGCGATGGCGCAGCAGGTGGTCCATCAACACAATGGCCATCATCGCTTCGGCGATCGGCGTGGCACGGATGCCGACGCACGGGTCGTGGCGGCCCTTGGTGATCACGTCCACCGGGTTGCCGTGGACATCGATCGAACGGCCCGGGGTGGTGATGCTCGACGTTGGCTTGAGCGCCAGGTGGGCAACGATCGGCTGGCCGGAAGAAATGCCACCGAGGATGCCACCGGCGTTGTTGCTGAGAAAACCTTCTGGGGTCAGCTCGTCGCGATGTTCGGTGCCGCGCTGGGCGACGCTGGCGAACCCGGCGCCGATTTCCACGCCCTTGACCGCGTTGATGCTCATCAGCGCATGGGCCAGTTCGGCATCGAGGCGGTCGAAGATCGGCTCACCCAGGCCCGGCTTCACGCCTTCGGCGACCACGGTGATCTTGGCGCCGACCGAATCCTGGTCGCGGCGCAGCTGATCCATGTAGGCCTCGAGCTCCGGCACTTTGTCCGGGTCGGCGCTGAAGAACGCGTTCTGCTCCACCGAGTCCCAGCTCTTGAACGGGATCTCGATCGGGCCCAACTGGCTCATGTAGCCGCGAATCACGATGCCCTGGGTGGCCAGGTATTTTTTCGCAATCGCCCCGGCCGCCACGCGCATGGCGGTTTCGCGCGCGGAGCTGCGACCGCCGCCGCGGTAATCGCGCTCGCCGTATTTGTGGTGGTAGGTGTAGTCGGCGTGGGCCGGGCGGAACAGATCCTTGATCGCCGAGTAGTCCTTGGACTTCTGGTCGGTGTTGCGGATCAGCAGGCCAATGGCACAGCCGGTGGTCCGGCCTTCGAACACGCCGGAGAGGATTTCCACCTCGTCGGCTTCCTGGCGCTGGGTGGTGTGGCGGCTGGTGCCTGGCTTGCGTCGGTCGAGATCGCGCTGCAGGTCGTCCAGGGACAACTCAAGACCCGGCGGGCAGCCGTCGACAATGGCGACCAACGCCGGACCATGGCTTTCGCCCGCGGTGGTGACAGTGAACAGCTTGCCGTAGGTATTGCCGGACATGCAGGGCGCTCCGTGAAATCGCTGAACTAAGTGCGCGCCAGTATACGCAGGCTCACCCAGTAGTTCATCCTCGAACCTTATGGGTGTCTGCGAGTCCAACCGACACCTTGTGAATGATGGCGTGATGATGCTGCGAGTTATAGCCTTGAGCCTTACCCTGATGACCGGCCTGCTGTGCAATTTCGCGCAGGCCACGGTCCTGCAACGCCCGGTCAGCCTGGATACCGGCAGCGGCGAGCTGTTTGGCTCGATGCTGCTGCCCAAGTCCGACACCCCGGTGCCGGTGGTCCTGATCATTTCCGGCTCGGGCCCCACCGACCGCAACGGCAATAACCCCGAGGGCGGCAGCAACGATAGCCTCAAGCGCCTGGCCTGGGTGCTGGCCAAACACAATATCGCCAGCGTGCGCTACGACAAGCGCGGCGTGGCGGCGAGCCTGGCAGCCACCCCGGACGAGCGCAACCTGACGCTGGAGGCCTACGTGGTCGACGCCGTGGCCTGGGGCAAGCAACTCAAGAGCGATCCGCGCCTGGGGCCGCTGATTCTGTTGGGGCACAGTGAAGGGGCGCTGGTCGCCACCCTCGCCGCCCCCCAGGTGGACGCCGCGGGCCTGATTTCCCTGTCCGGCAGCGCACGACCGGTGGACCAGGTGCTGCGCCAGCAGTTGAGTCACCGCCTGCCGCCCCAGTTGCTGCTGCGCAGCAACGAATTGCTGGACAGCCTCAAGGCCGGCCAGGTGGACAACAATGTGCCGCCGGCGCTGCAAGTGATCTTCCGCCCCAGCGTGCAGCCCTACTTGATCAGCCTGTTCCGCCAGGACCCGGCCGCCGCTTTCGCCCGCCTGACCATGCCCGCGCTGATCGTCCAGGGCAGCAATGACATGCAGGTCGGTGTCGGGGATGCGCAAATGCTCAAGGCTGCCAAGCCCGACGCCCAGTTGGCGGTGATCGAGGGCATGAACCACGTGATGCGCATCGTACCCAACGATATCAAGCGCCAGGTGGCGTCCTACAAGGATCCGCAACTGCCACTGGCGGCAGAACTCGGCAGCCGGATCCTCGGCTTTATTGATGCAATTGCTCGAAGTTAGTCCGCGTTACCCTCCAGTCCTGCGCAAATCGGCCGATAAGCCAATGTCGACAGCCCATTGTCTGTCGACAAGCAGCGCTTGGACAGGATCTCGCCGTTATGACCGATACCCACAAATCACCCGACACCAGGCCCGACACAGCGCCCCCTGAAGCGGCGGAACAGCCGTGGGCGGACGTTGCGGCCGAGCACCGGCGGATGCTGCGCCTGGCGCCGCTGAAAACCGACCGCAGCACCGGGGGCCGGCCATTGCGCTTTGTCGAATTCGGCTATGCCGAGCGCAACAACAAGGAGCGCAGCCTGTTGCGCATGAGCATCACGCTCCCGGGCCAGCGGGTGCGCAAAGAGCAGAACCATCTGGACGTCTGGGTTGACCACGAACAGCGTCGCGTGCACTTCGGCCCCGACAGCGGAGTGCAGATAGAACCGATGAACCGCGGCATCGGGCGTTTTCTCGCGGCCCAGGGCATTACCTGGGCGAAGAAAAAGTGGGCGAGCTACAGCTTTGAGGCGATGGACCTGAGCAACAAGGATGCCCTGGTCGAAGACACCCGCCTGCGCCGCGATCATTTTTTGCGGGTGCATGGTTTCGACGTGGTCTACGCCGACGCCCAGCATTTGAAAGGCAGCGTCAAGGCCGGCAAGGTCGGTGACCTGCTGGGCGACTGGAACACCGAGAAGCTGCAGTTCGTGGAAATCCTCGAAGCCGCGCAGATGTTGCAGCAGGCCGAGCAGAACCTGGCCGAACAGGAAGTCAAACTGCAACAGCAGGAAGAAACCGTCAGTAAATTCAAACGCGAAGAAACCGGGTTGCGCTTCACCATTACCTGCCTGGTGGCGTTTTCAGTGTTCCAGGCCGGTTTGCTGATCTGGATTGCCACGCACCGGTAGGACTTGGCTGAACCGCACATCCCGGGCGCCGCAAGGTAGCTGTATTGCAGATCCCCCTTAGGAGCTGCCGCAGGCTGCTCCTAAGGGAATCAGGTCAGGTGCGCGCTGCAAACAGCGCCTGGTGTTCACGGCATTGCTCGGCGCTGAGCATGAACACCCCGTGGCCGCCGCGCTCGAATTCCAGCCAGGCGAAATCGACTTCCGGGTACAGCGCCTCGACGTGTACCTGGCTGTTGCCCACCTCGACAATCAGCAAACCTTTGTCGTTCAGGTGATCGGCCGCCTGCGCGAGCATGCGCCGCACCAGGTTCAGACCGTCTTCGCCACAGGCCAGGCCCAGTTCGGGCTCGTGCTGGAATTCGTCCGGCATATCGGCAAAGTCTTCGGCATCCACGTAAGGTGGATTGGACACGATCAGGTCGAAACGCTGGCCAGGCAAACCGTCGAAGCCATCACCCTGGACCGTGTACACCCGCTCATCGACGCCATGGCGCTCGATGTTCTGGTTGGCCACCTCAAGGGCTTCGAACGACAAGTCCGCCAGCACCACCTCGGCGTCCTGGAACTCGTAGGCACAGGCGATGCCGATGCAACCGGACCCGGTGCACAGGTCGAGAATGCGCGCCGGCTCACTGTCCAGCCAGGGCGCGAAGCGTTTTTCGATCAGCTCGCCAATCGGTGAACGCGGGATCAACACCCGCTCATCGACAATGAACGACATGCCACAGAACCAGGCCTCGCCCAGCAGGTAGGCGGTGGGAATACGGTCTTCGATACGGCGCTTGAGCAACCGCTGCAGGTTGACCAGTTCGTCGTCTTCGAGCGCGCAGTCCAGGTAGCTGTCGGCGATTTCCCAAGGCAGGTGCAACGCCCCCAGCACCAGTTGACGGGCTTCATCCCAGGCGTTGTCGGTCCCATGGCCGAAAAACAGATCCTCCCCATGAAAACGGCTGACAGCCCAACGAATATGGTCGCGCAAGGTGCGCAGACGGGAAGTGATCACGGGGTAAACTCCTGAAAAAACGACCGGGGATTCTAACAGCCTAAACCTGCCCCGACGATCAATGAAAAAACACCCTGGGAGAATGTAGGATTTGTCCGGTTTTTCAGCTTTTGGTTGAACATCCGCTCAGCTCTTGACAGGCTGCAGCCCAGCAACGACGGTGCCTACGATGGTAGCGATTCACAGAAGCGCTCAGCCAGAGGACAATGTCGCAAAAGCCCCACTCGAAGGAGCCCCAGAATGTCCGTTCCAAAGACGATGTTTCAACTCAGCGGTCGTGGTTACGCGCCAGCCAATCTGGCCCACGCGACACTGGTGATCATCGATGCACAAAAAGAATACCTCAGCGGCCCGCTGGCCCTGACCGGCATGGCAGAGGCTGTGGCCAACATCCAGCAATTGCTTGCCGCGGCCCGGGCCGCGGGGCGGCCGATCGTCCACGTGCATCACCTGGGCACCGTCGGCGGCCTGTTCGACCCCCAGGGCGAGCGCGGTGAGTTCATTCCCGGCCTCGAACCCCTGAGCGACGAAACCCTCATCGGCAAGTTGCTGCCCAGTGCGTTCCATGGCACCCCCCTGGAAAAACGCCTGCAGGACCTTGGCTCCCTGGACCTGATCGTCTGCGGCTTCATGAGTCACTCCAGCGTCAGCACCACCGTGCGTGCGGCCAAGAACCTGGGCTTTCGCTGCACCCTGGTCGAAGACGCCTGCGCCACCCGGGACCTGCCCTACAAAGGCGGCGTACTCACGGCCGAGCAGGTCCAGCAGACTGAAATGGCGATCATGGCCGACAACTTCGCCACCCTCGCCCAGACCCGGGACCTGATCTGATCGTCCGCCGATGAGCGGCGATAATCGCCGCTCATCCGCAAAAGACTCTCATTTCTTCTATTTGCCTTAGCCTCAGGAACAACCCGGTCAACTCCCGGTCGAAGGGCCGATACCCATTGAGGAAGGTCGGAATGAAGATATCCGATGGATTTGACGCTCGCCGCTTGCGCCCCAAAGGGCCACGCAACTGGCGTTATCGTTTCGGCGCTGCATTCGCCGCCCTGCTCGCCACCCTCGGTGTGCTGCTGGCAATGGCCGGTGCTGCCAGCCTGCTGGGCCATCCGCCCGCGCTGGGTGAACTGAACGCCAGCCCGCTGGGCTCGGCGATCATTCTGGCGATTGGCTTGTTGCTGCTCTACCTGGGTGTCGCGTTCTGGCGTCGCTGCCGCCGCCGCATGCGCCAGCCTCGCGAGCTGAACATGGCCCCGCATTTGCTGAAAAAGCATGACTGAGTCGCGCGCGACGCGTTTTGCCGCGCCCGATTCACCTCGACTTGGGTAAACTGGCCGCCCTTCGCGGAGGCTGACATGCAAGACGACGATTTTTCCCTGTTCAAAAGTGCGATCCAAGGCGTCAAGCCGATCAAGCACGACCGCGCCGAAACCGGCAAGCCCAAGGCTGACCGCGCGCAAATTGCCAAGTTGCGCCAGGCGGCAACCATTCGTACCGACGTGGCGGCTGTGGACGGCCTGTCCGACCAGTTCGTGATCGATGTCGGCCCGGAAGACGAGTTGATGTGGGCACGTGACGGGGTCCAGGAAAGCCAGATGCGTAAGCTCAAGATCGGGCAGATCCCGTTCGAGGGCAGCCTTGACCTGCACGGCATGAACGTGGAAAAGGCCCGCGAGACGCTCTGGGCATTTCTCGCCGAAGCGACAAAATTCGAAATCCGCTGCGTGCGCGTGACCCACGGCAAGGCCGTGCGCCTGGACGGCAAGCGCCCGATGATCAAAAGCCACGTCAACACCTGGCTGCGCCAGCATTCACAGGTCCTGGGCTTCACCTCCTGCCAGGCCAGGCACGGCGGTGCCGGTGCGGTGTATGTGATGCTCAAACGAACCATGATGGAAGGCCGCGACGAGTAAAGCTGATGCGTCACGCTTGCAGCGCCGTGTCCGCCACCGTACCCTTGCCCTTTGCGTAAAATCCCACAGGTAGTTTCATGTCCCTGGAACAGAATTACACCGCGATTCTCGGCCAACTGGGCGAGGACGTGTCCCGCGAGGGC
>Ga0213827_1000334_pt1 | contig 42913 bp, 25 predicted proteins | sample MC6MC0898MG_FD_180669 | JGI IMG/M metagenome (GOLD analysis project Ga0213827, IMG submission 180669) | Enriched soil aggregate microbial communities from Iowa State University, Ames, United States - MC6-MC0898-MG | ecosystem: Environmental > Terrestrial > Soil > Unclassified | place: USA: Iowa...
GAGGTGAGTGGCACCAATTACCCAACAATGAAACAGGCTGTCTTCGGTCTTAGTTTAACATTTTAAGTTGTCAAATATCATGAAAAAGATTTCACTACTCATAGCTGGATGCATTGCATTATCATCTTGTTATAAGCTCGATACAACACCTTACAGTCAGGTCAGTGCCGATACATTCTGGCAAAATGAAGACCAGGCGCTCGCTGGCATATTAGGTTGTTATAATGATCTAAAAAAGGAAGCGACCTTCGGTTTACAATTTTCTTATGATGGGCTCAGTGATATTGGGCTGGGCTATGATCCTCCAGGCCTAGGCGAAGTCATCAGCGGTACATTTACAGACCGCTCATCCGTTATTGTGGAAAGGTGGCAGGCCGGATATGACCTGATCCAGCGCTGTAACCATGCCATCGCCCATATTCAGCCGATGACCATAGATAAAGCCAAACAGGAAGGTTTTATTGCCGAAGCAAAATTTCTCCGTGCGCTAATGTATTTTCAATTGACAAATCTTTATGGAGCTTTGCCAATATATGACGAGACAGTTGATCTGAACAGAGATTTTAGTTCACTCAAAAATAGCCGTTCTTCCGTTGAAGATGTCAAGAAATTCATCCTTGCAGACCTCAACTATGCTATCGATAAATTACCTGTAACGTATGACGCAAAACACTATGGTCGAATCACAAAGGGTGCAGCCTATGCTTTGAGAGGCAAAGTAGCCCTGTACAATAAAGATTGGACATCAGCAATCCGGGATTTTGAAGAAATTGTCTATAACAAAACCAACACTTACGGTTATAACCTCAGTGCTAATTATGCGGCATTGTTTACCATGGAAGGGGATCAGGCTCCTGAAATGATCTTTGCCATACAGAACATGGGCGGAACAGGATTTCCTTATGGCATGCCTATGGCTTTCTATATGGGAACGAGATCAACTTTTGGCAGTGACTGGAACAACTGTATGCCAAGCACACGGCTTGCAGACCGTTACGAAAACCGAGACGGAAGTCCGTTCAACTGGAATGACCATTTCCCAAATTATAATGCAGACAATGCCGTTAAAAAACAAGCGATGGAATCCACACAATCGGGTGGTGTGCTGACAAAGGTACCCGACACAGCCAAGCTACGTCAGATCTATGCCAACCGGGATCCACGGATGAATCAAACACTTATTGTCCCTTATTCACACTACTTGGGCTGGAACGCCAACAAAGAACGTGACATGCAGTTTATTCTTGCAACAGGGGTAAATGAAAATTTCGGGCAGATCCGTAATAATCGGGGCTGGTATACCTACCTATGGCGCAAATTCGTACCTGAAGGCAATCTGAAAGGAGCGATTACCGATCGTGCTCATACACCGATCAATTTCCCGATCCTTCGTTTGGCAGATGTGCTTCTGATGCTTTCCGAAGCCTATAATGAAACCAATCAGCTGGACAAGGCAATCGCGGAACTGAATAAGGTACGTACACGTTCGAAAATGCCTGCACTGAATAGCGGCAGTTCATTCCTGGTCGTGAACAGTAAAGCGGAAATGAGTAAACGTATCCAACACGAACGCGCAGTAGAATTAGCAGGCGAAGGATGGCGCTATTTTGATCTCAAACGTTGGAATCTACTGGAAGATGTGTCGAAGGGCATTATTGAAAAAGGTGTTACTGGCGATAATCTCGTTACCAGAGGGTATCAACCCCGACATAAGCTTTGGCCGATACCGGGACAAGAAATAGAGATGAACGCGGCACTTCTGCCACAAAATCAAGATTGGTAAACATGAGAATATATCTAATCCTATTCTTCTTTCTCAGTAGTCTCTCTTTTCAGAGGCTACTGGGAAAAGAATTAAAGCTACTCACAGGCACTTTTAAACAGGAAGATCTCAAGATCAACCTGAGCCGGGACAAGTCCTGGATTCCCTATCCAAGTTATTCCGATCGTAAGGCATGGGATCAGTTGATAGCCCCCTTCCGGGAGCAGGTTGTTGCGAAAGGCGACAAAGCACTCGACTATCAATGGCAGGTGGTCAAGGCAACAGATTATCTGGAATATGAACGCTCAGGCAACCGCGGCATGATGGAAAAGCCGATGAACGAAAACTGTACCGCGCTCACAAACTTGCTATTAGCTGAGCTAGCTGAGGGGAAAGGACGTTATATCGATCAGATTTTAAACGGTACCTGGCACATGACCGAGATGTCTACCTGGTCATTATCGGCACACCTACCAGCTTTCCAATCCAGCAAAAGATCTCTACCACAAGAACGGACACATGTCATTGACCTCATGGCCGGCGATGTAGGATCCTTACTTTCGTGGATACATTATTTCTTTCGGGACACCTTCAACACTATCAATCCGGAAATTAGTCTACGCTTAAAACAGCACATCCAGCAACGCATTATACAGCCTTATCTGGACCGCAATGATATGTGGTGGCAGGGCTTTGAACTCAAAGGAAACCAATTGGTCAACAACTGGAATCCCTGGTGCAATTTTAATGTGCTCACCTGCCTGCTGCTGATAGAAGACAATCCGGATGTTCAACTGACTGGCATCTATAAAACAATGACTTCGGTTGATCGCTTTATAGATTATATCAAAAAAGATGGTGCCTGTGAGGAAGGTCCATCCTATTGGGGGCACGCCGCCGGTAAATTGTACGATTACCTCAAGATCCTTTCCATGGCAACACAAAACAAGGTCAGTATCTTCGACAAGCCTCTTATCCGTGATATGGGTGAATACATCGCACAATCGTATATCGGTGGTGACAGATGGGTGGTCAATTTTGCCGATGCCTCAGCCAAAGGTGGTGGAGATCCTCTTCTCATCTATCGTTATGGGCAAGATGTACATAGTACTGAAATGATGCAATTTGCGCGATACATGACAGATCTTGGTGGTAAAGGTGCGGACTTTAGACCCTCACGGGATATCTTCCGTGCATTTGAAGATCTACGCTGTTTTCCGCAGCTTAAGCACACACAGGCAGCACTTCCACAAAATGCATTTAAGTGGTATCCGGAAACGCAGTTTCTCTATCTGAAAAAGGAAGGTTTTTTCTTCGCCGCCAAAGGTGGTTTTAATAATGAGAGCCACAACCATAACGATGTCGGGAGCTTTATTCTATACCAGGATCAGCACCCCCTTTTTATTGATGCGGGTGTGGGAACTTACACGAAGAAAACATTTAGCGACGATCGCTATAGTATCTGGACCATGCAGGGTGCCTACCACAACCTTCCACAGATCAATGGTGCTGATCAGGCGTTCGGCAAAGAGTACAAGGCCGAAAATGTGGTATTCCTACCTGAACAAAATAAATTCCAGCTCGATATCGGGAAAGCCTATCCAAAAACAGCCAATATCGAACATTGGAATAGAAGTTACCGCCTTGCAGCTGACGGTCTGACCATAGCGGACGAGTTTAAGATCAGCAATCCAACACAGGCAAATATAATCCACTTTTTGGTTGCAAAAGAGCCAAAGATTACAAAGGGAGTAATAACCTTAGGTGATGGTCTGGCAGTGCTTCATTTTAACGATGGACAGTTTGTTGCTTCCTACGAATCTATTCCGCAGGACGACCCACGTCTGAGCCAGGTATGGGGTGAGCGGCTTTACCGCATCAGCCTCAAGGCCAAAAGCATTAAATCGACAGGAAAATATAATTTTATCATTAAAAAAGCCAAATGAAAAGAAGAAATTGGATTCAAGCCGTAACATTAACTACTGCAGGAGCACTAATGAACAGCTCCCTGCTTGGTCGTAGTCAATCCATTGGCTCAACGGCGCAACCTTCTACTGACGATCGTGCGTATTGGGTGTCTATTTTAACAAAAATGGCCAGCCCTATTCTCGATCGTATCAGCAAAGAGCGTTTTCGCGCGGAGATGCCAATTGTTAAAAGTGAAACTTATGACTATATAGATCCCAGTGTGGGTTATTTGGAAGCCTTTGGCCGATTATTGTCCGGTATGGCTCCATGGTTGGCCCTGCCAGACGATAAAACCGCAGAAGGGAAGATACGCACTCAATTTAAACAACAAGCCTTACTGGGCATACAACATGGTGTAAATCCTGCTTCGGCAGATTATTTCTCCTGGCGTAGCAAATCCAAGCAACCTCTGGTTGATGCAGCACATTTAGCGCAGGCATTTATGCGTGCCCCAAAAGCATTATGGGATCCGCTGCCGCAAGCAACAAAGCAACAGGTCATTACCGAATTCAAACACTTACGCTGGATCAAACCCAACGAAAGCAACTGGCTTTTGTTTGCCGCGATGACCGAAACTTTTCTCTACAGTATCGGTGAAGACTGTGCCCGTGATAAAATAGACTATGCGGTAAACAAATTTGATCAGGAATGGTACGTCGGCGACGGATGGTATAGTGATGGTGCGCGATTTAGCTTTGATCATTACAATGGTTATGTCATCCATTGCATGCAAGTGGAGACCTTAAGAAATAATCTTAGTGCTGATGCGAAGTACCAACCCATGTATGACCGCGCTTATAAACGTATGCAACGTTATGCACATCATCTGGAGCGCATGATTTCACCTGAAGGCACCTACCCTGTTGTTGGGCGGAGTGCAACGTATAGAAATGCAGCCTTTCAACCGCTCGCTGCAGTCGCACTCGATGGAAAGCTCCCCACGGATCTCTCCAATGGGCAAGTACGCGCGGCATTGACAGCAGTCCTCAAGCACATCTATGCTGATCGCATTTTTCATGAGGATGGTTGGATGGCCCTCGGATTTCTCAATGCCGATCAGGGAAATATAGCAGACAGTTATACCAACTCGGGTTCGCTCTATACTGCTTCCCTCTCATTTCTACCCTTAGGGCTTCCGCCAACGCATGCTTTTTGGTCTGACGCTGCTGCGCAATGGAGCTCACAAAAAGCTTTTGCAGGTTTACCCTTTCCAAAAGATTATTATGTAACTTACTAGGAATATACGCTGTTATGAAACTATCGAAAGTAACATGAGCCGAGTAAACCGAAGGCAGCGTGAAACAAGTGAACCAAACGAAGAGAGCTCATGAATACCCTAATCATAAAATAATAGATGAACAAATAATTTATGCAGATGAAAAAAAGAAAAACCAGTTTAAAAACAATCCTTCTTATCGCTTCTGGGCTTTTTGCACTCAGCTTTATCGACCAAAAGCCAAACTTCATCGATGCTAGCTTCAACGCTGCAGAGAAACAATATCAATTTTTGGCCAAAGAAGCTGACAAAGACCATAAGTTCCCACGTACATTGACTCCTTCCGGACAATTGCGCGGAACCGATGAATGGGATTGGACAGGAGGTTTTTTCCCTGGCTCACTATGGTATATCTACAACCACACACACAATAAAGAAACGGAGAAAGAAGCGATAAAATGGACCGAAGCACTCGAAAAAGCGAAGGACTTGGACCAACATCACGATATTGGTTTTGTCATGTATTGTTCCTATGGCACGGCAATTAAATACCTCAAGGATCAGAAAAAAATTGCCGATTATAAAGCCATCCTTGTCCATTCAGCCAATACCGCATTAAAGCGCTTTAACCCACAGGTCGGTGTCATCAAGTCATGGAATGAGAAAAAGTCATGGGATGGCAAAACACTTTGGAAATACCCGGTCATCATTGACAATATGATGAACCTAGAAATGCTGTGTTACGTTTCGGATCTGACAGGTGATCCTAAATATAAAGATGTGGCCATCAGTCATGCAACACAAACCATGAAAAACCATTTCCGCACAGACTATAGCACCTACCATGTTGTAGACTATGATGCCAGCGGAAAAGCAATCCATCAACAGACAAATCAGGGGTATGCCGATAATTCAACCTGGGCACGTGGACAGGCATGGGCTATCTACGGATTTACCATGATGTATCGGGAGACAAAAAAACCAGAGTTTCTCAAAACAGCACAGGCAGCAGCTAAATTTTACATGACCCACAAAAATCTTCCAAAAGATAAAATCCCTTACTGGGATTTCAATGCTGGACAACAGGGATATAAATCAGATGCGGATTTTTCAACGTTAAAGCTCAATTACGTCCCTCGTGATGCCTCAGCAGCAGCCATTGTCGCTTCGGCACTCGTTGAACTATCTACCTTAACTTCTGGAGCAGAAAGTAAATCCTATTTAGCTTTTGCCAAGGAAAGTCTACAGACACTATCAGGAGCAGGTTATTTTGCCAAATACGCAAGCAACGGAGGTTTCTTGCTCAAACATAGTGTTGGCAGTCTGCCCCATCACTCCGAAATTGATGTCCCTTTGACCTATGCAGATTATTATTATCTCGAAGGTCTAACTCGATTGGAACAACTCAAAAAATAATAAAAATAGGCTGTATCAAAAGCTGATTTTGGGCAAGCAACGCCAATTAATATTTTGAAACCTCAGTTTCACGAATGAACAAGGTCCAAGTTCTGTGGAGAACTTGGACCTTACTTTTTAATATTCACGGCAATTCGAAAGAATTAAATCTTTATTTGTTACCCGTCGGGATTGTTTCTGATGAGGTACTACCCGCGTACTCAGCCTGCGGCAGCTTTATCTCAACAGTCTGATTTACTTTTGCACGTTTATTGATGAGATGAATACGTACGGCTTTTCCCTGTTGCAGTGGATCTGCCACATCCAGCTTGAAGACGCTATTTCCCTTTGTGATTTGCAGAATAACAGGCTTATCCACCTGAATAGACCAAGCTCCAATTTGATAGGTACCAGACTCATAAAACACGGCCTGAATAGCGGCCAGACCCAGATGTTCTACAGCTTGAATCGCAGGCGTATTGTGCCAAATTTTTAGCTGCTGCATAGCCCGCTTATCGATCTGATCCACACCAGGTACCACGATATAAGCATAACTTCCATTTACAGGTTTCGCTGCGTGCTCAACCCATAACTTAAATACCTTACCATGTACAGCATCTTTTGATCGGGAACGATTGATGCGGTACCAAGAGCCCGATTGTTCTTTTGCCGTCAGAGCGATTTTCATCGCTTCTGGAAAGTAATAGCCGACCTGATTGTGCATGACATATTCACCTTGTTTGACATTTCGAACCAGTGAATCGGTTGACATCTGCTCTTTTCCATTCCATACGACAGGGCCATTCAACCAAGTTTGATTCAGTGTTGTTACGACCGGCTCCGCAGCACTACAGTTAATTCCGCTGCCCAGACAAACAATCTCCTTATCAAAAAAGAACCATGCTTTTTGTGCAGCCAGTCCATCGTATTGAACAGACATGGCCGATGCGCCGATTGTACCATTGCTGACCCCACCAGAGAAACTATTGGCAGCCAGTACACCCCACTGTTCTTTCAGTTCCTGATCACCCTGATAATCTCGGGTTGTTGTCCCCGGAATTTTGTCCCATTCCCATACTGGCATGATATTATAGTATTCTGGACCAAATACCTGAATATTGGTTACACCATCTGTCATATTTTTACCAAGCATATTTTCACCGTTTCCTGACTCCGATTTGTTGGTTCGCTTGCTTGCCAGACGCAGGTTGAAATGAAACTGTTTTCTGAGGTGTGTTGTGTAGTCTCCTTTCCAATAATGTCGATGGAGGGATAGATCTTCTGCATTAAAAGCCTGTATACTATCTAATTTTGCCAATCCTTTCTTCCAGATCTCATTTTTAGCTGGATCAATCAATTGCATCTGCTGCAATATGGCGACTTCCTGATCTTTGCGCAATATATCTGGTCGTGATATCCCGCGCCCATGCACATTAAAATCAATATAACGTGAGCGTATGATCGGCAGGTAGGTTTCCAAAAGAAATTTTTCGAAGAGGGCCAATTTCTCCTTATTAACCGCATAAGGTGTCTCGCGGACATAGGCCATTACCTTAGAAATCCCCTTTAAAAACTCTTCACCATAGCCTGCAATATACAATTGTGGTCCATGTTGTAAGTAAGAGAAATCATATTGTAAGCCCTCTTTCCCATCCACCAACTGGATGGGAAAAAGCAGTTGTTCCATAGCGGCAGCCAGTAGACCGGTATCTTCGAGGATTAGTGCACGATAGAAATAATGCATGGCAATATCACTTTTGTTCGCGCCCGTTTTCTTATAGGGATCCCCTCTCTCCATCAACTTGACCAGTGCTGTTTCCACTGTAGCTGGGATTTTCTCCTGACCGAATTTCATCAGGATCAGACAGACACCTATTGCTTTAGGAGAAGCGATTTCATTGTGCCACCAGTTCGTTGATTCAAATCGGTTATTTGCCCAGTACTGTGCTGCCCGTACAATCTTGTCATAAAGCGACTTTTGCTGATAAGATTTACTCTTGGGAGATACATAAGCTACGATCAAAGCTCTCAAGCGATCCAAGTGTTCTCCTGGAGGCCAGAGTGAAATTGATTTACTCGTGTAATCTATATCAGACCAAGTACCAGCTTCAGTCAATTGATTGCTCCAGATTGTGGTTTTATCACCGTGAGCAGCCGAACTTTGCAATTCGTCCTCGTACACATGTTTTTTGATGCGATCAAATGTTTGCTTGTCCTGTGCCCTTGTCATGACCAGTCCAAATGATAATAAAAATATAAGTATAGCTTTCATTCTTTTTCCAATTATAATCCGATTAAGGGTATTTCTTTTCTGCTGCCCGTCCAATGACATCCATTCGATGTTTCATCATTTGGTTCTGATCGTTATCCAAAACTCCACTCAACCATTTGGGAGCAGCCATCTTTTTTTCCCACTCAGCCAATTTATCCAACATTTTATTCACGTTATCGGGATATTTTTCGGCAAGATTATGTTCTTCTTTCAGATCGTTTTTCAAGTTAAATAACAATATCGGATCATCCTTGACAACAATCAGTTTCCATTCGGCATGACGAACCGCTTTAGCGACTCCCCGTCGCCAAAACAAGTAGTCGTGTCCATTTTTCGCTGTCTTATAAGCCGACAGGAGGCTCAGTCCATCGATCTGCTGTCCGGGAATATTTTTCCCCTGTATGGCATCTATACTTGTTGGCAAAATGTCCATACCCGACACCATCGCATCGACTACTTTTCCCTGCGGTAGTCGTGCCGGCCATTGTATAATCATGGGCACGCGTATACCGCCTTCCCATTTCGACCCTTTTAAACCGCGTAGCTGTCCATTATCCGCGCCATTATTTGTAGCCGCACCATTATCATTCATAAAGATAATCAGGGTATTTTCATAAAGTCCATCGCTTTTCAGCTGGTCTATCAAACGGCCAATATTGCTGTCCATATTCTCCAGCATTGCCAAATAAGCGCGGCGCAAAGGATCTGCAACATGACTATATTTACTATTCTGCGTCAGTGGAGCTTCCACAGGAGTATGTATCGCATTAAAAGCCAAATACATAAAAAAAGGTTGCTGGCGATAACGATGAACATAGGAGATTGCCTTGTCGGTCAATGTTTCTGTCAGATAGCGAATAGAATCTTCGGGGACAATACGACTATCATCGACCAGCATCTGCGTAGGTTTTACCTTTCCAGGGATTGGAAAATAAGAACGATCGCCGCCAATAAAACCATAGAAATGATCAAAACCACGCTTAAGTGGATGAAATTGGGGACCGTCCCCCTGATGCCACTTGCCGATACCTACGGTTTTATACCCATTGTATTTCATAAAATCAGCTATCGTTGCCACCGATGTATCCATCCCAATATCTTCTGGTGTCGTTCCTGCCGTCGGCCGTTTGGAAATATTGTGTTCGAACCCAAAGCGTTGTTGGTACCGCCCCGTCAGCAGACCGGCACGTGAGGGTGCGCAAACCGATGCAGATGCATAAGCACACTGAAAAAGAATCCCATGTTTAGCCAGCTCATCGATATGCGGTGTATGCACCTCCTTGCCACCATAGCAACCAAAATCATCATAACCGCCATCGTCGCTCAAAATCACAATGACATTGGGCCGCTGCTGTGCAAAAACAGAAATTTCAACTAGAGAAAGTACACTCAACACCGCAAGTATACGATAGAACGTTTTCCGGTAGATCATCGCATTAGATTTATCCCTAAATGTAACCTTAAATGTATTGGATTTTTTGTAAAAAATCGAAAACGATTTCGTTAAGTCAATTTTTTTTAGTCCTTTAGATAAGTAAATCTAATGTGAAGCAGATGGAAACAAATGGCAGAAATCAACTCGCAGTTATTGCTAAAGTTTTGGTCGGAAATCTTCAGGAGCAGGCTTTAACAAAGCCCCTGACAAGCCTACGCGAAAGTAGTCGGGAGTCCATCCTACCAGACCTTTTTCAGTTTGTGGACAAATGGTCAAAAGCACCATTTCCAATTGTGGTGGCGGAGCTCTGGGCAGACTTTACAAAGCTCATTTCTCTTCATCCCGAATTGGGTTTTGTGGTTATTGAAGGCGCATGTATTGCGGATATTCCGAGTTTTTACGCCGAAATCAATCGGGTCTATATGGCCGATGAGAATTGGCAAATTGGGAGTCTGGATGGATTTGATGATCTGCTTTATGGTGGCTTTGGAAAAGTTCAGAACGCAAAAAAACATACAATCATTTGGAAAGACATCGATCACAGCCGTGCGGCATTAGGAGTGACAACCACCCTCACCTACTATCAGGAAAAACTCGCTGCCAATTCAGCTTTCAATCAGACTTATTTTCAACAGAAACTAAGTGATTTACAGGCCGGAAAAGGACAGACCTATTTTGATATCGTAGCGGAAATAATACAATCGCATCCAAAGGTTGACTGGATTTACTAAAGGATTTAAAGATTTCAAAATGTTATCTTTATTGAACCTAAACAGAATACCATGAAACATATAGTAAAGATATTTTTTTTGTTGACGATGCTATTTCAGCATATTGCTTATGCGGACAGTCCACTGAAAGTCGCTGTTGCGGGGCTCAATCACGACCATGTATATCTCCTGCTGAATTTATACAAAGAGAAGAAGGTCGAGATCATTGGAATAGCAGAGTCCAATAGTATCCTCGCGGACAGGATTCAGACACAATACAATCTTCCGAAATCCGTTTTTTACCCAGATCTCTCTTCATTATTAAAAAGAGTACAACCTGATGTGGTTCTTGCTTACAACCCCACCAATGAGCATATCAATGTAGCGGAAATCTGTCTGCCTCTCAAAATACCGGTCATGGTGGAAAAGCCAATGGCGACCACATTGGCTGATGCCAAACGTATCGCCACACTCTCCAGGGAAAACAAAACACCTTTTTTGGTCAATTATGAAACGACCTGGTATAAAAGCAACCAACAGCTCAAGCAATTATTGGAGCAAAATGCCGTGGGCCGTGTGACACGGATGATTGTAAAGGATGGGCATGAAGGGCCCAAAGAGATCGGCTGCAGCAGCTATTTTCTCAATTGGCTGACGGATCCGCAAAAAAATGGTGGTGGTGCATTAATGGATTTCGGCTGTTATGGGGCCAATCTCATGACATGGATCAAGAATGGCGAACGGCCTATTTCTGTCAGTGCTATTACACATCGACTGAAACCCGAGATCTATCCCAAAGTCGAAGATGATGCGACCATTATCTTAAAGTACCGCGATGGCAGTACTGGTATCATCCAGGCATCTTGGGCATGGCCTTACAGTGTAAAAGATCTTCAGGTATTTGGGACAAAGGCCCAACTCTATGCACAAAATGATAAAAGACTGGTGAAATATACACAGCATAATGAGGAGCCGACAGTTATTCCAACGGATCAGCCTTATTTTGAAAACCATATCCAATATTTGGAACATGTTTTAAACCGAAAGCAGCTAGCTGAAGGCGATCTAGGTTCCATCAGTAATAATGTGACGGTAGTTGAGATATTGGAGGCTGCGAAGCGTTCTGCGAAAGAAGGAAAGACGGTAACATTAAATTGATCTTTAATAGAAAAAGGTATATAAATAAGTAATCCACACACCTTTTTCTATATTTACCAACATCGTTGACAAAGACATGTTGGATTTGTTTTTTCTCGTTCAATCTGAGTTCTGAGGTGAACCGTTAGGGATCCAGCGGCTCATCCGGATCAATTGTGAATGCTTCTTCTTTCGCCTGAAATTCGATGATAACATCCGAAATTCGTTTTCCAAGGCTGTAGGGTACATAACCCAATTCGCGGATACAACGGTCGGCCATTTTTTCCACTGCATCGATATGTGCCTTACTGCTGTTGACGATAGCAAATTTATCTTTAGGAAATCCATAGTTCAATAGTATACGGGCAGTATTGCGCAGATTTGTAGTTGTATGGCGGGCATGCGGATCGATCAGGATCGCTTGTTCCGGAACTCCCATGACATTGATCAGGTATTTTTTCATCTCGATTGCCTCGATATAAGCCGTTTTATAGGGGTGTACCTTTCCGCCGGAAAGCACAACAAAAGGGGCCAATTTTTCAAAATAACTACGTGCAGCCATGCGTGCTCGCAACATTCCGCCGGGACTGATCGGCTGTCCATAAATTTCAGGGCCCGCACCCAGGGTCAACAACAGGCTGTAAGGGTAGACTGAAAAATCTGTCTTTTTCACTTGTTCAAACGCCTTTTTATTTTCCTGTGCTATCAGTGGTTCCAATTGCGCGGCATCCCAACGTTCATTGATCTCAAGCAGCCTTACTGCTGTCATCATTGTCATAAAAAGCGCCTCCTTACCAGTCGGAATATCTTTTAGCACATCCTGACGTATATCATCCAAAAGCTGAAGGTAAGCCTTACGATTCACATCAAAAGAAATTGAATCAATCTTGGGATAGTTGGGCTTCTTGCCACCGCCATAGACATCAACAACATAGTTCATGGCACCAAAGTCCTGTAACAGCGCTTTCTTAAGATACACTTTTGCAGTCTCATCCCTTGGTATACCATAAGTCTTTGATGGCATCAAAGCTGATTCAACCAGTTCCTCCAATTTCCTGTTGCCATTGATCTGACTGGAAATTTGTTCAGCCATGAGTTCGATCTCAGAATTTTTCCATTTAAAAGCTTCCAGAAAACAGCTGAGATCCGCGCAATGATCACTTCGCTTAAAACGGTCAAACCGCTGGTTCAACAATGCTGAAACAGCTGGAGACGCACAAAGCTGCTGTGTTAAGGCAGAATCCTTTAACAACAGATAGCTTGCATAATAATTCTTGCGGATTACCCAGTCCTGCGGACCGGCAGGATTGGGTTTGAGCTGACCTTTGGAAATATGCATTCCGCATATTCCAAAGGTCAACAAAATGATCTTTTTAATGATACCTGTCATATCCGATTCTATTAATAACCCGGATTTTGATACATACGCTGTGGATCCAATTTATATTCATCGAAAGGAATTGGATAGTACCGATCCTTTGTGGATATATTGGAGATTTTAGCATTTCCATAATCCGCCTGGTTTTTAGTTTTAAAGTACGTCACCAATTCCTGCGGATTATAGTTCCGGATTAAGTCAAACCAACGTTGATTTTCGAAAGCCAGCTCCACACGGCGCTCGTGCAAGATCGCCTCCTTTAATGTCGGGTATTTTGTACGGTAGTCATTGTTTAACATTGAGGCTGCATAAGAAGACAGGCCAGCACGTTCGCGCACCTGATCCAATAGCGCAATAGCCTCAGCTTCTTTACCCAGATGGTATTTTGTTTCAGCCAATAATAACATCACATCAGCATAACGGATCAAGATCCAGTCATTACCGCCCCAGCCTGCACTGCCTGCTTTCACGCTATTATCCCTAAATTTAGTCACAAACCAATCGTTGACTTGAGGGTCTTTTGCAAATTTGACGGAGAAATCCTTTCTTAAATCACCTTCTTCATAGTCTTTGATTAGGTCCAATTTAACAACCTCGCCCCCCCCAGTTGCTTTGTTTTGCGAATTAATAAATTCACCTTTTGCCTGATAATTCCTTGCAATACTCGAACTGTAGTTCTGATCCCCCTGTAGGTACTGAATTTGAAAAACCAATTCTTTACATTGCATTTTCATCCCGACATCAAATACTTGGGTATATGGTATTTCTTTCAATTGACCGAAAGTCCGCATGCCATAGGATGCGCTAAGATATTGCTCAGCCTTTGCAAAGTTTTCAGCACTTCCTGAAGCCTGAGTAGCACCCAAAGTCAAATATACCTGCCCTAAAATAGCATTCACTGCAGCTTTCGATGTCCGCCCCACGGCATATTCCGCCTGTGTATTCGGCAAATCACTGGAAAGGGCGTCGGTAAGATCCTGAATGATCTGCTGATAAATGACCGATTCCTTTTGACGAAATGCGAGTTCATTTGCCTGTTCCTTGCTGGTTACCTGAACGGTTGACATGGGAATATCGCCGAATTTACGTACCATATGGAAAAGCAGTAATGCACGTACAAATTTTGTTTCGGCCATATACCGCTGTTTCAGCGCTTCGCTTGAGAAAGAGACTTCATCGATATGTGTGAGGATTACATTGCAACGACTAATGCCTGCAAACATTGCCGCCCAGTGTGTTTTTAAATAGGTATTGCTTGGCAGCAGTGAAAAGTCATTGAACTGAAAGGGCTCCCCTGCATTGGACTGATTATCATTACGTCCGGTATTATCGGATCGTTCTTCGTTGTATAGTGTACTGCCCTCGCCTATTGTACTCCCTGAGCGTAGGGTTTGATATAAGCCATTGACAGCTAAAAGCACGTCATTCTCCGACTTAAAATAGTCTTCGATCTGGATGGCGTTTGGATCTTTTTGATTTAAGAAATCTTTGCTACATGAAGACAGGGCAAAAAGCACTAGCGGTAATAAATATCTTTTTTTCATTGAAGTATTTTTTAGTAGTGTAGCCGTTCGATATTTTGCGATTGAAAAATCATAACAGCGTTATAAATATGAATATTAGAAAGTTACTTTTACACCGAGATTATAGGATCTGACCAGTGGGTACAGTCCATAATCGACACCCGGAGTCAGGTTTCCCCGTTGGTTATAATCCGGTTCGGGATTATAGCCTTTGTATTTGGAGATCGTAAAAGGATTGTCCACCGTTGCATACACCCGTATTCCGGATAAACTCAATTTTTCAGCGATGTTTTTTGGCATATTATACCCCAGGGCAATATTGGTCATACGTAAAAAGGAACCATCCTGTAGGTAGAAATCTGACAGACGCGTACTGTTACTTTGTGTACCACCGCGGGAAGCACGGTATACCTTGCCGTTACCTGGGTTTTGTGCCGATCGGTAACGTTGTGCAACATCTGCATACTGGTTGCCAGACCCCTCCATGTTATAGAGGTAGTAATCATAGCCATCCAGTACTTTATTGCCTTGTGATCCATTGAAAGATGCACGTAAATCAAATTCTCTGTAGCGCATACTCAACGCAAAGCCATAGGTAAAATTCGGATGGGGATTACCGATCACCCGTTTGTCTGCATCATTAACAATACCGTTTCCATCGACGTCCTCAAAATAAAGGTCACCGGGTTGCAGCGGCGTAGATGAAGCTGCTGATGGCGCTACTGTTTTATAATTGTCCTCCGTTGCCACGCCAAGAACTTTAAAGCCATAGAACATACCGATTGGGCTTCCTTCCTGTGTGATATGGGTCAGATAGGAACGTTCGGCACCATTGGTTAAGATCGTTGACGATCCACCCAAATCCAAGACTTTATTGCGGTTGACGTTAATATTTCCACTGATGCCCAATTCAAATTCACTTTTACGGATCAATGTCGCGTCCACCTGTAAGTCAACGCCTTTGTTTTGCACTTTGGAATTTGGCAAATTGGTCAATATTGTCGTTGATCCGGATACCGCAGAAATCGGTTGGTCAAACAATAAATTAAAAGAACGGCTCAGATAAAAATTCGCCATTACATTCAAACGCCCTTTCAGGAGTCCAAGGTCCAACCCTGCATTATATTGAGAAGTTGTTTCCCAGCTCAAATTAGGATCGTATAGATCACCAGCAGTATATCCTGTATTCACTTTATCCCCCAATATCACACCCGCCGGGGAATTAAACACAGATACAGATCGATACTCTTTTATATTATTGTTACCGCTACGCCCCCAGCTTGCCCGCAATTTCAGCGTAGACTGCTGTCCTAACCAATCCGTGTAAAAGTCCTCTTTGGAAATTGTCCAGCCTCCAGAAATGGAAGGGAAAGTTCCCCATTTATTATTCGGGCCAAAGCGCGAAGAACCGTCCGTACGTATGGAAGCTGAAATGAAATATTTCGAATCAAAACTATAGTTTACCCTGCTGAAATACGATTGAAGTGTTGTAATACGTTTGAAAGTATCATCCTTTAATAGCTGAAAATTAGTGGGGTCAGCACCTTTATCGGTGATTTCACCAATAGCATTGCTATTAAATCCATTAGCTCTTACACCTTGATAATCAAAATCAGTCCGTTGTGCAGAGTAACCCAATAATGCAGAAATCTGGTGTTTCTCACCAAAAGTCTTATTATAATTTAATGTCGTCTCAAGGAGCTTATCCACCTCATTTTTGGTTTTGGCATCCGCATAGGCAGCTATGATTGCTTCTGGAGAATAAGGTCTATAATTTCCGTTAGAAATACTTGTTGGCCGGAAATAATCGTATTTTTCGTCATAAGTAGACAATCCACCGTTCACTTTCAGATTCAGTCCATCAATAATCGCAAAATCTGCGAAAGCATTATACAACCCTTTTTTTCCTCGCCGATTGTTTTTGATCTGAGTCACATAAGCCAATGGGTTTTCGGGATTCTGAATACCATAATTATTTGCTGAAAGATCGGCCATCAGGTATTGTGCATAAGAACCATCCTCGTTATATACGGGCAATGTAGGCAGATAGATTAAGGCTGCCATCGAAGGACTGCGGTCATACCGACCAGTTGTCACTTCGTTGTTGTCATTGTAAGTAAAGGAAACATTGGCCCCGACGGTGAGTCTTTTACTGACTTTACTGTCAATATTAGCTCGAAAGTTAAATACTTTTTGATCTGTACCTAACATGATACCTTGTTGGTTTTGATACGAACCACTTAGAAAGTAGCGGTTCTTTTCATTGCCGCCATAAGTGGAGAGATTATGGCGTTGGAAAGGCGCATTCCGGTAAAGGGCATCCTGCCAATCGGTATCGTATTTTGATTTTTTAGCGGTACCCGTTGCAAAATCATAATATTCTTCAGGAATAGTTATCGACCCTGCGTTGCCGGGAGAATTCAATACGCGGGTTTTGTTATCATCAAGACGTCTTGCATCCGACCATGCAATGTTGGTTTTTGCCAGAAGGTCTTTATAAGAATTATTACGGCCATCAATCAAAAGGTCGATAAACTGTTCGGCATTCAAAACATCAATTTTTTTGGAGAGCTGACCAAAACCACCCAGCACTTCATAATCGACATTGTTTTTACCCTCTTTACCGCGTTTGGTGGTGATCAGCACAACGCCGCCAGCTGCCCGAGATCCATAGATGGCAGCGGATGCCGCATCCTTGAGGATATCAATGGATTCGATATCATTGGGATTAATATTTAAATTATTTCCGGCGGGGTATCCATCGATAACATAGAGTGGATCCGAACCAGCGTTGATAGATCCCATACCACGTACGCGGATCTTGGTCCCGTCATAAGGAGCACCACTTGTTTGCATCACCTGTACGCCGGCTACTTTACCAACTAAAGCCTGGGATAGTTTTGGTGCACTGAGGTTTAGTTCTTCCGCTTTGACGCTAGCAATTGCACCGGTAACATCAGATTTTCGTATTTTCTGATAACCGATAGAAATCGTTACTTCTTCAAGCGTGTTTTCATTGGTCTGTAGGACAAAGAGCTGTCCATTGGATTGTGCAATAGGTTGGACAAGATTGCTAAATCCGACATAGGAAACACCAAGCCTATCACCGATCTCCGCATCGATCTGAAAATTTCCTTTTTCATCGGATTGAACAGACTTTTTACTTTTCAGATTTTGGATCGTTGCCCCCGAAACTGCATGGCCCTGTGCATCGACCACACGGCCTCTAACAGGATTTTGTACCAGTAGAAATTGCGAATTGGTGAGTGTGAGAGGTTTGGCTTGAACAGCTGATGAGCTTGCTGCAATAGCACATAACAACCAAAAGACATTGTTGGCTTTAATTTTCATAAGTAGTGCATTTGATTTATGGGTACAAGGTTACAAATGCAATATGAAGGTAGTATCAATAAAAGGTTAATAGTTTTTAACTAAACCGAGTTAGCAAACAATATAAACTTAACAATAGGATAACAATAATGAAAGCACTTAGCTCCTCTTCTTAGCAAAGCGCGCGCGAAGCAACAACCGCAACAGCATATACACAACGACAGCAAAAAGGATATTACCGATCAGTTTGAGTGGTTCAAAATTTTCGAAACTGGCATATTCATCGCTTTCGACATTGTAGCCTGTCCCGCTTGAATAAAATTCCCAAGGAAATCCTATTGTTAATTTGCCATCCACAGGTAGATCATTCTGATAAGAAATGACAGTCAAAACGACAAAAATAAAAATCGTACCAGCCACCCCTTTTAGGATGGCTGGTAATATTAATCTTCTATTGCCAGGAATCATTGTATACATTGGGATAAATATAATGATTGTTTTTTTTACTAAACGCCAGCCATTTAATAAATACTGTTTGTGGCTAGCTTACTGAAAATCTGGCAATAAAAAAGAATAACTGTTTTCGATATTTCTAACAACGAGTTTGTTTTGTTGAATAAAGCTATACAGGACATTTTTGAGATGTCGAGGGAAAATCTGTAAATGAACAAGACCGGTACGCTCGACCTGCCGAAATATCTGCAACGCTGTGGCACCATTTTCAAAGTAATTATTCTCCAGTAATGCTTCCAGTTTTTGTCGGACATGGAGCATGGCATCCGATTCAAGTTGAAGATCTTTCTCAGCTTTCCATTCTTCAAATTGTAATTCTGGCGCAGGAAGCTTTTTTTTACCCGTTAAAAAGGTCCAAGGCACTTCAATGGAATAACTCCATTTCACCTCATCCTCTTCGATTTTAATACGTACCAGACGCTCTTGAGAAACTTCATATTCTTCTCGATGGAATTCCATCCCTTCGATCCATGAGCTTGCATATATCCGATCAAGAAGGGGCGATTCTTGTGTTAAAAAATTTCGGACCTGAAACATTTTCTCAAAATCGAGATAGGCATAATCGGGCTTGCCCAGTAAGAATGAAAGCTCTTCGGGTCGCCACTCTTTTTCTATCCGCCGCTTGAGATAGGTATACCAAAGTTGGAAATCATGTGAATACATCATTCCGGAGCAGGAAGTTTTTATTGTAGATTCGGTATTCATAAATTAAGTTTATAATTGGTTACTCAAATAATTTAAGCAGTTCTTCTTTGCTAATAGACTTCATTAGGTTGGCTTCATCCAAAATCACTCCTTCAGCCACTCGTTTTTTACTTTCTTGAAGTTCCAAAATCCCTTCTTCGACAGAATCCCGGCAAACAATCTTATAAGCCATCACATGTTTATCTTGACCAATGCGATAACAACGATCTATTGCCTGAGCTTCAGCCGCTGGATTCCACCAAGGATCCAAAATGTAAACGTAGTCCGCAGCAGTAAGATTTAAACCCGTTCCACCAGCTTTTAGGCTGATCAGAAAAACACGGCATGCATCTTCATTTTGAAATGTTTCAACCGCTGATTGCCGTTGCTCCTGGTTCATCCTACCATCGAGATAGGTGTACCCTATATTGTACTTTTCGATCCGTTGACCGACGAGTTTGAGCATAGAAGTATAGGATGAAAAAAGAAGAATCTTATGATTGGGAGCTACTTCTTCCATGATTTCATCAATAAAATCCAATTTGATAGATTCATTGGCTAAACCTTCATCTTTCATTAATACGGGTGAATTACACAGCTGTCTTAATTTCTGTAATGCCTCTATGGCCAAGAATTTGGATTTTGAAGAGTCTTCTCGGTTTAAATTCTCTTCAATTTCCTCTCGATATTTTTTACGATAGTTATCATAGATTCTCCGTTGTCCGTCTTGCATATCCAAATACAGAATAGTCTCCGTTTTATCTGGTAAATCTATTGCGACCTGCTTTTTGGTTCTCCTCAGAATAAATGGAGCAATCATCTTTTGCAAATTCATGAGTGGCGTATCGACTTCCTCCCCCTCTCCCATAGACTTAAACATTTTATTAAAATTTCTGTAATTCCCAAAAAAGCCGGGATTAACCATAGTCATTTGTGCATAGATGTCCTGAATACCATTTTCAATTGGCGTGCCCGTCATCGCAATTCGAAATAACGCTTTAATGGAGAAAAGGTATTCGAACCGTTTAGAATTTCGATTTTTTACCATCTGAGATTCATCCAAAATCATATAACTGAATGATTGAGATTGAAGAAAGGAAAAGTCTGTCATCGCTGTCCCATAGGTTGTCAGCACAATTGATGCTTTTGCTAATGTCTCTTGGTCCTTTCTTTTCATACCATGATAAACATAATAACTTCGTTCCGGAGCAAATTTTTCAATTTCATTTTGCCAATTGAATAGCAATGAATTAGGAACAATAACAATGGAAGGGTCTGCGTCTGGATTATTTTGATAATAGTATTCCAATAAAGTAATTACTTGTAATGTTTTTCCAAGTCCCATATCATCCGCCAGAATACCACCCCATTGAAATTCTTGGAGGAATCCCATCCAACTAAAACCAACCCTCTGATAGGGTCGCAACGTTGCTTTGACAGTATCCGGAACATCTAATAAAGGAATTTCGGTCATATTGGCTAATTTATCTCGCCGTTCTCTTGTACTATCATTAATAATCTTGGGATCTATTTTTTCTAATTGTGTTTGAAAAGAGATCAATTGAGCTGAAGTCAAAATAATGTATGGATCTTCTACACGTGCCTGAGCAAATAAGGGGATAAAAAGGGATTTCAAAGAATCGCTGATATAGATATGGTCTCCATTATTGATCTTGAACCAATTTTTCCTTTCAAATAAATACTGCTCAAACTGACTCGGTTCTAATACTAATTTCCCCAGTTTAAATTTTATGTTGATATATAATAAATTTGATTGAGACTTCAGTTCCACCACTTCCCATTTTAAAGAGAAAGGATAGTAACTAGATCCTTTAACTAATCCCGTAAGTTTAAGCGTTATCTGATGATCTTGACATGCCTTTCGAAGATTATTTATCCAATTTGTTCGGGAAATTAGGGATGTTCGCAGCTCCCAAGTATGAGCGGAAACCTGTTCTTCAAAAGATTCGTGTTGATTTTTGATAAAATTGCTAAAGATGAGTTCCTCTTCTACATTTCGCTCTTGAACGCAAATTTCATTATCATCATAAGTTAAAATAGTTGTGCTTGGCATCTCAACAATTGGTAGGCTAACTGTCCCAAAATCTATGGATGCTTTCAAGAGCAGTAGATCATCCTGAAGCGATACCTCTAATATTTTCGTCTCCTCAATTGTCTTTTTAATTGCGGCATGATCTTTAAGCGTTTCATTTTTATAGGCTATCGGGAGGTGCTGAGCTATTGGACACAATAGCTCTTCGTAAAATTTAGGAATGTCTTGGCGCAACACAAAAATTTTGAATGCGGAATGTCTAAATTGATTCAGCAATTTTCCGACTTGCATATCGTCAATAAAAAGTACATTTTTGGTACCTAATTCCACAAAGAAACTATGCACATCGCTCAAAAACTTGATTTTCTTTAACAAATTACCTTTATAATAGGCCAGTAGCTCCATCAATAAACCTTTTTGATTCTCCACTACTTGAATCTTAAGCTTAAAGTCGCCATTCGCAATTTTCAATTTATATGATTGATTGAAAGCAGAGCTATATCGGAATTGGTAGTGTCTTAGACCGAAATTATTCGTATGGGAATAGAAAAAGGTCACTTCATCATGACACAATTGATTTGAAATGAGATCCCTCCATAAATCCATTATTTGATAATCCCGTTCATTTTGTTCAACGCTTGAAAGTTCATTTGGTCTGATCATGTTAAATGCAGAAGCTCCTAGCTGCAACAACTTCTTTGCGACTGCATCAAGCATCATTTCATGGCATGTAAGACGTCCGGGATGCGGCATGTCATCTTTTAATAGATAGCTTTCTTTAAAAACATCTTTTTTCTTTTCTCCACTTAAAAATGGAAGAAAAAAAGGTAGTTGATCAATCGTATTATTAATCGGAATTGCAACAATAAATTTGCCTTCCGATTTACAAATTGAAGGGTCGATTGAAGATATTTTATTACTAGCCACGTGACATAATTCCGATGGCGCATGAAAACCATAAATGCTCCCATATTCGGCTGCCGCTTTAATTTCAATTTTCGTTATTCTCTTATGTTCATCCTTAATAGATAGACCAAATAGTTCTCGTTGGTCAGGATGGGGTAAAAACCATTTTGGATCGTATAAATGAGAAAAATAATATTTATTCCCACCTAATTTTTCACGCAATAAACCATAGACATGTTCACATAATGTCGCGTCCATTTTCCCACATGAACAATTTATTTTCAAATGATCGGCGGTCAACGTGATCAGGACACGAATATTTCCCTTACACAAACTCTCGAACACATACCTATTATTAAACACACTCTCTTCTAGAATTATCTTAAAATCCCAAGTTAATCTTGCAGATTTTTCGTTAAAAAATCTTTTCAGATAGACGATAGACAGAGATTTTTCTTGTTTATTTTGCCATGGTATCGTTACATCTATTTCATTTTTCATTGGTTTATGTTTAGTTATAATGGTTTAATTTTATAAGTCTACCATACCTAGATGAGCATCTAGCCTTTTATTGTGAGCTTCAATTTATTTTAATTCCCGATTTCATTTCCATATACCTTAAGCTCTGCTCGCACAGATCAGCAAAAAAGGCTATAATCCGACTAGCGTTGGATTTAAAGTACTCCATTTCCAGCTGGTCCAATTCAGGAGGCAGCTCATATACCCGCCCTTTCATATCTTTTAATAGCTCCTGGTACAATAGGGCTTCAGAAGGTTCATTTGAGGTAAAAAAATCGCTTACTTTTTTATCACAGATACAGCTCCATTCCACCAACTCCTCCAACGTTGCATTCATTGGCGTGTAACCGATCCGTAGGTAGAGGTAGCTATGTATTCCGATCAGGATCAACTGATTTAACAACAGCACCGCCAATTGCTTGCTCGAAGGGCGAGCATCAGAAAATATGGCCAGCATATCGTGCATGAGCTTTGCATTTCGTATCCAGACATTTGTCGTTTTAAATAGGGTGTCGGGCCAATTTACAGGAGTTAGCGAATAGGTTGGCTTATAGCCCGGATTGCGGTAAAGGACAACAGAGTCATTCCAGATCGTTTGCGAAAAGCGACTTCCTATATTTAATTTCGCTGCGATAAAGCTGCTGCTTAAAAATGAAATAACTGCTGTCGCCCGACCAAAAGAAACTTTACGGAAGTAACATTGTCCAACCCATTTTTTTATAACAACCAAGTAAATGCTGACGCTTCCAACATCTTTTAGGGGATAGTCGAATAACCCCTTTCCATGAGTTTTACTCACATAATAATTGAGCAACATCATCTGTTCAGCCTGATTGTCCCTGCGAATCTGATAGAGAAGCTGCTGTATATCCGACTGATACTGTTCAGGCCAGGGGAATGCGTGAAAAGTAGATGCAGCGACCAGCGTTTCCTGTTGTGCTATTTTAACTTTTTCTTCTTTCGCCAGTTTAGTCTTTGCTAGCTCAGCTTGGATGGCAGCTTCAGTCGCTATATTCTTTTCGTATTCGGCCTGCAATTCCTGCATAAAGTAACGGAAGAGTTTTTCTATCGCCGTTTGCATAACTGCACAATGATCGTATAACTGTGAGGCTGCTATAGCGGAAATCTCCAGATCTTTATTTTGATTGACAGCATTAAAGGAAGTATCCAATAAGCGGAAGCGCTCTTTCTCTTCATCGCCTTCACCCATAAATACTTTTTTAAACATCGAGAAGTGCGTGTCAAGGCTTCTTATTCTACTGTCCAGACTGTGTACGTTATTTCCTTTGGCCTCCACCATCACTTGCAGCAATCTTAAATGGCTTTCCAGACTCTGATGAACCATATATAATGCACGGAGATAATTTGCCGTATCGGCAAATGTCTGTGCCGCCTGTAAAAATTCCGCGGAAGCAGCCTGCACTTTTTGGTAATGCTTATCAGAGATATCCAGTATACCCCTTATCTCTTTCGGTTTACTCATTGCGGTATTGTTCTCACCAGAACTAAAAATCTCATGCTTGGCTAAAGCCGCATAACAATAGAATAAACTTCCCATCTTGATCTTGTTTTTCAGTTCAGGGGTAAAAATCAATTCAAATGAAATACGTTCCTGATCCAACAGACATAATTCCACAATAGGTTTTAATATCTTATGCGAAAGTCCACTCACGGGTTTAAGCGTTAAAACTAAGTGCTGATATTCTTGATCCAAAAACTGATATTTAACGAGATAAACCCGATCGAGATCCATACGTTGAGCTAAACGGTCTATGATCAATTGATTATTAATTTCCATAATAATGACTTAATGAGTATAAAATTCTACAACATATAGTCTACTGAACAACAAATGGTTAGAACCTATTATTGTAAAAAAACAATAGCTATATTGGAAAAAAAACAGAAGTGACTACCAAGGTGATTAAATAGAAAATCAACAGGTAAAATGCATTCGCGTTTGCACCTTGGTTTATTTTAGGAAAGGTCGGCAATCAACATAAAAAATCGTATCGAAATTTCAAATGTACTTGTGAAATATAGCTAATCTGTTTGCCGACAAAGAGACAGATAAGATACTGGTGCATCATGTTATTCAAGAAAACACCATTACAATACAAATATATAGATTATACATACAAATGTAATAATTAAAAATATCTTATACAAATGTTTTTTAGAATAACATAGTTTCTCTATGAGTAGCATACGTCTCTTTCACTATAGGTTCCTATCGCTCCTTTAGGGCGTATTTAGCCCCGCTCAAAATATGGTATCATCCCTAATGAGATACTTGATCTTTACTTAGCCAGTACAACAGGGCTGCTTTATCCGATTTTGTTGTTCCCTTTTATTCTATTCCTTCGAATAGGATAAAATTTATTAAATTATTGTTATGTTTAAGCGTAGATTGCGAGAACGTGAATTGAAAATCATCAGGTTTTGCAATTTATCATAAACGAATCATAAATAGCCATAAGCGAATCGTAAACCTCTATCGAATGCGATGTTAATGTATCTTATTTTTATAGCAAATTAAAATAGTACCATTATAATAAGAAGTATAGCGTCTAACAAACCGACAAATGACCCTAAAACAAATACTTTTATTCTTTTGTATTTCATTTCTGATCTATCCGATATTCGGTCAGACCAACTGCAACTGTTCACAGGCACTCAAACAATTAATCAGTAAAATCGAAACAGAATATCCGGGCTTTCCGGAAAAGGTAAAACGTCACAACGATTTATACCAAGCCAAAAAGAGTATTCTGAATAAAAAAAGTCTCAACGCAAAAAACAAAGCATGCACAGCTCTTTTGCAGGAGTATCTCGATTTTTTTGAGGATGAGCACATTGTTTTAAGATCATTGACTGCAACACAGAAAAAAGTCCCCGAACCTACGGTGAATCCGGCTGAGCTTGAAGAAGAAGTGATGGCCAAAGCAATTAATCCCGAGGTTTTCTATATTAAGATCGGCAGTTTTGCTTATGAAAATATCACTCCGGTAAAGGATTTAATAGCAAAACATAAGGAACAGATTGAACATAGTAAGGGACTGATTATCGATATCCGAAATAACGGTGGTGGAACGGATGATGTATACCAACCCATTTTACCCTATGTCCTGACGAATCCGATACGGATTATGAGTGTTGAATTTTTTGCTACCCATACCCTAGTCAATGGCCTCCGTGATTATGCCCTTAAGAATATAAAACAGGGGCTGGACTCCATTGCGGAAGCGAAAAAGATCGAGAACGATCTAAAAGAATACAAAGATAATATCGGAAAATTTGTACTCTATGGTGATAAAAAAGTACTTATCGATACGATAGCACTCAATAAGAAAAGCCCGACCCAAGTTATTATTCTAGCCAACAGAAATGTGGCCAGTTCAGGTGAAAATTTCTTATTCAGCTGTCGTCAAAGCAAAAAAGTAAAGATTATGGGCACGCCTAGTATGGGTGCACTGGATTATGGATCCATACGGGAGTTTAAATTTGGCTGCGATAATTATCAACTGTTTTTGCCAACCTACAGGTCGGCACGACTACCGCAATACCCCATTGACAATATTGGCGTACAGCCAGATATCTATTTGGATGAATCCGTCCCTGATTGGATTGATTTTGCTGTCCATTATATCCAGGAGTAGGAATACATCATCAGGGAGCAAATCATAGAAAGGAGAGTATGAAAAATATTTTTAAAATGGGAATTATCAGCACATGCATTGGCTTGTTCTTCTCCTGCAAAGAGCAGGTCAGCCCTTTGTCTGAAGACTATTATAAAAAAAGTGGAGCGATCTATTTTATCCCCGGAGGTAATGGTTTTGAACGCGGTTCAAGAAAGACGGAAGCAGATGTAAATAGTTTTTCTGTGATCAAAGGCGTCTATGCACGTGATAAATACAATATCTATTTTATGGGTTGTCCACAACAATTCGTTGATGCAAAGACCTTTCGATTGAAAGGAAAGATTCCCATCGATCAGTCTCACGTATTCGATTTCAATGGCTCTCCATCAGCTACAGGAGCATGTAGCAAACAACAGCTTACCGTCGTGACAGGTGCGGATCCCGAAACGTATATTACCTTATATGATACAATCCCATCCCTATCTAAAGATAAATCACATTATTTCTACAATGCCCAACCATTAGCTGTTGACTACGCTTCATTTAAAATTTTAAATGAAAATTTTGTGAAAGACCAAAATAGGCTTTATGTGGTCACTCAGAAAAGTATCAATCCGCTCAATTACACAACGGATAGGATTGATGTACTCAACAATGAATACATCATTTTGGATGGTAAAAAATTACTTTATTACCAGCCATATCAGGGTATCGGTGTACTTGAAACGACTTTGCCTTCGACCAATAAAATTAAATTACTTGATAGAAAAACGGTAATCATTGATCAATTAGTGCTCATTGAAGGAAAGAAATTTGAATTCGCTGATGTTGATGCCGACAGTTTTAAAATATTGGAAGGAATTGGTGGAAACTCTTTTTGGTCCAGAGACAAAAATCATATTTATTATAATGAACAGCTCCTGACAGAGGCAGACCCAAAAACTTTTGAAGTTCTTAGGCGCGCTGTCGCCAAAGATGCCAGACATATTTTCGTCGGTGATAAAATCTTTGAAGGCCCCGATGTCAAAAGTTTCAGAAGTGTAGATAAAGCAGAAGTAAACCACGATTTTGAAGATGATCTGGGCAACAAGTACTGGTACCGACCCAAGGAGGGAGATGCAGAACTTGTTCCGGTAAAGAAGAAATAATGATATAGTTTAAATCTATTATTTTAGAACCGGTCGTCTAACTAAGTATAAGTTTATAATGTACTGATCTTCCAAACCCAATTTGTTCTAATATACCTTGCTCCTGCAGGTATTGTAGATCCCTTGTTGCAGTAGCTTTTGAGGTCCTCGCAATAGACATATACTTTTTTGCGGTCACACGCTTATGCCAATTTCAAATTCTAATCGGCTCATCGAAAAAATAACACACTGTCAAAAGGCCCCAACTTCCTAATATTACAATTGATCAAGTCGCTTCATAATCACTGAATTCGGCTATTTTTCCAAAGGCTATTTTCGTCTACTTTAGCCTCAGGATCACAGCATTTTGCATGAATCCTATCATAAAGCGTTGCATTGGCACAATGAGCATATACGAAACTTTTTGTTGCTCCTTTAACAGTGAACGCTTTCAATTAAAAAGAAAAAAGATGATCAAATCAGTATTAGTAGGTTTAATAACTATTCTTTGTATGACAGCCTGTGCACAAGAGTCTACCATAAATCCATCCTTGGAATCTATCCATTGGATTCCGATGCAGACCAAGGACAAACAATTCGTCTATGTGGACAGTTCGCTCCAGCAGCAGCTGACACAAAAATTCTACGGGGCCGAACCCTTTACCCCAACTGGTTACGCTATCGTCTCCAATGAGAAGAACCAGCAGGCTTTAATTAATTCAAAGGGAGATTTTATAGAACATTATTCTGATACCGATCTTGGGCTACAACCACTAGGTCAGGTGACGCTACTCATGAAACGTCGGGAGCATGAGAAAAAACTGCCTTTCTGGAACTGGAACTGGAATATCATGGGTGGTGGTGTAAAAAAAACAGCACCCTATGTTAAGGTAGAAATCCGTGTGCTTGAAACCGATCAGATCCTGTTGGACAAAGATATTCCCTATGACGAAAACGAATACAATTCGGATGCATACCATTTGGATGATAAACATTTTATCCTAAATGGGAACCTTTATGAATTAAAGAATCAGTATCTAAAAAAGCTTAGTACAAAAATTGATATGATTTTGGAAAATGGCCGATATATTCCTCCTGCTGAAAATCGTTTTGAAATCTACGATATTCAACATAAGCAGCCTATTTTTTCCAATCTAGTCGGTGTGGATAAAATAGATTTGCTCTGGAACGGCCAGCCCTTACAGTTGGATTCCATCAATCAGGATCGCTATAAACCAACAGTGCCCAAATTGTTAAAAGACAACAACACAGGTGCCATCTATGTTTTCCCGCAATATGAGAAAGCTTTGCCAAAACAAATCAAACAGGCTACCACCGAACAGATCGCTTTTCTGAAAGAAGTTTCTCTCGTATATTCTGTCAACAATTCGCCTTACTTTATTCTGGGAAGATTTAATTATGACCACGAGGCATGGGCTTATGACTGGCTGTATCTTGACAAGAATGGTAATTTATTGAATGAGATCAACGTCAAGGATTTCTTTATTTTGGATCAGGTAGGTTATCTGGTCTGGCCGGATAAGCATATGTTATTTACAAAGAACGCCCTTGAAAAAGATTGGAAAACGGGAAAAATAAATTATGTTTATCAAACAGAAGCATTATATCTTATCAACGTCAAAAAAGGTGAACAGGATCCAACGATGGGCCTCTGGAATGCTAAGACCAAAACATGGGATCTAGCGCCAAATTTTCAGCATATTGATATCTTAAATGGCCGACGACAGATCTTTGCCTTACAGATGCAAAAAGACGGTCCTTTTACTTTGTACAATAATAAAACAAAACAGCAGATCGGTACAAAAAACTACGATACGATCAACCCAAGTGGTCTGGTGCGGGTAAAAGGCAAAGGAAATGAAGATAATTATTATCACATAGACATTTATACCGGAAAAGAGTACAAGGAGTAATCTCATGTGCATGAGCAGAAGTACTTAAGGTATCAAAAAAAGCCCCGTTGTGATTTGACACACAAACGGGGTGAAAAGTGTAAAGGAAATTAAAACTTTTACTTCACAGCTTCCAGTAGTTTATGGAAAATAGCTGTATTATCGTATACCCCCCGAAATAAGAACGAGCGGGCTCCATAAGCAAATACTGGAACGAATGCATTCGTATGATCGTTGCTGCTAAAATTAACCATCACACGTCCTGATTTACGGTCAGAATCGAGCAATGTAAGTCCGCCGGTTTCATGATCTGCAGTTACAACAACCAGCATCTCTGGATCCTGATCGGCCAACTTTAGGGCTTCTTCGACAGTTTTGTCAAGATCCAATGTTTCCATGACCGAATATTTGAGGTCATTCGCATGGCCGGCATAGTCAATCTGCGCAGACTCTGCCATCAGAAAGAATGGTTTATCATCGCGGGACAGAAACTTTATGCCATCCAGCATGGATTGTTTTAAAATCGTTGATCGACCATCTTTCACAGGCTTAAGAAGTTCGTCCGACAGGAAGACAATCTGCTTACCACTGGATTGATCGATCTGATCTTTTACAATCGAAACACCAGCGTATCCTTTCCAGTCACTTCTCTTCTGCAACCAGCCGGGTTTTCCGCCCAAAATAAAATCCACTGTGGAATGTTGGAACTGTCCTAAAATGGATTCGCTCTCATTCCGCTCCTGCTGATGGGCATAGAATACTGCGGGAGTGGCGTCTGTCACATCACCGATGCTGATCACTCCTGTTTTCCATCCCTGATCGGCCAGCACTGCAGCTACGCTGGGCAATGGCTTACCGTTTGAATCGACAGCAATTGCGCGGTTATTTACTTTCCGCCCTACAGCGATGGCTGAACCTCCGGCAGCGGAGTCGGTATTGTCCGAATTCAATGCCTCGGTCTGTGAAAGTCCGACTGTTTTGATCTGTGTCATATTGAGCGCGCCACCATTGGCCAATGTCGCTGCTTTTACAGCGGCCAGCCCCATTCCGTCCCCAATCAAAAGCAGAATCCGCTTCACCTTACGGTCCTGACCGTCATATTGAAAACTCGGTGTATAGATCGCCTGTGGTTTTACCGATTGGAAAGATGACCGTTCACGCTGATCAAGAAATAATTCTAAGGTCTTGGGATGATCGGTATTGATCCAGTACACGCCGAGATTAATAAGCTGCTGCCAGGCATTGGGACTGTCGTGTGTTCCGTAAAAACGAAAACGGAGTCCCAGTGAATCTGCCTTGGCGACCGCCTTTTTGATGGCCGGAATATTTTCGGGTAATCCCTTACCGTTCCAGTCCGTATAATCCTTTAGATCCGCACTGATCAATCCGGTCTGCGCCAGGCTTGCTGCATCGTAGCTCCAATTGACTTCACCATCAAAAAACAGCCATTTGGGATAATCCTTAAATCCATCTGGCTTAGGTCTCCCGCCTGTTACGATTACTTTAACCCCATTGGTATTTTTAAGCGGATTGAACAGATCTCCATATTGTCCAAGCGCTTTGACAAGAATTGGCAATACCTGTTTATAGTTTTCTTTGACGTCGATAAGCAACTGTAGCTTTTTTGCTTTGTCAGCAAAGGCTGTTCCGCCATTTTTGCGATATAGTGCAGCCACAGGATCCAGATAAAGTGCATTGAGCGTATTCTCCGTTTTGATTTCCTTTGCATCATGCGCAACCATCAATTTACCATTGCGCAGAAAAATATCCGCTTCAATGGATTGCATTCCCGCATAATAGGCTGTGTAGAAAGGCTGACTCTGCCAATAATCGTTATGACTATGTCCAGCATAGTTGATCGCCCCCGCCTGTCCTTTTTCACGGTTGAACATCAGCTGCTCAAATTTCTCATTGAGTGTTTGTGCGGAAGCCCCTAAAGGTCCTCCACACAAGCCAGCGATTAGCAATAAGCCTCCCAGTTTATTTCGGGAGACTTTTAAAACTTTTACCATCCTTGATTCTGTTTAATCAGACCTGCACTATTATCCACTTCCCTACGTGGTACCGCCCACACGTGGTGAGTTTTTGGATCAAATTTACGACCCGCAAACTCAACCGGCATGCCTGAACCATTCTTCATCGCATAGGTATGAAGCGGCTTGGCATAAGTTGCCTCAGCATCGCCCCAGCGCACTAAATCACGGTGACGGTCTGAAAACTCACCAGCTAATTCATTACGGCGTTCGCGTTTCAGATCAGTCAATGTCATCCCTGTCTTTTCGAGAAGGTTGGCACGTTTACGGATCATATTAAGCTCTTTATCTCCAGCACCGCTACCATTAAGCATAATCGAAGCTTCCGCTTTAATTAACAATATCTCTGCAAAACGGATCAAAGGCACATTTAGATCTGTAGCCATATGATTTCCATTGGGACTCACATGCCCAGTTTTTACTGGATCAGTGTGCGAGAAAGGTTCCATATACTTATTGAACTGCATGTCACAGGTTGCTGAACTTGCCGGTTCGAATATCCGCTCCTTGCCAAAGAAAACAAATTTATCGCCCGGTTTTAGAATAGTTGCTTCACGACGTTCATCACCCGCTTCATAAGAATCATAAAGTTCCTTTGTCGGCATATAATACCCCCAGCCATTGTAAAATCCCCAGGCACCATTGGTCAGCATAACACCGGGTAAAATCGATCCCCAACCATCCGTTCCTGCAGCTGTACTTGTGACAGACCAGATATATTCAGGGCCCCAGTTATTTGCCGCTTTAAAGACATCTTTAAAAGTAGGTGCAAGCCCGCGTTTACCTTGATTGATCACCATATCGGCATAAAGGATCGCATTTTTATAATCCTTCTTATACAAGTACATTTTGGAAAGCACAGCCCATGCCGCTACCTTATGCGCACGGCCATAATCCGCTTCTTCCAATTCATTGAAAAAAGGCAGCTGATCAGCAGCCTCTTTCAGCAACTTTTCAATATGACGATAATTTTCTTCGATATTGGCCGCTCTAGGTGTCGCCTTTTCGTTGTCCATATTTTCAACGGTGACAATAGGCACACCAGCCCGTTCGTCCGCATAATTCGCAGCCAGCTGAAAGTACATATAACCGGCATTAAAATTAGCTTCACCCAAGATACGTTTCTTTAACGCTTCATCCATGGAAATCGAAGGAACATAACGCAAGATATCATTGGCCTGCTTGATAATCGCATAACGCATTTGCCATTGTGATTCTGTATAGCCGCCACCGATGTAATTGCCGTTAAACGTACGGATATTCTCTGCCTGCGCATTGTTCCTCCCGGTGACCATATCGTCGCTGGCATTCAGGAACCATGCAAATCCACGACCATAGAAATCTTCTTCATCATAGAGGTAATAAAGCCCATTGGCCCCTTTTATCGCATCTTCTTTTGTTTTCCAAAAACTTGCCTTTGAAGGAGCTCCCTCTGGCAGGATATCCAATTTGTTGGTACAAGATTGAAAAGACATTCCCACGCTTCCTAAAAGCAGGGCAAAACATATATTTCGAGTTATTTTTTTCATTGGAGTATTTTTTAAATATTCACAGGACAATCAAGTTTAGTCATTCGGTTCACCGATTTGAAAAACCTATATCATCCTTCATTTTATCCAAATTTGAGATTAAAAAGTGACAGCTGCTCCCAACATAAATGTACGCGACTGCGGATAACGGCCCGCATCCACACCATAATTGTTCATTCCTACCTCAGGATCCATTCCTGTGTATTTCGTTACCGTGAACAGATTGGTTGCCGAAGCAAAGAATCGTAATTTCTGCAACTTATATTTTTGAGTCAGCTCCTTTGGCAGCGTATACCCTACAACAAGGTTTTTTAAACGTAGATACGATCCATTTTCCACATAGAAATCCGATACGTTGGAGAAGTTACCATTCGGATCTTTTACGGATACACGCGGTATATTTGAATTTGGATTGCTCTCTGAATACGCATTCTTGATCTCTTCAAACATATTGTAAGGTTGTCCAGAAGCCGCATTTAAACCTGTATATTTCAAGGTATTGAACAACTTATTCCCTTGTACACCCTGGAAAAAGATATTGACATCAAAGTTCTTGTAACTACCATTGAAGGTTACACCGTAGTTAAAATCCGGATAGGCACTTCCTAAAAACACACGGTCTTTGTCATCGATTTTACCATCACCATTTTGGTCGACAAATTTCATATCCCCAGCTTGGGCGTTAGGTTGTATTTTTGTTCCAGTACTGCCTTTATACTGCTCAGCCTCCTGATTGGATCTAAATAGACCCGCAGTTTCCAATCCATAATACGAATACAGTGGTTGCCCCGGCTCCGTCAACAAAGGTTTCAGTATGCCGCGATAGTCAACCTGCGAGGTTATTTTTGGAAATTCGTCAATTAAATAATCTACATTATTGGAGATCTTATTGACTGAAGCTGAAATATCATATTGAAAAGCTGCATCTGATTTACTGCTATAGGTCACAGCAAGTTCAATTCCTTTGTCCGTAACACGTCCACCATTGACAGTTTTGGTTTGCAAACCAGTTGTCCCTGCCAATGCGATGTCCATCAACATCCGATCTGTCCGCTTAACGAAATAATCCGCATTCAGAGTCAAACGATTATTTAATACACCAATATCTAAACCAATATTCGTCTGCTTCGACTGCGCCCATGTCAATATAGGATTGCCCATGATTTTTTCAACGTATCCAGGCATTAACGTTGGTATTTTACCAACCCAATTGTCTACACGCTGTAATAAAGGACTTACAGCCGTAGAAGTCAACGAACCCAGATTACCTAAAATACCATAACTTCCTCTTAATTTCAAGGTATTAATTACTTCGGAATCCGAAAGAAATGCCTCACGATGGATTGCCCAAGCTCCAGAAATAGAACCGTAATTTTGGAACCTGTTATCTTTTGCCACCAATGAAGTACCATCGCGACGACCGATCAAGGTCAACATATAACGATTGTCGTAGTTGTAGTTTGCACGTAAGAGGTAAGAAATTAAAGCTTGCTCAAGCTTACCATCTTCGATAGGTTTAATTCGTCCAGCATTGACTAAGTAACGGTAGTTTTTGGCTTCATCATCGAAATTTTCACCCACCACATTACTATAGTTTTCCGTAGTCTTTTGATACATATATCCTGCTAGGGCGTCGAAATGGTGTAGACCAAAATCTTTTTCGTAGGTCAATGTCTGCTCAGTCAAGATATCTGTCAGACGATTGGTATTAACGGCGAGGGAATTGGACATATTGGGTTTTCCAATTTCCGGAATACGTGCCGTAAATTCCTTGAAATCGGTGAATTGCTTCGTATAAGCAAAATTTGATTTAAATTTCAATCCCGGAAGCAATTTAAGCTCAATATAGGGATTAATCAATAGGTTATGTACGGGGTTATTGACATCCAATCGACTTAGGTAAGCTACCGGATTAATTACATCACCATAGGTACCCGGGCCATGATCCGACGGTAGTCCTGAAAACTTACCTACGGCATCATATACGGATATATTTCTTGGGTAGTGAATGGCAGATAATACAGCCCCCGTATAGCCGGAACTTGTATTGGCGCCCTGCCCGTTGGTAAAGGAGTAGGAAATATTTTCACCCAATTTCAACCAAGGGGTCACCTGTGTCTGTGAATTTACACGGAAATTGTACCGTTTAGAATACGTATTGATCAATATACCTTCGGCATTTCGGTAGTTGAAGCCTGTGTAGAAAGAAGACTTCTCATTACCTGCACTTGCTGATAGATTATAATCCTGTACACGCGCCGTACGGAAAATTTCGTCTATCCAATCGGTACGGGTGATCTGCCCATCCGGATATTTGCTCGCATCAAAAGCTGGGTCACGTGCGACACCCGCATTGTCCGCCGCCTGATTGGAGATCATGGCACGGTCTGCTGCATTCAGCGCTTTGATCAAGTTGTGCGCCTTCTGTACGCCATATTTAGCTTCAAAATCAATTTTCAATTCACCACTCTTGCCACCTTTTGTTGTGATCAAGATAACACCACCGGAAGCACGCGCTCCATAGACGGCGGCTGCGGCATCTTTCAGCACACTGATATCTTGAATATCATTTGGATTGAGCTCTGGGGCTCTTGCCTGGAGTACACCATCAACAACGTATAAAGGCTGCTCACCATTGATACCGCCCATACCGCGGATATTGATACTCGGTTTAGACGTCGGATCCCCGCCCTCAGCTGTTACTGTAACACCCGGTGTCTTTCCTTGAAGCACTTCCCCTATCCCTGCCATTGAACGGCTGTTTGTACCTTTCAGATCTGTTGTAGCAACAGCACCAGAGACTGTACTCTTTCGTTGCGTACCATAACCAACCACCACTACTTCCTCCAGTTGACTGGCATCTTCGGTCAGGGTAACTGACAGGCTATTACCTGTCACCTGTTGATCCAATGTCTTGTACCCTACAAAACTAAAGCGAAAGGTTTCGCCTTGTTTGGCGGACAATTGAAATTGCCCCCTTGCATCAGTTACTGTTGTTTTTCCTGATTGAACGTTTTTAACGGTTACTCCTGCAACAGGCACGCCATTGTTCGCGACAACTGTCCCTTTAATTTGGTCCTGAAAGACACTGCTTCCGATGATGGAAGAAAACGGCTTTTTTACGGGGAATGCTTGTCCCTGATAGGCAATCCCAAGCGCCAGTGGTAGAATTAGAAATTTATTCATATGATTGATAATGTGTGGCGAAAGTAGAAATTACGGGTTATCACAATTTTAATATCGTGTTAACAAAATGTAAACCCGCCTCCAGTTTATTTAATCGGTATATTTTTTTTGGTTTTCATAAAAATATAAATTTTTTTTATGTCTTCAAATGTATGTACATAATAAAAATTCGATTTAGCAAGTTATTTTTCAAACCTTGCCCTATTCCAAAAGAATTGGATAGAGCATTCTGTTTTTTTACTTATCTTGTAATCCAAACAACAACAACCTTTATGATACCACAACTCAAAAGAATCGCGATTCTATGTTTATTGCTGATCAGCGCTTCCATACGACTTTTTGCTCAGGACAATGGAAAGGCGTATTGGTTTAAAGATGCCCGTTTTGGCATGTTTATCCACTGGGGCTTATATAGCGCTGCTGAAGGTATGTGGAAAGGTGAACCTCTACGGTATATGAATAATTACGCGGAATGGTTACGCTACCGCAACCGTGTATCGAAAGAAGAATATGGCAGTTTGGCCAAACGCTTTGACTGGAACAAGATAGATCCGGAAAAATGGGTGCTCCTCGCAAAAGAGGCCGGAATGAAATATATGATCATCACGACCAAACATCATGATGGTGTGGCACTATGGGATACCAAAGTCGGAACCTATAGCTTACCTAAACTGAGTGGCTCAAACCGCGATGTGATCAAAGAAATCGCAGCTGCCTGTAAAAAACATGGCATGAAACTCGGCTTCTACTACTCACACTGGATTGATTGGGAACATCCTTATGGCTGGAATCATCAGCAAGAGCTGTCCGGACATGTAACTGATGCCCAATACAACCAGTATTGGCAAGAGAAAGTAATACCACAGCTTCGTGAACTTATGAGCAACTACGGCGATATTTCATTGATATGGTTTGATATGTGGATCCCTTATCAAAAATCCATCATCAAAAAAGAACAGTTACTTCAGGTCGTAAAATTGATCCGCGAGCTACAACCGAACTGCCTGATAAATTCACGCCTAGGTCTTCCGACAGATGCCGAAAATGTAGATTTCGAAACCCTTGGTGACAATCAATTTGGCAGCAACTATATTGCCCACCCTTGGGAGACACCAGGTACTATTGCCCACTCTTGGGGATATAATGGTCAGGAAAACGAGTGGAAATCAACAAGCCAGATCTTTCAATCATTGATTTCAAACGTCAGCCTCAATGGCGGATTTACCCTAAATATTGGTCCTAGGGCCGATGGAACCGTTCCTTACGAAAGTGTAAGCCGCTTACATGATGTAGGATCCTGGTTAAATACCTATGGCAAAAGCATCTATGGTGCTACTGGTCTTTCTTTAAAAAACAACCATTTTGACTGGGGTTACCTGACCACAAAAACCGAACAAAATAAAACGGTTGTCTATGCGCATGTATTTAACTGGCCTTTGGATCACAAACTTCGTATTACAGGTATCAAATCCAAACCGTCCAATATAGCAATGATGAAAGGTAGCAGTTTGACTCCCCTGAACTATGAGCAGAAACTTAGCTCGATCCATATTGACCTACCTGTAGATCAACCGGATCATTATGTTTCGGAAGTAAGATTGACCTTTGATGGTCCCTTGGAACTGGACAAAAACACTGTCCCTGAATCCACTTTTGGTGGTTTTTCTCTAAAATCGACCAATAGCCTCAACAATGAACTAAAAATCGTACGTTATAATGGGAAGAATCCGACCCATGCTGTCATTACAGGAAATACGAAGATCGACTGGGAAGTAACGGTTACAGAGGCCGGAACATATACGATAGATTTCTCTGCTCACAATCCCAACAAAGAAAATATCCCCTTCGAAATTGGCATTGCTAGCCAACAACTGAACGGAAGTTTTGAACCGACTAACAAAATGGTTGTCGAACCAAATGAAAACAACTACACCGAAGAATTTATAGAAAAACGTATCGGAACATTAAAATTTGATAAACCTGGTAAATATATCCTAACGTACAAAAGTCAACAGCAGCTTCCACTCTGGTTTAATTGGCTGTGGCTGGAAAAAACAAAAAATTGAGCTGTTTAGATTAAATAACTATTTAAAAAGGGGCTTATGATGTATTTATTGCCTTCATAAGTCCTTTTTCACTAATTAAAAACTGTGTTATATTCTTTTTCAATGAAGCCTCAATCAACAGTTTAAATCCATATTTTCAAATCATTTTTGATTGGATTAATTTTACAAAGGACTTATTTAAAATCCTCCAAAACCTTTTGTTCTTTTCCGCGTTACACATAATATCCTACCCAGCAACTCGTTATGCAAAAATTACCTATTTTAATATTTTTTTATTATTTTGTGGTAAAAGTTACCAATTTTGTAAATCGAGACCAGACTAGTCTCATATCTTATAAATGAGTAAATTAATCCTAAACATTGTTGGATAATGCATCTGCAACGGGACTCTTTATCTACACCTTCCGCTCAAACGCAACGTTCGGAGTTAGAAGGATTGATTACAACTTCGGAAGATGGAACCATTTTACATCTTAACTCACGCGCATGTGAACTTTTAGCCTTAGACGATAATGAGTCCAAGGGCAAAAAGCTCCATGAATTAATCACATTCTATTCATCCGAGGATGCATCCGCTCTCAGCGCGGAACACTCCCCCTTCCAAATCGCTCTTAACAACAATCAAGTCCATCAGGAAACAATCTTGGGAATCGCAATAGAAGACTCCTTTAGGTGGTTTGTATTTCATATTACTCCATTCACCGAAGAAAATAAGAGCCGCCTGCTGCTATCTTTCATAGATGTCTCCAAGCTTGTCAATCAGAATCAGGCATTAAAAGATAAACAACATCAGCTTCAATTACTGGTTGCCTCACTCAATGATATTGTTTTTGAAGTCTCCGATATGGGGGTATTTAAAAACTATTGGACAAACGATCCGAGCCTGCTATTTTATCCACCAGAGGAATTTCTAAATAAAAGTCTGATCGAACTTTTCCCGGCAGACTTAGCCATACCGACAATCCAACTGATCCAAAACTCATTAAAGCTTGACCGTGAGTTTAAAATGGAGTTCCAGTCTCCCTCCGAACAGCATAAAGACAGGTGGTATAGTTTACAGATAAAGCCCATTCACCGAACGCAAAACCGGGTCGCCTTGGTAGTTTCAGATATTACTAAACAGATTGAATCAACAGAAAAAATAAGATTTAACGAACATAAATTCAATCAGGCATTCCATTTCTCGGGTTTGGGTATTGCATTGACAAACCTCGATGGCTATTGTATTGAATCTAATCATACACTAACAAAAATACTTGGCTATACGCAGGAAGAAATGTCAACGATAAAATTCTCTTACAACACACACCCAGATGATGCTGAACGTGATATTGAACTCCATAGGAAACTTATTCAGGGTGAAATTGAGAGCTTCACCATACAGAGGCGCTACCGGCATAAACTAGGGCATTTTGTATGGTGTTCAGTCACCATTGCAGCAGTTTTTGACAATGCCAATATGCCATTGTTTCTGATTGTTCAGGTCCAAGATATTTCCGAATCGAAGAAAAATATCGAGATATTAAAGCGACAGAAAATAGAATCTGATTTAGTTAAAATTGATCTTGAAACCAAAGTCAGACAATTGGAGGAATTTGCAAATATCCTTGCTCATAATCTAAAGGGGCCCCTGAGCAATATGCCAATGCTCATCGATGAACTCAAAATTTCAAAAGATGAAAAGGTGAAGGCTGATTTTTTAGATCTTTTAAAAATTAGCAGTGAACAACTCACCGAGACTTTACACGACTTAGGCGAGATCCTTGAATTGCGTTCAAATAAATCGCTTGTATTCGAGAATTGCTATTTCAACGATGTATATCTGAAAGTAAAACAACAGTATATTGAAGAAATACAATTGAAGAATGCAACGATTTCAGTAGAATTCAATGTAAAACATATTCATTACCCCAAAATCTATCTCGAGAGCATTCTAAGCAATCTCATCAGCAATTCCCTCCGGTTTACAGCCCCTGACAAAGCTCCACATATTGAAATTAGTACTTCCATGGTGGAGGATGGCACATTGCTAACTGTCAGGGACAATGGACTGGGCATCAATCTACCAAAATACAAATCTCAGCTTTTCATGTTCAAGAAAGTTTTCCATCGTGGTTTTGAAAGTAAGGGTATCGGATTATTTCTCACACGCTATCAGGTGGAGTCACTGGGGGGCAAAATAGATGTACAAAGTGAACCGAACGAAGGCAGTGTCTTTTCAGTCAAATTTTTAGAAAGAACGTAATGAATCAGGAAAACAAAAGAAAAATCATCCTCATAGACGACAACGCGATATTACGCACTATTTTTGGCTATATGCTTCAGGGATTTTCGGATTACCCTATTGAATTTTACCCATTTAAAAATGCATTGGATGCATTGGATTTTTTAGACACACATGATATCAGTGCATCTTTGGGGCAACCGATATTATTTGTTGATATCAATATGCCTTTTATGACAGGTTGGGAGCTAATGGACGTTTTAGAAGATAAAAGCGATTTTATTAATCAAACCAAGATTTTCATTATCAGCTCTTCCACGAGTAAAAGTGATCAGGAACAACTGGAAAATTATCCTTTTATAAGTGACTTTATCTTGAAACCTTTTGGTAAGGAGTTGTTATATGAAATTTTGAGACAGAGCTGTTAAAATATTATCAGAAACATTGGATTTCAAGCGTTTAACACAGAACATTATTAACTTGCCCGAATATACTATCAAACCCTGAATATGAGCAACTCATCTTAGTTGAATCAAAAAATAGGAACCTGTATCTTGTAGGTTCCTATTTTTATTTACATTATTAGATCGCCTTACATTTTTCGGCAAGCCAATTCTTTTCTTCACTTGAAAGATGCGTTGATAATCGATCAAATACCCATTGATTATAGTTATTCAACCATAAAAGATGTCTTTTTTCCAACAGGGATTTCTCAATCAAGTCTGTCGCAATATAACATATTGTCAATGTCTCAAAATCCAAGAAATCACCGAATTCCGACGAACCCGCTTTTCGAGTCAACACCAAATTCTCGATACGAATACCGTGCTTGCCAACACGATATAGACCAGGTTCAATGGAGGTAATCATACCCGGTTCAACAGCAACATCTATCGCCGCAGCATTAAATGTCTGCGGTCCTTCATGTACATTTAAGAAAAATCCAACGCCATGACCTGTGCCATGACCATAATTGCGCAAGGTCTCCCACAATGGGCGGCGGGTAATAGCATCGATTTGATATCCACGGGTGCCTACAGGAAAAATTGCTTGCGACCCCTCTATTGTGCCTTTCAGCACCGAGGTATAATCTTCTTTTTCCTCTTGGGTAAGTCCACCAAGAGAAACAACGCGTGTAATATCTGTTGTTCCTGTTTTGTATTGACCACCAGAGTCCACCAACAACAAGCCCTTTGGGCGTAATGTATAATTGGATTTCTCATTCGCTGAATAATGTGGCAATGCACCATGATCTAGGTAGCCTGCAATTGTCGTGAAAGAAACATCAACAAATCCCTCTTGACTCTCACGAAATCCACGTAATTTATCTGCAATGGAAAGTTCAGACAGCTCTTCGCTGGTAACGTTCTCTTCCAACCATTTAAAAAAACGGGTAAGCGCCACACCGTCTTTTACAAAAGTATGCCTGTTATTTTCAACTTCTATCGTATTCTTAATTGCTTTTAAAGTCGTAGAAGGGTTTATCTTTTCTACTATTTTAACGTTTTCAGGAACGCTATCAAACATTGCAAAGCAGGTACGCTTTGGGTCGATTAAGATAGCTTTTGCCTGCAATGTCTCGATCGTCTGATAGATATCGTCATATGCAGCGATTTCAACGCCATAGCTTGCTAATTCAGCAACTGTTTCGGCGTTCAACTTTGACGGTTCAATGTAGAGTGTCGCGGTATCAGTTGTGATCAATACAAACCCCAAAACAACCGGATTGCAAGGCACATCCTGGCCACGGATATTAAGTAGCCAAGCAAGATCATCTAAAGAAGATATTAAATGTGCATCGGTCCGATTTTTCTTCATTTCAGCCCGTACAGCTTCAATCTTCGCTATGGTAGATTGTCCTGTTGTACTTTCAGGCAACAAGTAGGCCTGCGCTTTTGGCAACTCTGGTCTACCTGCCCATAAATCAGCTAGTAAATCTACATGACCATCCACCTGAATATCCAGGGGCTCCAACACGCCTTTGACAGATTGAGCTACCAAAAGCGACGCCAGATTTCCATCAAAAGCAACTTTCGCTCCTGCATGCAATTTCTCTCCTAACCAATCCGCATACTCCGCCGCTGCCTGGACTTTCAGTTTAACCAATTCAAAACCGGTTCCTTCCAATTGCTCCACTGCCTGGACAAAATAACGGGAATCTGTCCAAAGACCCGCAAAATCTTGTGTGATAGCCAAGGTACCTGCAGATCCTGTAAACCCTGATGCCCAAGCAATACATTTGTAACGTTCTGGTAAATATTCACTGATATGAGGATCTGATGATGGGATAATATATCCATCGATTCCTTGAATCTTCATAGCCTCACGAATAGCAGCTAATTTTTCGATATGCTTCATGTCGTCTATACAATTTTATGCAAGTTAGGATTTTT
>Ga0213827_1000335_pt1 | contig 42884 bp, 32 predicted proteins | sample MC6MC0898MG_FD_180669 | JGI IMG/M metagenome (GOLD analysis project Ga0213827, IMG submission 180669) | Enriched soil aggregate microbial communities from Iowa State University, Ames, United States - MC6-MC0898-MG | ecosystem: Environmental > Terrestrial > Soil > Unclassified | place: USA: Iowa...
GGATGTTTTCCAGCCAGCGAATGGTGTTGATGTCCAGGTGGTTGGTGGGTTCGTCGAGCAGCAGCACTTCCGGATCGGAGAACAGGGCCTGGGCCAGCAGCACACGCAGTTTCCAGCCTGGCGAGACTTCGCTCATCGGGCCGAAGTGTTGTTCGATGCCAATACCCAGGCCCAGCAGCAGTTCACCAGCGCGGGATTCGGCGGTGTAGCCGTCCATCTCGGCGAACTCGGTTTCCAGCTCGGCAACGGCCATGCCGTCTTCTTCGGTCATTTCCGGCAGCGAGTAGATGCGATCGCGTTCGGCCTTGACCTTCCACAGCTCTTCGTGACCCATGATCACGGTGTCGATCACGCTGAATTCTTCGTAGGCGAACTGGTCCTGGCGCAATTTACCCAGACGCACGTTCGGCTCGAGCATGACCTGGCCGCCGGACGGGTCGAGGTCCCCGCCGAGGATTTTCATGAAGGTCGACTTGCCGCAACCGTTGGCGCCGATCAGGCCGTAGCGGTTACCTGCACCAAACTTGACCGAGACGTTCTCGAACAACGGCTTGGCGCCGAACTGCATCGTGATATTTGCTGTGGAGATCAATTACTTTACCTTTCAATAGCTTAGGTTGCGCATTTTGCAGCCGGGAGCAATTTCTGACCCATCTGGAGTATGTTTCGCTGCACTCCAGCCTGAGCGTGAGTTGATCCATCGCGCATAAGTAGACAGCAACATCGGCAGGTGTTGGCCGAGTTGCTGGGAAATGAATGCGGGGTTCATGCCAGACATAACCCATATTGTCGCATAGACGTGACGACAGTTGTATGGCGGTCTGTATCGCGATCGCGGTGTTTTCCTGGTCGATTTGCCCGGTGCGCGCGGGGCAGGCGTCTGTCTCAGGTGCCCACTGTGGTTTGAAGGCGGGAAAAAGCCAGGCGCCTCAAGGACTCTTCCTGGTGCTTTTTTCCGACGGTTTGCCTATTTTTTGGCGAATGCCAGAGCGTGCAATGCTCGCGCGTTGAGAACAAAGCGATCCCCGCCAGTTTTTGTGCGCGTCACCATTTCCCCCCCGAGGCAGTGTTGGATCCAATCTGCTAAAGTCCGAGCACCTACCCAACTCTGGCTCTTTACCAGGCATGGATTGCTAGGCCAGAGTTGAGTGGGCTCTTGATTTCTTCAGTGTCCGCGCGAAGCTTGATGGGTTGCTTGCTTCATCTGCCAAGGCGGATTGCTTCAATGCGGCCGCAGAGCCCCAGGAGTGTTTTACCCCAGGACCTGAACCCTTTGCTTGCACGAGCACGAGCTTACACTGCTAGAATGCGATGAATTCTCATTCATATCTCTCCTATACCGTGCAGTCCACTTCCTCGGCAAACCGCCACCCGAATCAGGCCATCGATCAGCTCTACAGCCACCACCACGGTTGGCTGCAACGCTGGTTGCACAAGCGCCTGGGCAATGCCGCCGATGCGGGGGACCTGGCCCAGGATACGTTCGTGCGGCTGCTCAGCAGCGCACCCGGCGAGCCGCTGAACTTCACGACGCCGCGCGCCTATCTGGCAACCATCGCCAATCGCCTTTCCATCAATCTCTACCGCCGTCGCTCACTGGAGCAGGCCTACCTGGCCACGCTGGCGCAAACGCCGGAAGACCTGGCACCGTCGCCGGAACACCAGGCGCTGGTGCTCGAGGCCCTCGACGAGATCGACCAGGTCCTGGCCCTATTGCCAGCAAAAAGCCGGCAGGCGTTCCTGATGGCGCAGTTGGAGGGTTATACGCAGGAAGAGATCGCCCGTCGCCTCAGTCTCAGTGTGCGTTCCGTGCAACGCTATCTGGCGCGGGCTTTCGAAGAATGCATCGTGCTCGCCAGCCAGGGCGCGCGGCATGAGTGATACGCCCATCGACCGGCGCATTGCCCGTGAAGCGGCGGGCTGGTTCGTGCGCTTGCAGAACAGCAGCGCCGGCGCCGCCGAACATGCCGCCGGCGCTGAGTGGCGGGCGCGGCACGCTGACCACGAACGCGCCTGGCAACTGGCCGAGCGCTTCAGCGAACGAACCCAGCAGTTTGCCGGTGATGCCGCACGGACAGCGCTGGAGCGCCCGCGCAGCCTGGACCGGCGACAGACGCTCAAGACCCTGGCGTTGCTGATCGCCGCCGCCCCGCTCGGGTTTGCAGCACAGCAACGTCTGCCGTGGCGCGAGTGGCAGGCGGACGAGCGCACCGCCACGGGGGAACAGCGCACGCTGCATCTGCCGGATGGCGGACAGATTCGCCTGAACACGGGCAGCGCCGTCGATATTGCCTACGACGACAGCGTTCGTCGCGTGCGCCTGATCACCGGAGAGATGCTGGTCGAGGCGCCCCGCGAGCATGCCAGGCGGCCACTCATTGTCGATACCGCCGAAGCGCAAATCACCTTGCTCGGCAGCCGCTTTCTGGTGCGTCAGTACCCGCACAGCACTTACCTCGCCGCACTGCAGGGCGCGGTCCTGGTGCGTCCGCGACGGTCACGGGGTGATGACGGCCTGATGCACCTGGCGGCCGGCCGGCAGACCCATGTCAGCCCCCTGGCCGCGGAACCCGCACTGGCATTGGCACAGCATCGTCTGGACTGGATCAGCGGCGTGCTGCGCGCAGAGAAGATGCGCCTGGATGCCTTTATCGGCGAACTGGATCGCTATCGACCTGGCCTGCTGCGTTGCGATCCAGCAGTGGCCGGGCTGCTGATTTCCGGCACCTTCCAGTTGCGTGACACCGACCAGGTTCTTCACGCCCTGAGCCAGACTCTGCCGGTAAGCGTCCACTACCGTACGCCCTATTGGGTCACTCTCACGGCTCGCACGTAAAGTTAATAAGAATCATTGTCGTGTTTTCCTCGGGTTGCGTGTCCCTCCTGTAACCACATCAATTTTTACAGGGCTGGGACGAACACATGGCGACGAAGCAGGGCATGCAACCATTGGCGCGGGCGGTACACGCTGCCGCACTGGGTCTGATCATTGCGGGCGGCAGCCTGACCACCGCATCGGCGCACGCCGCCGAGCAAGGCGCGCAGCACAAGCGTGCCTATCAGGTGCCTGCCGGTAACCTGAGCAGCTCCCTCGCCGAGTTCGCCAGCCAGGCGGACATCACCCTGCCCATCGAACCGGGCCTGGTAGAGGGTATGCGCAGCCCTGGCCTGAATGCCGCCACCAGCGTGGAAGGCGGCTTACTGCAATTGCTGCAGGGCACCGGCCTGCAAGCTTCACCGCAGGGTAATGGGCTGTATCTGCTGACCCCGCAGGTCGTCGGCAGCAGTCTGGAACTGGGCGCTACCAGCATTACCGGACAGAACCTGGCGGCGACCACCGAGCACAGCGGTTCCTACACCACCGGGGTTATGCAGACCGCCACCAAGCTGCCCTTGACCTTGCGCGAAACGCCGCAGACGGTCAGCGTGGTCACGCGCAAGCGTATGGACGACAAGGCCATGACCAGCATCAGCGATGTCGCCCAAAGTGCGCCGGGGGTTTTTCTGAACAACTCCGGCGGGGCAGGGCGGCCGACATTCAGCGCTCGCGGTTTTGACATCGACAACATCATGTACGACGGTTTTCCCACCAGCTTCCTGACCTACCTGCCCAGCGGAGAGGCCAACCTGGCGATGTATGACCGGGTCGAAATCGTTCGCGGCGCCACCGGGCTGGCCCAGGGCGCCGGCAACCCTGCGGGCGCCATCAACCTGATACGCAAGCGCCCGACCCATCAATTCCAGGGCACGCTCACTGGCAGTGCCGGTAGTTGGGACGATTACACCGGCACCCTGGATGTCGGTGGCCCGCTCAATCAAAACGGCACTCTGCGCGCCCGTACCGTGCTTTCGCGCGAGGATGCCAAGAGCTTCCGGGACTCGGTGGAAAGTGATGCGGATCTGTACTACGGCGTGGTCGACGCCGACCTGAGCGAAAGCACCACCCTGACACTCGGTGGCTACCGGCAGAAGAACTACACCAACTACATCTGGGGCGGGCTGCCGATGGCCCGTGGGGGCGGTCATCTGGGGCTGCCACGCGACACCTTCCTCGGTAATGACTGGGAATACTCGGACAATCGCACGACCGGCTATTTCGCCACGCTTGAGCAAGGCTTGGCCAACGACTGGACATTACGCCTGGCAGCCATGCAATCGAAGACTGACACCGACGTGCTGGCCTCTTCGGTATGGGAATACGATCGCCACTACCTGTGGACCGAAGCCATGGAACAGAAGGAAACCGGCTACGACCTGGCGCTGAGTGGCCCCTTCCAGTTGCTCGGTCAAGAACACGACCTGAGCCTGGGCGTCAGCAAGCGCAAGCTGGATTATCGTTCGGGTAAGGCCTGGAGCGATTTCATCGACTCAGGCAGCAATCTCTTCGAGTGGGACCCGCGGGGTCATGACAAGCCGGATTACGTCAGGGGGCCTGATGGCCTTCCCGAAACCACCACCCAGGACAGCTTCTATGCCAGTACCCGTCTGCGCTTGAGCGAGCCACTGTCGCTGATTCTTGGTGGCCGCCTGGACTGGTACGAATTCGACGACAGCGCAAACAGTGAAAGCAACTACAAGGTCACGCGCAACCTGACCCGTTATGCCGGCCTGGTCTACGACCTCAATGCCAATCACTCGGTCTATGTCAGCTACACCGATATCTTCAAGCCGCAGAGCGAAAAAGGCATAGGCGGCAAAGTGATCGAGCCCGTAGTGGGTGAGAACTACGAAGTGGGCATCAAGGGCGAGTACTTTGATGGCGCGCTGAATACCAACATGGCAGTGTTCCAGATCGATCAGAAGAATCGCGCCCAGGAACTGCCTGATATCAAAGGTTGCGGTTCAGGCGCCGCCAGTGCCTGCTATGAGGCCGCCGGCCTGGTGCGCAGCAAGGGCATTGACCTGGAAATCCAGGGCGGCCTGAGCGACAACTGGCAATTAGCTGCCGGTTACACCTACACCCAGACCCAATACGTCAACGACGCCAACGCAGCCAAAGAAGGCGAAGACTTCGACCGCAAGAAACCGCGTCAGCTATTCAAGCTGGCCACGATCTACACCCTGCCCGATGAGCTGCAGCGCTGGCGTATTGGCGGTGATGTCTATCAGCAGAGCCGCATCCGCACTTCGGGGGGCACCGGTGCCACTGCCTGGAAAAACCAGCAGGGTTCGTACACGGTGGTTGGTCTGGTGGCAGGCTACCAGGCCAGCGAGCAACTGGATCTGCAGCTCAACGTCAACAACCTGTTCGACCGCACCTACTACCGCAGCGTGGCCAATGGCAGCTATAGCCCGTACGACATCTACGGCGACCCACGCAATTTGAAACTGACCGCGCGCTACAGCTTCTGACGAGCTGTTAGTTGCCACGGATCCACCATGCAAGACATGCTGCCCAGCCAGCATCCTGCTTGGCCACTCATCCACCTCAAGGAACGAGCCAATGATCACCCCACCTGAGCAGCTTCTGTTTTTGCCCGGAGCTTCCGGTAATACCCGATTCTGGTGCCCGGTTGCGGATCTCCTGACCACCACTGCGCAAAAGGGCCACGTCGGATGGCCCGGTTTTGGCGATACGCCATCCAGCCCAGGCGTGGCCAGCATGGAGGACCATGCGCTACCCTCGCGACGCCTTTCTTGCTTCTGTACCCGCGGACATGCAGGGCTTGGCGCAAGGGTGCAGCGGCATTATTTCTGAGTTGCTGGGTGACTACCGATCTTTGAGCTCAATGGTTAGCCCGCCGCCTGACTCCGACTCTTCAGACAGGAGCAGCCGCTGAGACCGGCACAGCAAGAGGCGATAGCCATACCGCGCACTGACTTCGAGTGGTTTGCGAGCATTGAATTCCCCGGGGCACTGCGCGTGTGCGCAGTTGAACGGTTTCTCCAGTCTATCGATTAAACCGCTCGACCAATGAGTACTGGGTCGAGGCGGTTCTGGTCAGCTCCTTGCTTAAACCTGTCGATTGGTGGGCTTGTTCTGAGGTTTGATCGGCCAGACTTGCGATTGTGGTGATATTGCGGCTGATTTCTTCAGCGACACAAGTCTGCTCTTCAGTGGCGGTGGCAATCTGGGATGTCATCTCGGTGATGTGTGCGACGGCTTCGCTGATCCCTACCAGTGCCTTGTCTGCCTCAAGCACCCAAGCCACGCCTTCTTCGGCCTGACGATGACCGTTCTCCATGGTTTGCACCGCGTTACTGGACGACGCCTGGAGCTTAGTGATCAAGTCATGGATCTGAGTGGTGGATTGTGACGTGCGCTGTGCCAGCTGACGGACTTCATCGGCGACTACAGCAAAGCCGCGGCCCATGTCGCCCGCGCGTGCCGCTTCGATGGCGGCATTGAGTGCCAGCAAATTGGTCTGGTCGGCGATACCTTTGATCACGTCAACCACGGTCCCGATTTCATTGCTGTCCCTGGCCAGTTGCGCAACGGTCAGGCCAGTTTCCCCGACGACCTCGGAGAGGCGTTCGATCGCCTGCCGGGTGTCTCGGGCGACCTCGCGACCGCGGCTCGTGAGCACGTTGGCTTGCTGCGTGGCATCAGCCGTACGCTGGACGTGGGTGGCGACCTCCTGAGTGGTCGCGGCCATCTGGTTGATCGCCGCAGACACCTGTTCGGTTTCAACACGTTGTCGGTCAAGACCTTTGGAGCTGTCGGTCGCCAGTAGGTCGGATTGTCGTGCAAGTGCACTCAGCTGCTCGGCCGTATCTTGCAGTCGTGTGAGGCAAGTCTGCAGGCGTGCGGCCTGGCTGAGGAATGCTGTTTCCAGGCAGGCTTGAGGGCCGCGCTCATCGCTGTACATCTGGGCAATCAGTGGGTCGGACGTTGAAGGTTCGGCCAACTGCAACAACCGCAATGTTCCTCGCTGCTGCCAGCGTGATGCGAGAAAACCAAGTGGCACAACAATGCCTGCAGTCACGGCCAACGCCACCGGTGCATCCAGGAACAGACCACTCAAGGTGCCCACTACGCCTGTGGCCAGGTAAGGCAGGCAGTTAAAGAGGACCGGCTGCCAGGTGTCCCAACGAGCAATTGCCGGCTTGCCTTGGCTGATGCGCTTATACAGGGATTGGGCACGACGGATCTGGTCAGCCGTTGGCTTGACCCTCACTGATTCAAATCCGCTGATCTGACTACCTTCAAATATCGGAGTGACGTACGCGTTGACCCAGTAGTGGTCGCCATTTTTGGTTCGGTTCTTGACGATTCCCATCCACGGGCGACCTTGCTTGAGCGCACCCCACATATGGGCAAAGACTGCGGGAGGGACATCGGGATGACGCACGATATTTTGCGGAGCACCAATCAGATCGGCTCTTTCAAAGCCGCTGATTTCAACAAATGCGTCATTGCAGTAGGTGATAACTCCTCGAGCATCAGTTGTCGAGATCAGTTTCTGCTGAGGCGCGAGTGAAACTTCACGTTGAGTGACTGGCTGATTGTTTCTCATTTCGATGGCTCCCTGGTTCCATTGAGAGGCCATCGGCTGAACGCAGAAAAAGATGAACGGAAGGTTGAATAAAACCCTTATATAACAATGAGTTGTATTTATATTTTCATCTGCGCGACAAAGTGATCCACGACTCGACGGAAAATTAACAATCCTCTTAAAGATCGCTTCAGTGCGCGGCCCTGAATACCGTCAACTGAGCAAGCGCCAGGAACCGTTGCTCGAACCGATTGGAATCCATGCCAGACGCCTGTCTCAACTCGGTGTTGAGGCCGCGCCAGCGCTTCGCCGGCCACTGCGTTGATCCAGCAGGTAGACCATCAGGCAGGCATAGAGGGTCACCAGGATAAACAGCCCCATGCGGATCGCGAATGCGGTGTAGACGTCCTTGCCGGCGGCGCTGTCTTGCACCGATTGACCGAGCAGGATGATCATGGTCACCAGGGTGTTGAGCCAGAAGCCCGGGCTTTGGGCGGTCGGGCGCAACCGGTAGAGCTTGCGCGCCACCAGCAGGGTGAACAGCAGGGTCCACAGGAAAAACATCCAGAGGTGCACAAACAGGCTCAGCCCACACCAGAACAGTATCGCCAGCAGGCCGCCGAGCAGGGTCGAACCGATCAGTTCGCGCCCGGCGTGGCGGGTGCCGGCGGTGGAGCTCTGTTGCCCCAGGCTGACGGCCTTGAGGACGATCGGCAGGTAGCTGGCCGGATCAAGCAGCACCAGGATAAACGTCGGTAGCACGATCAAGGTGGCGCGCAGGGCGACCCGGGTAATCTCTGTTGCGCTGAGGACCGGGGCCGGCGGGGGGGAGGGCGCGTTACCGGGGTCGGGAAACAGCCAATGGCTCACGCCCACCAACAGCATCGCGAGGAACAGGCCCTTGCCCAGCGCCTCGATGACCGTCACCGCCAGGCCGAAGTCGGCGACACCGGCGGCGGAGATCAGGGTCAGGCCGATAATCAGGAAGGTCACCACCAGGCCATTGGCGCCACGCAGCCCCATGCGAAACACCACAAACAGTGCCACCGCGACCAGCAGTACGCCGCTGGCCGGGTAGTAGCGCAGCACGGGGATCAGCAGCAGGCCGACGCCGGTGGTGAACAGGGCGACCAGGATCAGGCCCAGGCCGGCCTTGAACGACAGCGGCTGGTTGAGTGACACCAGCAGCATCAGGGCCAGCACCGGCGCCATGAAGGGAATCGGCAGCGCCAGGCCGAAGCTGACCGTCAGGCACAGCGCCGTGCCGCAGGCCAGGCGCAGCGCGCGCTGGGCCTGGGGCGAGCGCTCAGTAGGCATACGACAGCCAGCTCATCAGCCCGAGGAACAAGCGGCCAAGGGGGTTGAGGGGGTTGCCTGCGGTGGGGAACGCCATGACTTCGGCCTGGCCACCGGCGCGTATTCCACGGCCGTCGCGCAGGCTGGCCAGGGACTCGGCGGAAAACTCGATGATCACCGGAAAACGTTGCGCCGGGCGCAGCCAGTCGCGGCTGTTCTGCACAGTGGGCAGGGCCCCGGGGGAGGTTGGCTGGCCGACGCTGACGCCGTAGCCGACGCTGCGCACGTGGCCGCTGAACACCTCGCCGGGCAGGGCGTCGAGGACAATGGAGACCTCGGTGTCGGGCTTGACCAGGCCGAGGTTGTTCTCGGTCATGTCGGCACTGATCCACACATCGTGGATGGCAATCAGGGTCATGACCGGGGTGCCGGTGGCCGCAAACTGCCCGGTGTCGGTACGCAGGTCGGTGATCAGGCCCGCCGAGCGCGCGTGCACCCGGGTATTGGCCAGGTCCAGTTCGGCTTTCGACAGCGCGGTGGCGGCGCTGCGCAGCAAGGCGTTGTCCTGCTCGCTGCCGCCTTCCTGCTCACGGGCGCGCTGAACTTCGGCGCGGGCGGCCGCCACCTGGCTGACCGCCTGGGCGTGGTTGGCGCGCGAGACTTCGAGCAAACGCACGGAAATGGTCCCGCGGTCTTCCCGGTACAAGCCTTCCAGGCGCTGGTTGTCCTGACGGGTCTTCAGTTCGTTGGCCTGGGACGCGCGCAAGTTGGCTTGCGCTGCGGCAATCCCGGCGGTGCTGGCACCGATCTGCCGGCGGGTTGATTCAAGGTCGGCGCGGGCCCGGTCGACGGCAATCTGGTACGGCTGCGGATCGACTTCGAACAGCACGTCCCCGGCCTTGACGTCCTGGTTGTTGCGCACATTGACCTTGATCACCCGACCCGCCACCTCGGACGCCACCGGGATGACAAAGGCGCCCACGCGCGCCTGCTGGGTGTAGGGGGTGAAACGGTCTGCCAGCAGGTACCAGGCCAGGCTCAGGACGATCAGCAGCACGACCCACTTGAGGCCTTTGTTCACCGGTTCGGCGGCAGGTTCAGGGGCCTTGGCGGCGGGGGGCGGGACGTCACTCATGGTTGATCACCTTGGGGAGCTGGAGCTGGAACTGGAACTGGAGCGGGTTGCGGGCTGGCGGGTTCCTGCAGCAGGTCGCCCCAGTCGGTGCGTTGTTCCATTTGCTGGCGGGTAGCTGCATCGATTTTCGCCTGGGCGCTGTACCAGCCACCTCCCAGGGCCCGGTACAGGGCAATCAGGTTGCTGACGGCGGTGCTGCGGCTGAGCAGGTAGTTATCCTGTTGCTGCAGCAACGCGCTCTGTGCATCGAGGACCCGCTGGAAGTCCGAGTAGCCCTCGCGGTACTGGGCGTTGGCCAGCACCAGCGAACGTTCGGCGGCAAATGCTGCTTCGCGCAGGATGCGCTCGCGCTCCAGGGCCTTGGTCAATCCGGTGGCGGCATCGTCGGCTTCACGCGCCGCCTGGCGGACCTTGTCGCGGTAGGCTTCGATCAGTTGCTGCAAGCGAGCATCCTGCACCCGCACGTTGTTGTGGATCTGCCCGTAATCGAAGATGTTCCAGCGCAAGCTGGGGCCACCGACCAGGTCCAGGTTGTTGGAGGTGCCGCCCAGTGAATTGGCGGACCAGACGATGCTGCCCAGCAGGCTCAGGGACGGATACAGGTCCGATTCGGCCACGCCGATCAATGCCGACTGAGCCGCGACATTCAGCTCCGCGGCCCGCACGTCGGGGCGGCGCAGCAGCAGTTCGGCCGGGACGTCCTTAAGCACGGCGCGGTCCACCAGCGGAATCAGGCCGGTGTTCAGGCTCAGTTGCGGCAGCGGCCCCGGCGGTTGCCCGATCAGCACGGCCAGGGCGTTGCGGGTCCGTGCCGCCTGATCTTCCAGGCTGGGAATATTGCTCAGGGTGCCCAGGTACTGGGTCTTGGCCTGTTGCACATCGAGTTCGGCGGTCTGGCCGCTGTTGAAGAGCTTTTCGGTGATCTCGAAACTGCGCTTCTGCTGGGTGCTGTTTTCCCGCGCCACACGTAGCCGCGCTTCACTGGTGCGCAGGGCGAAGTAGGTGTCGGCGACCTGGGCGCGCAGCAACACCAACACGTCCTCATAGTTGGCCTGGGCGGCGAAGTAGCTGGCATCCGAGGACTCGATGGCGCGACTGAAGCGGCCCCAGAAATCCAGCTCCCAGCCAACATCGAAGCCGGCACTGTACTGCCAGAAATTACTGCTTTGCGGGTTTTTGCCGCCGGCCTGGCTACGGTTCACGTAGAGGCTGTCGGCGCTGGCCTGCTGCACTTGCGGATAGAGCCCGGCTTGCGCGATACCCAGTTGCGCGCGGGCCTCCATGACCCGCAGGCCGGCGATCTGCAGGCTTGAGTTGTGGGCATCGGCAGCGGCAATCAAGCGGTCGAGCATCGGGTCGTTGAACACCCGCCACCACTGGCGCAGGTCCGGATTGTCGCCGCGTTGGCTGGCCTGTTCGAGGGCGGCGCTGTTCCACTGCCGGGTCCAGGGCTGCGCGGGACTCTGGAAGTCGGGCCCCAGGCGCACGCAGCCGCCGAGCCCGAGCAGCGCAATCAGCAACAGGTGCCCTGGATGGCAGGATCTAAGCATGCAGTGCACCCGCCCGTGTCAGGACTGCCCCAGGTTGTCGGGTCGGGAAGCGGGTGGCTGGTCCTGCACCCATTGCCAGAACAACTGGTAGGCCACGGCCAGGACCACCGGGCCAATGAACAGGCCGATGATGCCGTTGGTGACCATGCCGCCCAAGGCACCGATCAGCACCACAGGCATCGGCACGTCGACCCCGCGCCCGAGCAGCAGCGGCTTGAGCACGTTATCCACCAGGCCGGCGACGAACACATAGATGGCGAAGATGATGGTGGCGGTAGTCGCCCCTTGGCTGGCTAGCACAAAGATGATCACCGGCACGGTGACCAGCGTGGCCGGCAGTTGCATGATGCCCAGCAGCAACACCGCCAGGGCCAGCAAGCCGGCAGCGGGTACGCCCATCAGGACGAACCCGGCACCCACCAGCAGCATTTGAATGAAGGCAATGCCGATCACGCCCAGGGCCACCGCGCGAATGGTCGCGGTGCACAGTTCGGTGATGGACGGGCCACGGTCCGGGCCGCAGATCCGCGAAACGATGTGCACCGCGCTGCGGCTGCCGCTTTCACCGTAGGCCATGAAGATCCCGGCGATGATCAGGGCAAAGATGAAGATCAGGAAACCCGCACCGGCGCCGGCCAGCTTGCTCAGCAGGGCAAGGCTGACATGCTTGATCTCGGGGATGTACTTTTGTACCAGCACCGGCAGGTCGGTGACGGCCTGCATCCACAGGCCATGCAGTTGTTCACCCACCAGTGGCCAGGTGGCTACCGAATCAGGCGGAACCGGGATATGCACGGTGTCGGCCCGGACAATGGTCATGGCGCTTTCCACCGAACTGACGATCGAGGTGCCCAGCAGATAGACCGGTACCAACAGAATCGCCACGGCGATCAGCACCATCAGGGTCGCCGTGTGCCCGCCACTGGTGCCCAGCTTGCGTCTGAGGGTGCCGTGCAACGGATACAGGGTGATCGCCAGAATCACCGACCACAGCATCAAGTCCAGGAACGGGCTGAAAATGCGAAAGCAGAACAACAGAAGGACCGCTAGCAGCCCGGCACGGATCAGCACATCAAGCATATCCCGGGAGAAGGATTTCTCGGTCACAGGGGTGGGTAGCATGGAGAGCCTCCGGGGGCGGCCAGCAACGGCATGAGAAGGGTAAATCCAGCATAGACGCTCAATGGGAAATGATGGGGATGTCGAATCGACGGTGTTCATCCACCAGCACACCTCCGGAGCAGCCGGGGGGGCGGCAGTGGAGCCCTGGCGCGTGGCTAATACCAATCAATAATGCTCATTAAACGGCTGGGGCAGCCTGACGGTGTCGATGTGGGCACCGGTGCCGGGTTGTCGGCAGTACATCCAGCCTAAAGTTTTTCACATTTGTTGGTTTTCCCTATGTTGCAAACTGTGACTAAAATGCGCGGCGATGGTGCGTGCTGGCGTTGTGCTCAGTAGCGCCGTTGAATTTCAGATGTTGCGTTGATCCACGCCCGCTGGTGCGCATCGTGTTTTTTTTCTGACCTGTGATTAATTTTCGTGAAGCTGATCATTGTTTCCCTCTACCTTCTCTCCATCGCGTACGTCCACCTGCGCGGTCGCGTCCGGCACAAGCTGGGTCGCCAGTTAAGCGATCATTCGAGCTTCCTGGCGCCGATCAACTGCTTCCTCTACCTGTTTTCCAAACTGCCGAACCGGCCGTACCTGGACCCTCGCGACTTCCCCGACCTGAGCCCGTTGCAGGCCCATTGGCAGGAAATTCGCGCGGAAGGCCAGAACCTGCTGCGGGCAGGGGAGATCAAGCGCTCGGACCAGTACAACGACGTGGGTTTCAATTCGTTCTTCAAGACCGGCTGGAAGCGTTTCTACCTCAAGTGGTACGGCGAAAGTCATCCCTCGGCGACCAAGCTGTGCCCGCGCACCACCGAGCTGGTCCAGAGCATCGGCTCGATCAAGGCGGCGATGTTCGCCGAGTTGCCACCGGGTTCGAAACTGGTGCGCCACCGTGACCCCTACGCGGGCTCCTATCGTTATCACCTGGGCTTGGACACCCCCAATGACCCTGGTTGCTACATCGAGGTCGACGGAGAGCGCTACCACTGGCGCGATGGCGAGGCGGTGATGTTTGATGAGACCTATATCCACTATGCCGAAAACACCACCCAGGACAATCGCATCATCCTGTTCTGCGACGTCGAGCGGCCGTTGAAGTACCGCTGGGCAGCTGCGTTCAATGCCTGGTTCAGCCGCACCGTGATGTCCGCCGCCGGCGCACCCAACGATGCCGGCGATAAAACCGGCGGGATCAACCGCGCGTTCGCCAGGCTGTACAAGATCCGCTTGCGCGGCAAGGAATTGAAGAAGCGCAATCGCAAGCTCTATTACCTGGAAAAGTGGGCAATCTTCGGCGGCCTGCTGGCCGTGATCCTCTGGATCTAGGGTTTTTTCGCCCCCAGGCGCTGCCACATCTTTGCGCTCAGGCGCTGGCGATGAGTGAGGTCGGCCCAAGGGTCGGCCTTCAGTGTGCGTAAGCGCTCACCAAGGTTGGCGACTGTCCATTGCTGGGCGCTGCGCAAACGCGGCAGTTCATCGCGACTGACCGGCACCGACACCGGCAGCCCCTCGCGGGCCCGCACCGAGTAAGGCGCAACCGTGCTGGCCCCGCGCGCATTGCGCAGGTAGTCGATGAAGATTTTGCCGATGCGATTCTGCGGCCCCATGGTGGCGCTGAAACGCTCCGGCAGTTCGCTCGCCATGAACTGGGCGATGGCTTTGGCGAAGGCCTTGACCCTGTCCCAGCTTTCCGTGCGGGCGAGTGGCACGATCAGGTGCATGCCCTTGCCGCCACTGGTTTTCAGGTACGCCTCCAGGCCCAATTCATCGAGCACCGACAGGGTCAGTTGGCTGGCCTCCACCATGCTTTTCCAGGGCAGCGCCGGGTCGGGGTCCAGGTCGAGCACGAACTGGTCCGGGGTCTCGATGTGATCGACGGTGGCCCCCCAGGTGTGTAGCTCGATTGCGCCCATCTGCACTGCGCCTACCAGAGCCTCGACACTGTCGATCGCCATCAGCCGCGCATGGCCGGGGTCCAGTTCCGGAGCCAGGTGCCTGATGTTGGGGATCGCCATGCGCTCGGCGTGTTTTTGGAAGAACTGCTCGCCACCCACGCCCTCCGGCGCCCTGAGTAACGACACCGGGCGCTGCCTTAGATGGGGCAGGATCCAGTCGCCGATGCCGGCATAGAACTGCGCCAATTGCAGCTTTTGCGTGGCGCTGGCCGTATCGATCACCCGCTCGGGGTGGCTGATTCGAACCCCGGCCACCACGGCGCTTTTTGCGCTGCTTGCCGGTGCGCAGGCGCTGAGGGGCTGGGCTCGTTCGCGGGTGATCTGGCTGGCGGGCTTGTCGCTGCGCAAGGCGATGAAGGTGCCCTGGCGGATCAGGCCGGCACGGGTCCACTCGGCGAACTGCACTTCGCCTACCAGCTGCGGTTTGATCCAGTGCACGTCACGGGCCTGGGTGCTGCTCAGCGCATTGGCCAAGGGTGAGGTGTCACGGGCCAGGCCCAACATCCGTTGGTGCAGCTGGTCCAGGGTTTGCCGGTCGAAACCGCTTCCCACGCGGCCGGCATAGACCAGGCCGCCAGCATCATGCACCGCCAGCAACACGCTACCAAAACCACTGCGCGTGCCTTGCGGTTGGGTATAGCCGATGATGACGAACTCCTGGCGTCGCCGGCATTTGAGTTTGATCCAGTCAGCGCTACGCCGGCTTTGATAGGGGCTGCCGAGCCGCTTGCCGATCAGGCCTTCCAGGGACAGGGCACAGGCGCTGGCGAGGATGTCCTGTTGGTCGGCGACAAAGGCCTCGGAAAAACGCAGCAACTGGCCGGGGTGGCGGGCCAGGGCTTTTTTCAAGGCGGCGCGCCGCTGTTCGAGGGGCACCTGGCGCTGATCGACACCCTGCAGAAATGGAGCATCGAACAGGAAGTAGACCATCTCCAGGGTGCGCCCGAGCTCGAAAGCGTTTTGTAGCGCCTGAAAGTCCGGCAGGCCCTGGTGGTCGAGCACCACCATCTCGCCGTCCAGCCAACTGTCGTCGAGCTTGAGTGCGGCCAGCGCCTTGGCCTGGCGGGGCAGGCGAGCAGTCCAGTCGTGGCCATTGCGGGTGACCAGGCGCACCTCGCCGTCAGCGATCCGCGCCAGGATACGGTAGCCGTCGAATTTGATTTCATACTGCCAATCGCCGCTTGGGGCCTGGTCCACCAGGGTCGCCAGTTGCGGGGCGAGGTGGGTGGGCAGCGCGTGGAGGGCGGGGGCGGATTGGGCGGCTTTTATCGGGCTTTGTTTCGACGGTTTTTTCCCCGCGATGCGGGCCTCGCTCAGCACGCTGCCGGGCTGTTGCGTGAGCACGTCATAGTCGGCGCTGGCGCGGGCCTGGGCATCGCGCTCCTTGATCAGCAGCCATTGCTCCTTGTCACTGCTGCCGCGCAGGCGGGTTTTCACCAGGGTCCAGTCGCCCGCGAGCTTTTCGCCGATCAGGGTGAACTTGAGTTTGCCGGCCTGGTACGCCGCTTCCGGATCATCGTGGGGCTGCCACACGCCATGGTCCCAGACGATCACCTGGCCAGCACCGTATTGCCCTGCCGGGATAGTACCTTCAAAGCCGGCGTAATCGAGGGGGTGGTCCTCGACCTGCACCGCCAGGCGTTTCTGGCTCGGGTCCAGGCTTGGGCCCTTGGGCACGGCCCAGCTTTTCAGGGTACCGCCCAGTTCCAGGCGAAAATCGTAGTGCAGGTTGCGCGCCGCATGTTTCTGGATCACGAAGCGCAAGGCCGCGACGGCCTTTTTAGCGGACTTGCGCGCGGGCGCTTCTGGCGGCTCGCGGGTGATCGCAAAGTTGCGCTTGCGCGTGTATTCACTGACGACCTTGGTCATGAGCACGGTCCCTGGCGATCAATCGCCGGCAGCCTTACGCGGTTTTTTCCCTGGCGCGGCTTTGCGCGCGGTGGTTTTTGCGGGCTTGGCGGCAGACTTGCCACCCAGGCTGCGTTTGAGCAGCTCGGTCAGATCGATGACGTCGGCGGACTTGCGCGGTTCGGCGCCGGGCACGCTTTCGACGTCCTCGATCTTGCCGGCCCGGGCCTTTTTCTCCACCAGGGCCATGATCTTGTCCGCAAAGCTGTCGCGGTAGTCGGCCGGTTGCCAATCGCCGCTCATGTCGTCGACCAGGCGCTTGGCCATGTCGAGTTCGCCCTTGGCCAGGGTCGGGTCGGTAACGTCGCTGCCCAGGGCCAGTTCGTCCAGGCTGCGCACCTCGGCAGGCCAGCGCAGCATCACCAGCACCAGGGCCGAATCCAGCGGCATCAAGGCGGCCAGGTGCTGGCGGGTATGCAGCACCACGTGGGTCAGAGCGACCTTGTGGGTGGTGGCCAGGGTTTCGCGCAACAAGGCGTAGACCTTGCCACCCCGTTTGTCGGGGGCCAGGAAGTACGGCGTGTCAATGTTCTGCAGGGGGATCTGCGCGGCGTCGACGAAGGAAAAGATGTCGATGGTCTGGGTCGAGGTGGGGTGAGCGGAACGGATTTCTTCCTCGCTGAGCACCACATAACGACCTTTTTCGTATAACACGCCTTTGACGATGTGCTCCTTGGTCACCTCCTTGCCGGTGACCTTGTTGACCCGCTTGTAGCCGACCGGGTCCATGCTGCGGTTGTCCAGCCAGTCGAAATCCACCCCTTGCGAAGCCGTGGCCGAGACCAGCGACACCGGGATGTGGACTAGCCCGAAACTGATTGCGCCTTTCCAGATTGCCCGTGCCATCGCCGTTGCCTCGTACTGTGATGTTCAGGTGACCTGCGCGGGTTGGCGAAAGTTTCCAGCGGCAGCCAGGTGGAGCACGCTAGCAGGCAGCTCTGCAACATCTTGTCTGGGAGTATTTCCTTCACAGCAGCGAACCCTGGGCGTAGCGTGGTATCGAAGACCTAATCGGCATGACAGTGGAGGACCTCCATCATGAGCAGGTATGTGTTGGCTGTAACGCTGCTGGCGTCGACGGTGCTGGGGTCGATGGCGCAGGCGCAGGACGATCCGGACCGGATTGCCGCACTCGCAGGGCCAGGCCTGGTGGTCACGCAGAATCTGCCGGGCACCAGCAACAACAATCCCTATAACAACCCGATTCGCCGGGCCAACCCCAACAGCATGCAGGGCACCCGACCGGCTGCGCCGGTGATTCGCGCGCCCAACACCGTGCCGGTGCCGCGCCCACCGACCCTGGATAACGGCGGCATCGGCAACGGTTATCCGCGCCCCAACGCGACCCCTGGCACAGTCAGGCCCTATGTCTCACCCGCACCCCCTCCCAGAGACCCGGACACCAGCAATCGCTGATGAACCCGTGGCAGCGATCAGTCATAAAGGACGTGTGAATGTCAGGAAAAACTCTTTTGGCGAGCCTGTTGGGCAGCGCCCTGATGATTGCGCTGCCGGTGTCGGCGGCGTCCAGCCAACAGCTGCCGAGCGAGCTGGGCAGCCTGACGGTGACCCAGCTCAGCCAGGGCCTGGAACACCCCTGGGCCCTGGCGTTTCTCCCTGACCAGCAAGGTATGCTGGTGACCGAGCGGCCGGGCAACCTGCGCATCGTCGACGTTGATGGCAAATCCTCGGCGCCATTGAGCGGGGTGCCCAGTGTCTGGGCCAAGGGCCAGGGCGGCCTGCTGGACGTGGCGCTGTCACCGCAGTTCAAGAGTGACCGCCTGGTGTACCTGTCCTACGCTGAGGGCGGTGGCGCCGGGGACAAGGCCGGCACTGCGGTCGGTCGTGGCCGCTTGTCCCGGGACCTCAAGGCACTGGAGGATTTCCAGGTGATTTTCCGCCAGGAGCCCAAGCTGTCCACCAGCAACCATTTCGGCTCACGCCTGGTGTTTGACCGTGACGGCTATCTATTCATCACCCTGGGCGAGAACAACGTGCGTGAAACGGCGCAGGATCTCGACAAGCTGCAGGGCAAAGTGGTGAGGATCCACCCCGACGGCCAGGTCCCCAAGGACAATCCCTTTGTCGATCAGGCCGGGGTCCGTCCGCAAATCTGGTCGTACGGCCAGCGCAACCCGCAAGGTGCGGCCCTCAACCCCTGGAGCGGCGAGCTTTGGGAGAGCGAACACGGACCCAGGGGTGGCGATGAGCTGAACATCATCTCGCGGGGTCAAAACTACGGTTGGCCCTACGCGACCCACGGCATCAACTATTCCGGGCAACCAATCCCCGAAGCTCGCGGACAGACCGCCGAAGGGACAGTCGGCCCCCATCACGTCTGGCAGCAGTCACCGGGCATCAGCGGCATGGCGTTCTACGACAGCGACCGGTTCAAGGCCTGGCAGCACAGTGTATTCATCGGCGCGCTGGCGACCCAGGAGCTGATTCGCTTGCAACTCGATGGCGACAAAGTGGTGCATGAGGAGCGTCTGCTGGGTGAACTGAAGGCCCGGATCCGCGATGTCCGCCAGGGTCCGGATGGCTACCTCTATGTGCTGACGGACGAACAGAACGGTGCGCTCTACAAGATCGGCCTGCACACCGGGGATTGACTTGCTGGCGCCCCGGGGCTAATTTCCGGGCATGACTATCACCGTATCGCGCCGCCAGCCAAGCATTATTATTACCGCCATTCCGGATTTGGCGGGCTAGCTGACGGCTGCACCCAACCCGCCCTTGAGGCGGGTTTTGTTTTTCTGTCTCCAGGGCCTGACGCACTCCAGGAGACATCAATGGACACGCCCACCGCCGGCCAGCCACTGCTGGCGCACTATGTGAAGAAAATTCTCGCCGCACCGGTCTATCAACTGGCGGTGCGTACGCCGTTGCAGGCCGCGCCCGCGTTGTCCCAGAGGCTGGACAATCAGATCCTGCTCAAGCGCGAAGACCTGCAGCCGACCTTCTCCTTCAAGATTCGCGGCGCCTACAACAAGCTGGCTCACCTGAGTGAGGCACAGAAGGCCCACGGCGTGATTACCGCATCGGCCGGTAACCACGCCCAGGGTGTGGCGCTGGCCGCGCGGGAGCTGGGGATCGACGCCTGCATCGTCATGCCCGAGTCGACGCCGGAGTTGAAGGTCATAGGTGTGCGCAGCCGTGGCGCGCAGGCGCTGTTGCACGGCGCCAGTTTCCCGTTTGCCCTGGAGCATGCCTTGAAACTGGCGCGGGAAAGCGCTCGCACCTTCGTCTCGCCGTTCGACGACCCGGATGTGATTGCCGGGCAGGGCACTGTGGCCATGGAAATCCTGCGCCAACATCCGGGGCGCCTGGATGCGATCTTCGTTCCGGTCGGTGGCGGTGGGTTGATTGCAGGCATCGCCGCCTACGTCAAATACTTGCGGCCGGCTATCCGGATCATCGGCGTCGAATCCGAGCATTCGGCCTGTCTGCAGGCGGCGATGGCGGCTGGGGAACCGGTCATGTTACCGAGTGTGGGGAGTTTCGCCGATGGGGTCGCCGTGGCACAGATCGGCGCCCACGGTTTTGCCATCTGCCGCGACTACGTGGATCAGGTGCTGACCGTCAGTAACGATGAGTTATGCGCGGCGATCAAGGATATCTACGACGATAGCCGCTCGATCACCGAACCTTCCGGGGCATTGGCCGTGGCGGGAATCAAGCAGTATGTGGCGCGAAACGCGATCCGGGGGCAGACGTTGGTGGCCATCGACTCAGGTGCCAACATCAACTTCGACAGCTTGCGCCATGTCGCCGAGCGCGCCGCCTTGTGCGGCGCGTCGGCTTGAGCTGTAGCCCGGCAGGGTTACTCCTGGACGGCTTTCTCGACTTTGTCGGAGGCCGACCAGATGCGGTAACGCACTTCAATGTCTTTGGGCACATAAAGCACGATCGGCAGCTTGCTGTTGTAGCGCAGCATGAAGCCATCACCGACCACGGGCACGAAGGCTTCCGTGCGCTTGCCATCAGGGCAGGCCATCAGGGTGCTCATGGGGCCGATGACCTTGTCCATCCGATAGAACGGATAACCCCAGCCTTCAAGGTTCTTTTCTTCCAGAATGCCGCCCAGGCGGGGGTTGTTGCAGTCCACAGTCAGGGTCTTGCCGGCGAGGATCTCGACCTGGTAGTTATTTTCGGCGGTTTGCGGGGCGAGGTGAATGACCTGCCGGGTAAAACCCTTGTCCGCCTTCGGAAAGGGCGCGATGTCTTCGAGTTTTGCGGCCAGGGCCTGGGTCGACAGACCGGCCAGCAGCATGGTCATGACGCTTAGGTGAGAAGAGCGCATGATGCCTCCTTGCATAGGGTGGATTCGGTGAGTGGCAGCATTCTTACCGTGCCGCTCGCCTAATGCAAACCGCAATGGCGGAGCTGGCAAATTGCAGGACTATTCACGGCCAATCTTGCGTTTTGCATGAGCCAAAATGTTGATGCCTGACCTAAGCTGCTGATTAGCCTGCGAACTGCCGCGCGAGGTTTTAGGCATATTTAATGCTCCATTCTTGTGAAAAGAATATGAAGAGCATCATGTAAAATAATTCTCGGTCTGTGTTCTGGCAGAAACCGGGAAACATCACGAAGGAAAGAACCGGCCCGGCCGGCAGAGGTTGACCAAAAACACCGTATTCGGTCGATAAAAAGGAGAGCCTGCTTATGTTTCTGTCTGCCCTGGAACTGCGCAATATCATTGAAAGCAGTTTTTTGCCAAAACGCTGCCAATGTACGCTGTCACCGGACTTGTCGATGACCATCAAGATCTTCGGAGACCACCAGACCGATCAGGTCGACCTGGTGGTCACCGGGATCGACGCCAGCACCCTCAATGGTTGCCGCGAAATCAACGAGCTGATTGCCGAGCTGCGCCATGACCTGGCGTACAGGCCCGGCACCCATGGGATCGAGCCGAAAATGCGGGCATTCTAAACCCTCGCTCGAGCGGTTTGACCCAGATGCCCCGGGCCTGGTCTGGCAGCCAGTTCCGGGGCCTTTCACCCCTTGGTTCAGTTCTGATAACTACAGGCGTCCGAGAGCTTCTGATAGCTGATGTCCTCCTGTTTGCCCTGGTTGTCGATGAATGTCATCTGCGCCGTGACTACCTTGCACTCCTGGGTGCTGGGTTCGGTCATCGAGATCACCTGTTTCACGTGCAGCGGCATGCCGTAGTGATAGGGCACGGGTAGCGCGGTGTTGCTGTTGTCGGCCAGCGCCAGGCCGGAGGCCCCGGTGCAGGCGAGGGCAGTGGCAAACGCGAGGATTGGTCGGTTCATGGGGAGTCTCCACAGCGGGCTTGAAGTCGGCGCGGCATTGCGGATGCCGGCCCTGCCGCGTGGGGCGTCAGAGAGTTCTGCGCGAACGCGGTCCAGTCACTGTTGGACCACAGGATTAACCGGAGGTTAAGTCGATTCGTGCTGAATTTTCGCCGGCGGTCAGACTAAAGTCGCCTGCCGAGTAAACAAGCCTTATGCCATCATTGGCGATCACCCGTTGTCACTTCCCCCTGCATTCCCGAGCCTTGTCCTGCCTGGGGTGCGCGTTATTTGTGTTGGTTGATTGACCCGTCGCACAGATGCACTGCTGGAGCTTTTTTCATGCGTCCCCCGTACTCCCTCAACACACCGTGCCCGGCTCTGGGCCTCGGCGCCCTGGCCCTGTGCGCAGGTTTTAGCAGCGCCACCCAGGCCAGTGGTTTCATCGACGACAGTCACGCCAGCGTCGAGTCGCGTACGGTGTACTTCAACCGCGACTTTCGCGATGGCCACAGCAGCAACCCGCAAGGTGCTTCCAAGCGCGAAGAGTCCGCCCAGGGTTTTATCCTCGACCTGCAGTCGGGTTACACCGAAGGCACCGTGGGTTTTGGCCTGGATGCGCTGGGGATGCTCGGGCTCAAGCTCGACTCCAGTGCCGACAGCAGCAACAGCGGCCTGCTGCCGTCCTCCGGCAGCAACCCCCGTGGCTCCGACGATCAATACGCCAAGCTCGGCCTGACGGCCAAGATGCGTATCTCGCGCAGTGTATTGAAGTACGGCGCGTTGTTGCCGGACATGCCGCTGCTCAAATACAACGACGGACGCCTGCTGCCGACCCAGTTCAACGGTGCCTTGCTGACGTCCAGGGAACTCAAGGACCTGACCTTGACCGCCGCCCGCCTGGACCAGTACACCGCCCGCGATTCCACCGACCAGCAAGACATCCGTGTGCACTGCAAGAACAAGCGTTACGCCTGCAGTATCAGCGCCGATCACTTCGACCTGTATGGCCTGGACTATCAGTTCAACGAGCGCTTGAGTGCGCAGTACCAGTACGCAGAGCTTGATGAGATCTACCGTCAGCACTTCGTAGGCTTGCTGGTTAAGCAACCCTTGGGCCCGGGACTGCTGAAGGCTGACCTGCGTTTGCTCAGCAGCGCCGACACCGGCGCCGCACGCGCCGGGAACATCGATAACCGCGCCTTGAGCGGGATGCTCGGCTATGCCATCAGCGGCCACACCTTCAGTGCCGGCTGGCAGCGGATGATCGGCGACACCTCGATGCCCTACCTGGATGGCAGCAACCCCTACCTGGTCAACTACGTACAGGTCAACGACTTCGCCGCGGCCCAAGAGCGCTCCTGGCAAGTGCGCTACGACTACGACTTCAAGGCGGTGGGCATCAATGGCCTGAGCTTCCTGACCCGTTACGTCAGCGGTGACCAGATCAAGGTGGCGGGCAGTGAGCAAGAGGGCAAGGAATGGGAGCGCGACAGCGAACTCAAGTACGTGATCCAGGGTGGCACGTTCAAAGACCTCAGCTTGCGCCTGCGCAGCGCGACCTACCGCACCAACTACGCGGCGGTGGCGAGGGACGTGGATGAAACGCGGCTGATCCTCAGCTACCACTTTTCAGTGTTGTAGGACCAGGGGCGGTGTTCCGACGCTGGTCTCAAGAACGCTGCGGTCGATTCTGGCGGGCGGGCCGCCAGGATCGACCAGGGTGAACCACTACTTCTTGAGGGCCTTGTACATGTTGGCTTCCCGGCAGTACTCAACCAGCAAGGTTTCGTCGATATAGTCGACATTGATAATGCTGCATTTGAGCAGCCATTCGCCGCTGGGGCTGGGGCTGAACCATTCATTCAGCTCATCGGTGATCTTATTGACCCGGGCGAAAGCGCTGCCAGCCGAGAACAACGGGTCAAGAGGGGAAACGTCCGACGCATCGAACAAAATGTAGCTGGTTGCTGACAGCGACCACGGCAGTGAACCGTCCGGAGGGTTGTCGAGTGTGCGGGCGATGTGTTGTTTCAACTCACTGGGAGAGGTCAGGTTCTGGCCGCTCCAGCGGTGCTCGATCTTCGGCCAGAATACCCGTTCGTTGAGTTCGGGGTGCTCTGAAGCGGCAATCACCACCCGCTGTGTGCGGCTAATGGCTTTTAGTTCGGCCAATGTCAGGTGACGGTTCTCGAAAGGGATCAGGCGGTCACCCAGGCGACGGTTGATTGCGTCGTTGAAATCCTTGAAAGCAAAACGATTGCCTTGGCTGCCTTCGGTTTGATGCACATCGAGCAGGATGAATTCATCGGGGTTCTTGGCGAGGAAAAAGTCCAGGGCCTTGACCAGGTCGCTGATCGGGCTGCCGGTCGCGGGGCCGTGAAACGTCTCGAACTGATAGATGTCGGTCTTTCTGGAATTGGAGAAAACTCTCAGGTCCAGTGCCCGTGCACCGCTATTCAACTGTTGGATAAAGGGGCCGTTCTGGCACATGGTGTGGGGGGCTAGCACGCTGTTGGTGAAGTGCTGCTTGGCGGTATACAAATCCATTCCCGAGTTGTGAGCACCTGGCCAGACCAGTTGGTTGAGGGTCAATCCGTCCATGCTCGGGGTCTTGCTCATCCATTCATGCCGGAATGAGATTTTTTCGGTGTGGGTGATGTTCATATCTACACTTCCTTGAGTAGTCATGATCCCGTCCTGTTGCACCAGGCTAGATAAAGACGGGTGATTAAGTCGAACTGTTGCTCAACAACTTTTCCACTCTTCATCTATGCACGCCGGGCCGTTTGGTGGGGGCAGTCAGTCATGCCTAAACTGCCAATGCGAAATATGAGAAGAAGAGACGTTCTCAAACTAGGCTCAAGTCGCAGCGCTCGGTAGTTGTAGGTTTCGCTAGGTGGCGTGGGAATTGGGGGAGGTTGTGTAGGAATCAGGCGGGGCCGCAACGACTAACAGCCCGGCACTGCGCGCTTGCCAGATAGCCCCTCACGGGTTGTTGCGGTTCTTCTCTTCAATCCACTGCGACATGTATTGGGTGCTCTTGTGTTGGTGATGGCGCAACATGCCGCCAATGAAGTTGGCCTGGCGTAATTCAAGCAGGTGTTCGCGGCAATGTTCCAGGCGTGCGATCAGCGCCGGGCCATGCACGCTTTGGCGGTAACGGGCGTGCAACAGTTGCACGCCGGCATCCTGGGCCTGGTTCCAGAGGTGTTCATCCTGGTACAGGCGCACGGCGGCTGCGGCAATGGCCGTGGCGCTTTCACCAATCGACCCGGCCCAGGGCATGTCCCCGGCCATGCCTTCGGCGCCGATGGGGGTGGTGACGTTGGGGGTGCCGCAGAGCATCGCGTCGACAATCTTGCCCTTGATCCCGGCCCCGAATCGCAGGGGGGCCAGGCAGATACGCGCGGCCGACATCACCTGCAACGCATCCTCTGCCCAGTTCATGATGTGAAAACCCTGCGCCGGGTTGTGCAACGCGCTCGCCTTGGGCGGCGTGTAGGCACCATAGATGTACAGTTGCGCGCCGGGCAGTTGCTGGCGGATCAGCGGCCAGACGGCATTTTTCATCCACAGCACCGCGTCCCAGTTCGGCGCGTGGCGGAAATTTCCGATGCTTAGGAAATGCGCACGGTCGGCGTACGGCGCCAGCTTCTGTGCCGCAGGTTCGAGCATCAGTGGGCACCAATGCAGGGCGCTGGGTGGCAGGCTGAAGTGCTCGACCAGCAAGCGGATCTCCACCTCGGAAATCATCAGGTTGAGGTCGCAGCGAAACAGCGCGGCAATTTCCCGCCGGGCCAGATCCGTGTCGGCCATCGCGGCGAACTCTTGGGCCAGTGTCTGGCCGAACAGCGCGGCGCCGTCATCGTGGTCGTCGCTGGCCTTGAGATGGTCCTTGAGCCGCTGGTGGCGAGCATGGCGCAGGCTTTGCAAATCCGAGGTTTCCAGGACCCGTAGAGCGCCAGGGCAGTGTTTTTCCACACGCCAGCCAAACTGCTCTTCCATCATGAACTGGTCGAACAGCACAATATCCGGGGCCAGTTCACTGACGAAGGCATCAAAGCTGCTGCTATTGAGCTCGATGCTGCACTCGGCGATACCCATGGCCGTCAGGTCGGCCTTGTGTTCGCCGGGGCCTGCCGGGCTGCTGAAGGTAATGTCCCAGCCCTGTTCCAGGAACGTCTCGAGGATCTGCATCACGTGCCCGCTGGCGGCGGATGAGCGGGGTTCGGGCCAGACGTAACCAATAACCAGGACCTTGGTTGCGCGGGACTGACTCATGAGCGGTATTTCCTTGAAGCGGCAGGGGGAGGGCGCGAGGGGCGCTATTAAACCACAGGCCGCAGCGGGTCAGGCGTCAGCCAGCAGGCCCTTGACCTTGTCGCGTAATTGATCAATGGAGAACGGCTTGCCGATCACGTGCATCCCGGCGGGCACTTCCAGGCTTTCGGCATAACCGCTGGCAAACAGGATCGGCAGGCTCGGACGCAGCGCACGCGCACGCGTGGCCAGCTCCCGACCATCCATTTCCGGCAGGCCCACGTCGGTCATCAGCAGGTCAATCAGCGTGTCGGGGTTTTCCAGCAGGACCAGGGCCGCCGTGCTGCCATCCGCCTCCAGCACCTTGAACTGCAGTTCTTCCAGCACATCGACGATCAGCATGCGCACGATGGCGTCGTCTTCGACTACGAGGATGGTGGACGCGGTGCTGGACATAGTGACTGTTCTCGAAAAGGGCGGGGGCTGACCGGTATTGCCAATAGACCGGCTTTTTCATCAGTAATCAGCCGGTCCCGACAAGTTCCCGGCGGATTGAAAAAACACTCAGGGTACGGGTCTCGACAGGATAACCCCGGTGCCGGGGAGATTGCAGCGCAATGCAGGAAAATGCTGGCTAAGCTGTCAGAAAAATGGATCCCAAACGCGCTTTTGGGGCAAACTCCTTCGTTTATGCCCGTCCACCAAGGCCTGCAAATGATCACTTCGTCCTCCGTTGATGAGCAAAGTTTCCGCAAACTCCTGAGCCGCAACATTGGCTTGCCGTTGGGGGTGGGTGTGCTCAGCGTGGTGTTTTTCATCTCCCTGATCACGTACCTGATGTCGACCATCCAGTGGGTGGAGCATACCGACCGGGTGATCAACAACGCCAACGAAGCGGTCAAGCTCACAGTCGACCTGGAAACCGGCATGCGCGGCTACCTGCTGACCGGTGACGAGCATTTTCTCGACCCTTACGAAACGGCCCGGCCGCGAATCGTGGTGGCCCTGCAAACCCTGCAGGAACTGACCGCGGACAACCCGGTCCAGGTCGACCGGTTGCGCCGCCTGCAAGCCATGCAGGAGGAATGGAACAGCTACGCCCAGACCATGATCGAGCTGCAGCGCAGCAGCGGCGACTATCGTTCTGCCGTGCGCGCCGGTCGCGGCAAGCGCCTGACCGACGAGATCCGCAAACAGTACGAAGACGTCATCGAGATGGAGCAGCAGTTGCGCACCGCGCGCAATGAAGAAGTGCGGCGCACCACGCTCTGGAGCATCTCGCTGTACGTCTTGTTCGTGGCGGGCATCAGCGGTTTGCTGGCGTACATCGGGCGCCGCGACTTGCTCAGCCTCTCGCGCAGCTACAGCGCCAACCTGGCGGCCCAGCAAAGCAGCGCCCGGCGCCTGGAACAACAGGCCTGGTTGCGCAACGGCCAGACCGAACTGGCCGAGCAGGTGCTGGGCCAGCTGTCATTGAACCTGCTGGGGCGCAATATCCTGCAGTTTTGTGCGCAATATCTGGGCAGCGCAGTCGCGGCGGTTTACGTCAAGGAGGATCATGGCGGCCTCAATCGCGTGGCAACCTATGGGTTTTCCCGCGAGCAGGACGCCGTCGACCAGCAGCTCTATAACGGCGAGGGCATCGCCGGCCAGGCCGTACAGCAGGGCCATCTGATTCGCCTGGACGAGGTGCCGGCCGACTATTTCAAAGTCAGCTCCGGGCTGGGCGACGGGGTGCCGCGCAGTGTGCTGGTGGTGCCCACCAGCGACGACGGTCGGGTCAATGGGGTGATCGAGCTGGGTTTCCTGCGGGCCCTGGACGAGCGTGACATTGAGTTGCTCGAGTTGATTGCCGGCAACATCGGCACCTCGATCGAGGCGGCCCGTTATCGCCAGCGCTTGCAGGAAGTGCTGGCCGAGACCCAGCAACTCAACGAAGAGCTGCAGGTCCAGCAGGAAGAACTCAAGACCGCCAACGAAGAACTGGAAGAACAGTCGCGGATTCTCAAGGAGTCCCAGGCCCACCTGGAAACCCAACAGGTGGAACTGGAGCAGACCAACGAGCAACTCGCCGAGCAGGCCCAAACCCTGGTCGAGCAGCGCGACGCCATGGACCTGAAGAACACCGAGCTCAATCAGGCCCAGATCCAGCTCGAGGACCGCGCCCAGGAGTTGCAGCGCTCCAGCAAATACAAGTCCGAGTTCCTGGCCAACATGTCCCACGAACTGCGCACGCCGCTCAATAGTTCGTTGATCCTCGCCAAGTTGCTGGCCGAAAACCCCCAGGACAACCTCAGCGCCGAACAGGTCAAGTTCGCCGAGTCGATCTACTCCGCCGGCAACGACCTGCTGAACCTGATCAATGACATCCTCGACATTTCCAAGGTCGAGGCCGGCAAGCTGGAGATGCGCCCGGAGAACACCAGTGTCGCGCGCCTGGTGGACGGCCTGCGTGGCATGTTCGAGCCGCTGGCGGCCGACAAGCACCTGGCGTTCAACGTCCACCTGGACTCGGACGCTCCGACGCTGCTGTTCACCGACCGCCAGCGTGTGGAGCAGGTGCTGAAGAACCTGTTGTCGAACGCGATCAAGTTCACCGAGCAGGGCGAAGTCAGCCTCAATGTCAGTCTGCAGCCGGGGGGTGGAATATCCTTTGCCGTGCGTGACTCGGGGATCGGCATCGCCGGCGATCAGCACGCGAGTATTTTCGAGGCCTTCCGTCAGGCCGATGGCACCACCAACCGGCGCTACGGCGGGACCGGGCTGGGGCTGTCGATCTCCCGCGACCTGGCCGCGTTGCTCGGCGGCTCGATCACCGTCAGCAGCGAACCGGGGCAGGGCAGCCTGTTTACCTTGTTGCTGCCCGAGCAGTACGTCGAGCGTGACGAGAACAGCGTCGCGCTGCCGCCACCGGCGTCGGTCGCCTTTGTCCCGGCGGTGCCGGTGGCCCGTCCGGCGGCGATAATCGAGGCGCAGATCCCGCGTTTTGCCGATGACCGCGCCAATGCACCGTTCAGCACCCGCTGCATCCTGGTGGTGGAGGATGAAGTCAACTTTGCGCACATCCTCTACGACCTGGCGCATGAACTGGGTTACCACTGCCTGGTGGCCCATGGGGCCGATGAAGGTTACGACCTGGCCAGCGAGTTCCTGCCCGACGCGATCCTGCTGGACATGCGCCTGCCGGACCATTCCGGGTTGACCGTGCTGCAGCGTCTCAAGGAAAACGCCGAAACCCGCCACATACCGGTGCATGTGATTTCGGTCGAAGACCGGGTCGAGGCGGCGATGCACATGGGCGCCGTGGGTTATGCGGTCAAGCCGACCACACGCGAGGAACTCAAGGACGTGTTCGCCCGCCTGGAGGCCAAGCTGACGCAGAAGGTCAAGCGGGTGCTGCTGGTGGAAGACGATGACCTGCAGCGCGACAGTATCGCCCGGCTGATCGGCGACGATGACATCGAAATCACCGCCGTGGGCCTGGCCCAGGAAGCGCTGGACCTGCTGCGCAATAACCTCTATGACTGCATGATCATCGACCTCAAGTTGCCCGACATGCTCGGCAATGACCTGCTCAAGCGCATGTCCACCGAAGACATCTGCTCGTTCCCGCCCGTGATCGTCTACACCGGGCGCAACCTGACCCGCGACGAAGAAGCAGACCTGCGCAAGTATTCGCGCTCGATCATCATCAAGGGCGCGCGCTCACCCGAGCGGCTGCTGGACGAAGTGACATTATTTCTGCACAAAGTCGAATCGCGGTTGTCCCATGAGCGGCAGACGATGCTCAAGACCGCGCGCAGTCGCGACAAGGTCTTCGAAGGGCGCAAGGTGCTGTTGGTGGACGACGATGTGCGCAACATCTTCGCCCTCACCAGCGCCCTGGAGCACAAAGGCGCAATCGTGGTCATTGGCCGTAATGGCCGTGAGGCGATCGACAAACTCAATGAAGTCGAGGACATCGACCTGGTCCTGATGGACGTGATGATGCCGGAAATGGACGGCTTCCAGGCCACCGTGGAGATCCGCAAGGATCCGCGCTGGCGCAAGCTGCCGATCATCGCCGTCACGGCCAAGGCCATGAAGGACGATCAGGAGCGCTGCCTGCAGGCGGGCGCCAACGATTACCTGGCCAAGCCCATCGACCTGGATCGCCTGTTCTCGCTGATTCGCGTGTGGTTACCGAAGATGGAAAGAATCTAGTGGAGCGCAATACCGAAATCGAACTGCGGCTGTTGATCGAAGCGATCTACCTCAAGTACAGCTACGACTTTCGTGACTACTCGGGCGCCTCGATCAAGCGTCGGGTCAATCACGCCCTGCACCAGTTCGAGTGCAAGACCATTTCGGCGTTGCAGGAGCGCGTCCTGCACGATCCCGCAGCGTTCATGCAGTTGCTGCAGTTGCTGACCATTCCGGTCAGCGAGATGTTTCGCGACCCGGCGCACTTCCTGGCGATTCGCCGGGAAGTGGTACCGCTGCTGCGCACCTACCCATCGATCAAGATCTGGATTGCCGGCTGCAGCACGGGCGAGGAGGTCTATTCGATGGCAATCCTGCTGCGCGAAGAGGGCCTGCTGGAGCGCACGATCATCTACGCCACCGACATCAATCCACGCTCCCTGGAAAGGGCCAAGCAAGGGATCTTTTCCCTGGAGAACATCCGCGCCTATACCCGCAACTACCAGGAGGCCGGTGGCCAGAGTTCGTTCGCCGACTACTACACGGCTGCCTACGACTATGCGATTTTCGACAAGAGCCTGCGTGACAACGTGACCTTTGCCGATCACAGCCTGGCAACCGATAGCGTGTTCTCAGAAACTCAATTAATTTCGTGCCGTAACGTATTGATTTACTTTAATAAAAAGCTGCAGGATCGTGCCTTCGGTTTGTTTCATGAGTCGCTCTGTCACCGCGGCTTCCTGGTGCTGGGCAGCAAGGAAACCCTCGATTTTTCGAGCTACAGCAAACAGTTCGAGCCCCTGGTCAAACAAGAACGGATCTACCGTAAAACATGAAAACCAGCGTGTTGAGTAACGTCCCGGTCCCGGCCCCGCGGGTCGAGGCCATCGTCATCGGTGCTTCGGCCGGTGGCGTGGAGGCGTTGTTGAGTATTTTCGGCAAGCTGGGGCCGGGTTTTGCCTTGCCGATCATTGTTGTCCTGCATTTGCCCGAGCAGCGGCGCAGCCAGTTGGTGGAGGTCATTGCGCGGCGGGTGACGATGCCGGTGGTCGAGGCGCTCGACAAGGCCGTGATCGAGGCCGGCACCCTGTACCTGGCGGCACCCGGTTATCACCTGTCGGTGGAGCAGGACCGCAGCCTGTCGTTGAGCCTGGAGGAGCGCCTGCACTATTCGCGCCCGGCGATCGACTACCTGTTCGAATCCGCTGCCGACACCTATGGCCCGGCTCTGGTAGCGGTGCTGTTGACCGGCGCCAACCAGGATGGTGCGCGCGGCCTGGCGCACGTCAAGCGCCTGGGCGGCTTGACCGTGGTCCAGGACCCGGCCGAAGCCCAGGTGGCGACCATGCCCGCCGCGGCGCTGGCCCTGCAGCAACCCGATCACATTCTCACCTTGCACGGCATCGGCCGTCTGCTCGTCGAGCTGGAAGGAGCCTCATGCTAAGTACTATCCAGGCCAAATTGCTGATCGTCGACGATCTGCCGGAGAACCTGCTGGCCCTTGAAGCGCTGATCAAGCGCGAAGATCGCACGGTGTACAAGGCGCTGTCGGCCGATGAAGCGCTGTCGTTGCTGCTGCAGCACGAGTTCGCCCTGGCCATTCTCGACGTGCAGATGCCGGGCATGAACGGCTTCGAGCTGGCGGAACTGATGCGCGGCACGGAAAAGACCAAGAACATTCCGATCGTGTTCGTCAGCGCCGCCGGGCGCGAAATGAACTATGCCTTCAAGGGCTACGAAAGCGGCGCGGTGGACTTCCTGCACAAACCCCTGGATATCCACGCGGTGAAGAGCAAGGTCAACGTGTTCGTCGACCTGTTCCGCCAACGCAAGGCCATGAAGCTGCAGGTCGAAGCCCTGGAGCAAAGCCGCCGCGAACAGGAAGCCTTGCTCAAGCAGTTGCAGACCACCCAGAGCGAGTTGGAGCAGGCAGTACGCATGCGCGACGACTTCATGTCGATCGTCGCGCATGAGGTGCGCACGCCGTTGAACGGGCTGATCCTGGAAACCCAGCTGCGCAAGATGCATCTGGCCCGCGACAACGCCGCAGCCTTTACCCTGGACAAGATGCACGCGATGGTCGACCGCGATGAGCGGCAGATCAAGAGCCTGATTCGGCTGATCGAAGACATGCTCGATGTGTCGCGGATCCGCACCGGCAAGCTGTCTATCCGGCCCAGTCGCTTCGACCTGACACAACTGGTGGCTAACCTGCTGCACAACTTTGCGCCGCAGGTGGAGGCCGCCGAGTGTTCCATCAGCTTCATTGCCGAGCATCCGGTAGAGGGGCACTGGGACGAATTCCGCATCGAGCAGGTGATTTCCAACCTGCTGACCAACGCCTTGCGCTATGGCGGCAAAGGCCTGATCGAAGTGCGTGTGTACAGCCAGGATGGCCAGGCCCGGGTCGAAGTGCGCGACCGCGGCATCGGCATCAGTGAAGAGAACCAGCAGCGGATTTTCCAGCAGTTCGAACGGGTTTCGGCCAAGACCGTGGTGGCGGGCCTCGGTCTTGGGCTGTTCATTTCCGAACAGATCATCGCTGCCCATGGCGGTTCGATCAGCGTCGAGAGCCGGATCAACGAGGGCGCAATGTTCCGGGTTTGCCTGCCGCTCTAGTAAAACCGGCAAAATAAACGCAACCTCTGCACCGATGCAGGGTCGTAATAGCAGCTATTGACCGAACAAAGGCTTCCCATGAGTGAAGATGCACAAGACGTCGTATTGATCGTCGAAGATGATCCTTCGATCCTGATGGTGCTTGCCGCCTACCTGTCGGGCGAGGGCTATCGGGTGTTGCAGGCGGAGAACGGCGAACAAGCGTTCGCGATCCTGGCCAGCAAACCCCACCTGGACATGATGATCACCGACTTCCGCCTGCCCGGAGGCATCTCCGGCGTGCAGATTGCCGAGCCGGCCGTCAAGCTGCGCCCTGAGCTCAAGGTGATTTTCATCAGCGGCTACCCGCAGGAAATCCGCGAGTCCGGCAGCCCCATCGCGCAAAAAGCGCCGATCCTGGCCAAGCCGTTCGACCTCGACGTGTTGCAGGAACTGATGCAGGAAATGCTTTCCTGATTAAACCGCACCCCCCGCATTACCAAATCTGATGAACGTCCTGCGGCCGTTGACGCAGCCTCGCGCTGCTCGACAGCTGCTACACGGGCTCACGCGGTTTCTGTAGCAGCTGCCGAAGGCTGCGTTGGGTTGCGCAGCGACCCCCTGCGGTATTGCCAATCCGAATGAACGTCCTGCGGCCGCTGACGCAGCCTCGCAGGCTCGACAGCTGCTACACGGGCTCACGCGATTTCTGTAGCAGCTGCCGAAGGCTGCGTTGGGTTGCGCAGCGGCCCCCTGCGGTATTGCCAATCCGAATGAACGTCCTGCGGCCGCTGACGCAGCCTCGCGGGCTCGGCAGCTGCTACAAGGCTCGGTGTTTGATTCAGGTGCGGATCATCTCGCGGACTTTGGCGGTCAGCAGGTCGAAGGTGAATGGCTTGGTGATCATTTGCATGCCCGGGTCGAGAAAGCCGCCGCGCACCGCGGCATGTTCGGCGTAGCCGGTAATGAACAGCACCTTGAGGTCGGGCCGGTATTGCCGGCCGATTTCCGCCAGTTGCCGGCCGTTCATGCCCGGCAGCCCGACGTCGCTGATCAGCAGGTCGATGCGCTGTGGGGAATCGAGAATTGGCACTGCGCTGTCAGCGTCCCCAGCTTCGACGAAGGCATACCCCAACTCGCTCAATACCGCACTGACCAGCACCCGCACCGCCGGATCGTCCTCGACAATCAGCACGGTTTCGCCGGCCTTTGCCGCCGGTGCGTGGGGCACCTGGGACGGTTGGCTTTGCCTGAGGTCGCCGCGAAAGCGCGGCAGGTACAGGTTCACCGTGGTCCCACTGCCCACGGCGCTCTGGATGGTCACGTGGCCACGGGACTGCTTGCTGAAGCCATAGATCATCGACAGCCCCAGCCCCGTGCCCTGGCCGATCGGCTTGGTGGTGAAGAACGGGTCGAAAGCCCGGCTGATGGTGCTCTGGGGCATGCCGCAGCCGCTGTCGACCACACTCAACACTACATAATCGCCGGCTTGCAGGTTGCCATTGGCTTCGGTGAATTCGGTGTCCAGGTGCTGATTGAAGGTCTTGACCGCCAGGGTGCCGCCGTCGGGCATGGCGTCGCGCGCATTGAGGACCAGGTTGAGCAGGGCGCTTTCCAGCTGGTTGGGATCGGCCTCGGCCACCCACAGCGGGTCGTGCAGTTGCATGTTCAACTGAATGCTTTCATTGATGCTGCGCTGCAGCAGTTCGCCCATCGAGCGCACCAGAATGTTCATCTCCACCGGTTTGGAATCCAGCGACTGGCGCCGGGAAAACGCCAGCAGGCGATGGGTCAGGCCCGCGGCGCGGTTGGCGGAGGTCACGCCCAGGTCGATCAGCCCGTCCAGGTCCTCGGTGCAACCGCGCGCCAGACGCCGGCGCAGCAACTCCAGGCTGCCGATGATGCCGGTCAGCATGTTGTTGAAGTCATGGGCGATGCCGCCCGTGAGCTGGCCCACCGCTTCCATTTTCTGCGATTGACGCAGGGCCTCTTCATTGTGCCGCAGCTGGGTGGTGCGTTCCTCGACCTGTTGCTCGAGGGTTTCCAGGGTGTTCTTCAGCCGCAGCTCGCTCTGGTACAAATCCACCAGGCGGTCGCGGGCTTCATACTGCCGGCGCCGCCCGCGCAGGGCCGTGGACACCAGGCTGATCAGGGTCACCGGGTGAAACGGGCGCTCGAGAAAGGTCACGTTGCCCAACTGGGCGCCAAAGCGTGAAGCCGGGTTCTGCTCGGCCCCGCCGTGGTGGGTCAGGAGCACGATCGGCAGGTCCGACCAGGCGGGTTGTTGCTCGATAAACCGCAGCAACGGCTCCAGGTCCGCGCCCAGCAAGGCCTCGGAGGAAATCAGCAGCAGGCCGGCACCGTGCTCCAGTTGCTCGCACAGCATGCCCAGCCCTTGGGTGATCACGCCGTCGTAACCGGCTTCGTTGAGCAGGGTCAGGGCGATCTGGCTGTCGCGTCCCAGGGGCGCAAGAATCAGCGCGCGCTCGGACACTGCCTTGAGCGCGATCAATGGTTCTCGTCCACGAGCAAGGGTGTGTTGGCGCCCAGGTAGGTGGGTACTCCGCGCAACACGCCTTGGAAGGCGTCCAGGGGTTCGCCGATAGTCATGCCGGAGCTGCCGATACGGTATTCGCGAATGGTCGATTCATGGCTGCCCGTGCGTTTCTTGATGATTGAGATGGCCCGGCGTACTTTGCCCAGGGCCTCGAAGTAGCGCAGCAGAATCACGGTGTCGGCCAGGTAGGTGATATCCACCGGGGCCTGCATGTCACCCACCAGCCCGTGTTGGGCCACGGTCATGAAGGTCGCGGCACCCTGGCGGTTGAGGTACAGCAGCAACTCGTGCATATGCAGCACCAGGGCGTTTTCCTCAGGCATGGCGGCCTGGTAGCCGTTGATGCTGTCGATCACCACGGTCTTGATCCCGCGTTCGTCGACGCAACGGCGCACCCGGTGCGAGAACTCGCCCGGAGACAGCTCGGCCGCGTCCACCTGTTCGATCAGCAGGTTGCCCGAGTCTTGCAGGGCCTGCAGGTCGATGCCCAGGTTTTTCATGCGTTCGAACAACAGACCGAGTTCTTCATCGAAGATAAACAGTGCGGCCTTTTCGCCCCTTGCGACGGCGGCGGCAGCGAAGATCATCGAGATCAGCGATTTGCCGGTACCGGCCGGACCGAGGATCAGGGTGCTGGAGCCGGTCTCGATGCCCCCCCCGAGCAGGGCGTCCATTTCCTTGATGCCACTGGTCAACTGCTGGCGGGTGTACTGCCCGCGATGTTCGGCGGCCACCAGTCGGGGGAATACGTGCACGCCATCGGCCATGATGGTGAAGTCATGAAAGCCGCCGCGATACTTCTGGCCCCGGTACTTGACCACCCGGATGCGCCGGCGTTCGGCGCCGTAGTTGGGGGTCAGTTCTTCCAGGCGAATCACCCCGTGGGCCACGCTGTGTACGGTTTTGTCGAGGGATTCGGTGGTCAGGTCGTCGAGTAGCAGCACGGTGGCGTCGTAGCGCACGAAGTAGTGCTTGATCGCCAGGATCTGCCGTCGATAGCGCAGCGAGCTCTGGGCCAGCAGGCGGATCTCCGAAAGACTGTCGAGCACCACCCGGGTCGGCTTGACCCGTTCCACCACCTCGAAAATCTGCTTGGTGGCTTCGCCCAGCTCCAGGTCCGAGGAATACAGCAGGCTTTGCTGGTGCTCGCCATTGAGCAGGCTCTCTGGCGGCGTCAGCTCGAAGATGTGGATGTTCTCATCCAGTTCCCAGCCGTGGGACTTGGCACCCTGGCGCAATTCGCGTTCGGTTTCCGACAGGGTGATGTACAGCGAGCGTTCACCGGCGCGGGCGCCGGCCATCAAAAAATGCAGGGCCACCGTGGTCTTGCCTGTGCCGGGTTCTCCTTCCAGCAGAAACACATGGCCGCGGGACAGACCACCGGCGAGGATGTCATCCAGGCCTTCAATGCCGGTGGCGGCTTTTTCACTGTTCAACTCGTTGGATGTAGACAAAAAATGCCCTCTCATGACTAGGGGAAACGAGGCAGCGGCCGATACTGGCGAAATGGCTGCCTGTTCTCTGGACCCCGGGGAGAGCCAAACGGTTCAACGCAATCTGCTCATAGACCCTGCTGCAGGGCCGGATCGTCCGGATTCATCTGCTCCAACTGCGCCAGCAGCACCTGGACATTTTGCAGCTGGCCGCTTTCCTTCCAGTAGTTGATCAGCAGTACCCGTGCCTTGCGATCGGCCGGGTGGCGCTGGACGATCTCCTGCAACTGCTTCTGCGCCGCTTCCAGTTCGTGCTCGCTGTGCAGGGTGGTCGCCAGGTCGTAGCGGTAGTGCTTGTTGTTTGGTTCCAGCTCCACCGCCCTGGACAACCCCAGCAGGGCAAACTCGCTTTGCCCGTGGTGCAACAGCCACAAACCCAGGGCATGTTGCAGGTACGCCGAGTCGGGTTGGGCCTTGAGCTGGCGGGCCAGCAGTTGCTGGGCCGCTTCGCTCTGGCCTTGTTTGTCCAGCACCTCGATCTGCATCACCAGCGCGGGCAGGTTGCCCGGGTCCAGGGCCAGGGTTTGCTCCAGATCTTGCTGCGCCTGCTTGAGCTCGGCGTTGTGCAGGTGCAGGCGTGCCAGTTGGTAGTGGGTATGGGCGGTGGCCGGCTGGCTTTGCAGCGCTTGCTCGTACTCATCGATGACTTGCTGCAGTGGACCGAAGTACAGCCCCAGGTCATCAGGCGACAAACCGAGCAACGCCTCGGCGGCGGCAAACCGCACCGCTTGCTCACTGTCCTCCAGCAGCGGCCCGAGTAACAGGCTGCGCTGGCCGCTAGGGACTAGCCCAACGATGCTGTCGATCGCCGCCTCGCGCACCGCCACCGAAGGATGGTGCAGGTCGGCATCGGCCAGTTTCAGGGCCTGGGGGCTGGGGTAGTTGGGCAGTTCGGCATGCAACCACAGGCGGCGCTTGTCGGAGATATCTGGACGGGCCAGTTGCTGGTACAGCACACGCGCCGCACCGGGCTTGCCATTGCGCGCCTGGTCCAGGGCTTCGCTGTAGCCGCGCTTGATCGCCTCCGGCACCTGCGGCGTCACGCTGCGCAGGGACAGCCAGGTGATGGCGATGGCAACGACAACCAGCAGGCTGATGATCAGGTAGCGACGAGGCTTGGACATGCGGGAATCCGGAAGCAGACAACGAGTGCAGGGTGGTCAGCTTCGGTCAGCGCAAGCCCTGAGTCAAACCCGTGGCTAGTTTAAAACGTAGTCGACCGGTTCCAGGGCCGGAGGCAGTTCGTCGTGGCCCAGGGCGGCCAGGACCTCGCGCTCGATTCGACTTTTGCCATGTGCCACGGCCAGACCCTTGTGGGAGCTGGCTTGCCAGCGATGGACGCCAACGATGACACGCGGCTTCTGAATAAACGCGGCGCTCTCAGGTTTTTCGCGAGCAGGCCCGCGATTTTTTGATCTTGGTTTTGTGGGCATATCCGTTGCTGCGGTAATGGCTGCTTAGGGTTCCGCCCTGACGGCGGGTTACTTGGAAAAGCCCCAAGTAACCAAGGGCTCTTACCCCTGACGTACGGCCCCTCGCTAAGGCTCGGGGTACCTTCGCTACGGTATCCATCCGGGGGCATCGCCTCCGGTTTGCTTCGCTGCACCTCCTCTCGATGTATGCGGCTTCGCCGCACGGCGCTATGCGCCTCCCCCCGGATGAATACCTTCGCTCAGCCTGCCGATGGGGCGGTGGATCAAGATCAAGAGCTGCAGGCGAGCTAACGCTCGGCCTGTTGAGTGGTAAGGGCGGGCGAGGCGGCCTACCGGCCGGCCTGCTTTTCCTGGTGTCCGAATTTCCCTTGTAGCAGCTGTCGAGCCTGCGAGGCTGCGTTCGAGGACGCAGTCCTCGCCGCCTTCCACAGGTATGAATGCGGCTTCAAGCCTTGCGCAGTGTTTGATTCAACCAATCCGCAGACCAAAAAAAGCCCCGCGACCGAATGAGGCGCGGGGCTAAAAATTGGTTGGTTGCGGCCAACCAAAGGAGCACGTTTAAGCTTAGTTGCTGGCGACGGTTTGTGGTTGCCAACCGCCACCCAGGGCTTTGTAAATCGCGACGATGCCGCGGTACAGGTCGACTTCGGCTTGGGCCTGGGCGTCTTCGGCGGCCAGGCGTTCGCGTTGGGCGTCCAGCAGCACCAGGAAATCGACTGTGCCTTCGCGGTAGCGAATCTCTGCAAGGTCGGCGGCCGCCCGGCTCGATTCGCTCTGGCGAATCAGCGAGATCAGCCGCTGTTGGCGTTTGCCGTAGTCAGAGAAGGCGTTTTCCGACTCTTCCAGGGCCAGCAACACTTGCTGCTCGTAGCTGGCCAGGGCGCCGTCGGCGTTGGCATCGGCGGCCCGCAAACGCGCGCGCACGCTGCCCAGGTCGAAGGCCGCCCAGGTGATGCTGGGGCCCAGCGCCCAGGCATTGGCTGCCGATGAACCGATCTGCGAGCCGCGCCCGGCGGTGAAACCGAGGAAACCACTGAGGCTGACCCGCGGGAACAGGTCGGCCTTGGCCACGCCGATGCGCGCGGTGGCGGCCGCCAGCTTGCGTTCGGCGCTCTGGATGTCCGGCCGGCGTTGCAGCAGTTCGCCCGGATCGCCAATCGGCAAGGCCTTGGCAATGGCCGGCAGGCTGGCGGGGCTGAGGTCGACGCTGAGTTTGTCCGGGCGCTCACCGAGCAAGGTCGCGATGCGGTTGCGCTGGCGGATCTGCACTTCCTGCAATTGCGGCACGCTGGCTTCCACGGACGCGAGGCGGGCATCGGCGCGCACCACGTCCAATTGATCGCCGACACCGGCATCACGCAGGGTCACGGTGATCTTGCTCGACTCCTGCTGGTTCGCCAGGTTGGCCAGGGCAATTTTCTCGCGCAGTTGCGCACCGCGCAGTTGGCCGTAGGCATCCACCAATTCGGCAATCAGGGTCACTTGCAGTTGGTACAGGTCGGCCGCGGCCACCTGGGTGTCGGCGTCGGCCGCTTCCAGGTTGCGCTGGATACGTCCGAACAGGTCCAGTTCCCAGGCCATGTCCAGGCCCAGGTCATACCGTTCGCTGCTGACCCGGTCGGTGGTCTGGCCGGGGATCTGCCCCTTGGCCAGGTCACTGCTGACGCGGCTGGTGACGACCGGCATGGCGTCATTGCTGACGTCATCGCGAAACGCCCGGGCGGCCCGCAGGCGGTCGAACGCCACCCGCAGTTCCCGGTTGCCCTGCAGCGAGGTGTTGACCAACTGGTTGAGGATCGGATCCTCGAACTGCTGCCACCAGATCCCTTCGAAGCGGGCCCGGTCGAAGTTCTTCTGGCCCTGGGCGCCATCCGTGGCGGCGGTGATGTTGGCTGCCTCCGTCGCCGGGGTCTTATAGTCCGGGCCGACGGCGCAGGCACTCAGGGCCAGCACCAGCAAGCTCGGCAGGAAGACTTTCAGGCTCATGGTTGTGCCTCCAGTGGCAGGGCCTTGGCCGCTTTGCGGGCTTCGCCGCGCTCGACATAGCGGCGGATCAATATGTAGAACACCGGCGTCAGCAACAGGCCGAAGAAGGTCACCCCAAGCATCCCGGAGAACACCGCGACACCCATGGCATGGCGCATTTCGGCACCGGCACCGCTGGAGAAGACCAGGGGCACCACACCCATGATGAAGGCGAAGGAGGTCATCAGGATCGGCCGCAGACGCAGGCGGCAGGCTTCCAGCACCGCACTGAGGGCGTCCATGCCTTCCTCTTGCTTGTCCTTGGCGAACTCGACGATCAGGATCGCGTTCTTGCACGCCAGGCCCACCAGCACGATCAAGCCGATCTGGGTGAAGATGTTGTTGTCACCACCGGACAGGATCACCCCGGTAATGGCCGACAGCAGGGTCATCGGCACGATCAGGATCACCGCCAGGGGCAGGCTCCAGCTCTCGTACTGCGCCGCCAGCACCAGGAATGCTAGCAACACACAGAGCGGGAACACGAACAGCGCGGTGTTGCCAGAGAGGATCTGCTGGTAAGTCAGGTCGGTCCACTCGTAGGTCATGCCGTTGGGCAGTTCTTCCTTGAGCAGTTTTTCGATCGCTTGTTCGGCCTGGCCGGAGCTGTAGCCGGGGGCTGCGGCACCGTTGATTTCAGCGGTGATGAAGCCGTTGTAGTGCATCACACGGTCCGGTCCCGAGGTGTCGCTGACCTTGATGAAGGTCGCCAGCGGGATCATCTCGCCTTTGTTGTTGCGCACTTTCAGCTGGCCGATCTGGTCCGGTTCGAGGCGGAACTGTTGCTCGGCCTGGACGTTGACCTGATAGGTGCGACCGAAGCGGTTGAAGTCGTTGGCATACAGCGAACCCAGGTAGATCTGCAGGGTGTCGAAGATGTCACTGACGGCCACGCCATGGGTCTTGGCTTTTTCCCGGTCGATGGCGGCATCGACCTGAGGCACGTTCACCGTGTAGCTGGTGAACAGGCCAGCCAGTTCCGGGACGTTATGGCTCTTGTTGATGATGTTCATGGTTTCTTTGTACAGCTCGTCGTAACCCAGGTTGCCGCGGTCCTCGATCTGCAGGCGGAACCCGCCAATGGTACCCAGGCCCTGTACCGGCGGCGGTGGGAAGATCGCCATGTAGGCTTCCTGAATGTCGGCGTACTTGCCATTCAAGGCCCCGGCAATCGCTCCGGCGGATTCGCTCGGGTCCTTGCGTTCATCGAAAGGCTTGAGGGTGACGAACACGATCCCGGCGTTGGGGCTGTTGGTGAAACCGTTGATCGACAGGCCCGGGAAGGCTACCGCGCTTTCCACGCCCGGCTGCTTGAGCGCCATGTCGGACATGCGCTTGATCACTTCTTCGGTGCGGTCCAGGCTCGCCGCATCCGGCAACTGGGCGAAGGCCACCAGGTACTGCTTGTCCTGGGCCGGGACAAAACCGGTCGGGGTGTTGGAGAAACCGAAGAACGTCAGCACCATCAGCCCGGCGTACAGCAGCAGGGCGATCCCGCTGCTGCGGATGACCCGGGTCACGGTGCCGACATAACCATGGCTGGCGCGGTCGAAGAAGCGGTTGAACGGACGGAACAACCAGCCGCCAAACAGCTTGTCGAGGACCCGGGAGAAGCGGTCTTTCGGTGCGTCATGGGCCTTGAGCAGCACCGCGGCCAGCGCCGGCGACAGGGTCAGCGAGTTGAAGGCCGAGATCACGGTCGAGATGGCAATGGTCAGGGCGAACTGTTTATAGAACTGCCCGGTCAAGCCGGAGATGAACGCGGCCGGGATAAACACCGCACACAGCACCAGCGCCGTGGCAATGATCGGGCCGGTCACTTCGCGCATGGCGCGCTTGGTGGCTTCCACCGGTGTCAGCCCCAGGCCGATGTTACGTTCGACGTTTTCCACCACCACGATGGCGTCGTCGACCACGATACCGATGGCCAGCACCAGGCCGAACAGCGACAACGCGTTGAGAGAGAAGCCGAACAGGTGCATCACGGCGAACGTGCCGATCAGCGACACCGGTACCGCCACCAGCGGAATGATCGAGGCGCGCCAGGTCTGCAGGAACAGGATCACCACCAGCACCACCAGGATCAGCGCTTCGAACAGGGTGTGTACCACCGCTTCGATGGAGCCACGGACGAAGATCGTCGGGTCATAGACGATGCTGAAGTCCATGCCTTCAGGGAAGTTCTTCTTCAGCTCCGCCATTTTCTCGCGAACCTGGTTGGAGATTTCGATGGCGTTGGAGCCCGGACGCTGGAAGATCGGGATCGCCACCGCCGGATCGTTGTTCAGCAGCGAACGCAGGGCGTACTGGCTGGAGCCCAGCTCGACCCGGGCAATGTCCTTGAGGCGGGTGATTTCACCGTCGTCGCCGGCGCGAATGATGATGTTCTCGAACTCTTCCTCCGAGACCAGGCGCCCCTGGGTGTTGACCGAGAGCTGGAACGCGGTGGCGTTCGGTGCGGGCGGCGCGCCCAGGGCACCGGCGGCCACCTGGCGGTTCTGTTCGCGAATTGCGGTGACCACGTCGGTAGCGGTCAGGTTGCGCGAAGCGGTCTTGTTCGGATCGAGCCAGACCCGCAGCGAGTAATCGCCCATGCCGAACAGTTGCACGTCACCGACACCACCCAGGCGCGCCAGCTCATCCTTGATGTTGAGCAGGGCGTAGTTGGACAGGTAG
>Ga0213827_1000340_pt1 | contig 42586 bp, 32 predicted proteins | sample MC6MC0898MG_FD_180669 | JGI IMG/M metagenome (GOLD analysis project Ga0213827, IMG submission 180669) | Enriched soil aggregate microbial communities from Iowa State University, Ames, United States - MC6-MC0898-MG | ecosystem: Environmental > Terrestrial > Soil > Unclassified | place: USA: Iowa...
ATTTATATTTCAATTTTTCCTAACTTAGCCTAAGTAATATAAAAAATAAGATGAACGCGACAGAGAACTATTCAATTCGCGTAGAGCCAACTCAAAATTCAAGACTCTCGCAAGTAGATTTCGACAATCTAAAATTCGGAAAGATATTATCCGACCACATGCTGGTCGCAGACTATGATGATGGTGAATGGAAAGATGTCAGCATCGTCCCTTACGGAGATATCAGTTTCAGTCCTTCCATGTCAGCTTTACATTATGGTCAAGCAATCTTTGAAGGTATTAAAGCCTATAAATTCGCAGATGGTACAGTGAGCATCTTTCGTCCAGACAGAAACTGGGAAAGATTCAACAAATCTGCAGCACGCCTTCAGATGCCAGAGGTTCCTGAGGAAATTTTTATGGATGGTCTGAACAAACTATTGGATATTGACCGTAATTGGGTTCCTGCTAAAGAAGGTTCTTCTTTGTATATACGTCCATTTATGTTCGGTACTGAAGCTGCGTTGGGCGTACATCCATCCAAATCATACAAGTTTATCATTATCACTGGCCCAGTTGGTGCTTACTATAGTAAACCGATTAGCTTAAAAGTTGAAACGTACTATACACGTGCAGCTGAAGGCGGTGTTGGATTCTCGAAAAATGCAGGTAATTATGCGCTGTCGCTTTATCCGACCCAATTGGCTAACGATGAAGGCTACGATCAAATTATGTGGACTGATGCTTCAGAACACAAATATATCGAAGAAGCGGGTACCGCAAACCTAATCTTCCGTATTGGTGATACCATTATCACGCCGCATGGCGATACCATCTTACATGGTGTAACGCGTCGTACAATTATGGAATTGGCAGAAAAATGGGGTTATAAAACTGAGCAGCGGAAAGTATCCGTACAGGAGCTTATTGATGGGATTAAAGCAGGTACAGTTACTGAGGCATTTGCTGCAGGAACAGCTGCTACGATTACTGACATTAGCCGGATCGGTTTTGAAGGACAAGACTACAATTTACCTCCAGTTGAGGGCCGTGAGTTCTCCAATAAAGTTTTACATTATCTAAATGAATTGCGCTATGGTAAAGTAGCCGATCCATTTGGATGGAATTACTTGGTAAAGTAAGCTAATAAGGTTCATAAAAAAGGCTGTTGGTAATCATCGACAGCCTTTTTTCTTTGCATTGGCCAGAAAAAGAACCTTCAGTTAATTTTTATAACTGTTGTTCCTTTCGTGAGAGAATGAAAGTTTTATTGTAATGAGATGCTGATTAACTTATTATGTTCCCTTCAATTAGCTTAGCATTTATGAAATCAATAACCGTCCCTGTTTCATCAGGTTGAAACCACGAGGTATTGCCATATTTTTTAAACCAGGTAATCTGCCGCTTCGCATAGCGTCTTGAATTTTGCTTGATCCTCTCCACAGCTTCTTCCAAGGAAATATTTCCGTCGAGGTAATCAAACAATTCAGCGTAGCCTACCGTCAACAAAGCCGGCTTGTTTCTAAAGGGAAATAATGATTTTACCTCTTCCAACAATCCCAATTCCATCATCCGTTCCACCCGAAGATTAATCCTTTCGTACAACTGGGGACGTTCCATATTCAATCCGATCGTCAGGATATCAAATGGTCTCTTACTTAGGTTTTTTTTATGATAAAAGGACATGGGTTTGCCTGTTGCCTCAAATACTTCCAAGGCACGAACGACACGCTGTGGATTATCCATATCAGCGATTTGATAATAGGCTGGATCAATTGTTTTTAATCGCTCTTTCATCTGTTCAAGCCCCAGCTGTGCCATTTCATTGTTAAGTCTTTCGCGTACCTCATCTCCTGCCTTAGGGAGATCATCCAAGCCTTCACAGAGCGCACGTACAAAAAGTCCAGATCCTCCGACCATAACGACCACATCATGTTGCCGGAAAAGGTCATCCAACTTGTGTAAGGCTTCCCGTTCAAAATCTCCAGCAGAATAATCTTGGGTAATGGAATGTGAATTTATAAAATGATGCGGAGCACTATCCAGTTCTTCTAGATCTGGCTTTGCTGTACCAATCGTCATCTCGCGATAGAACTGCCGGGAATCGGCAGAAATAATTTCGGTCTTAAAATATTGAGCTAATGAAATAGCCATTGCAGTTTTTCCAACAGCAGTCGGACCTACAATGGCTATCAGTGTTTTCTTTTTTGCCATAATATTTGCTTCAAATGCTCAAATATGCATTGAAAGCATTTTCAATTAATATTCGTCTTCGTAGCCGTTAGATCCCTCGCGCTCTTCCTCGCCTTCACCCTCTTCGTCTTCATCTTCGCTATCAAAGCCATCTAATTCGTCTTCGTCATCCACACCATATTGTGTATCATCTTCCTCAACAAATTCATCCTCCTCAACAGCATCGGATACCGGGAAGTTAGCGGCAGTCATAGTTTTAGGCACCTGGCCAACAGATTTGAATAATGCCGGATAGTCTTTACCCACTTCCTCTTTCAAAATCTTGATCAGCTCCACTTGAAAATCATAAGGGCGGTCAAAATTATAGACGTAATAAAACTTTTGGTGAGGATCATCAATAAACTTGCTCAGGCGAATATTCTCCATTAACAAAACTTCAGCATCTTTTTTTCGCTGGGTCGGTTTAAACGCTATTTCTGTCCCTTTTTTCCATTGATCATTGCTCACATAAAAAGAGGAAGAAGTATCCGTCGCATAACCTGTCGTTTTATGGATTTCCTCGTGCATGTCTAAAAATGTACTTTTCGAAGGCATATCAATTTCACGATATACATCTTCATAATCTTCAAAAGTAACTCTAAATCTATAAATTGCCATCTTCTATGTATTCTTCTTTTTAGCAGTTTAAAATTAATACTATATTTTAAGAATTGGAAATTTCCAACTGGATTTCTTGTTTGACCTCCAAACCCATGTCTCCAGCCTTTTTTACTAGATATTGATAGGCTTCAATCCGGGAATTCGGAATCTCACCCTCCAAAATAGCCTCGCGGATCAAGTTTTTTAATTGCCCAACAGCGCGGCCGGGTGTTAATCCAAAAAGTATCATAATATCTTCTCCACTGATCGGCGGTTGCCAATTTCGTATCTTGTCACGTTCCTCTACATCCTTTAGTTTCTGCTTGACAAGTTCAAAATTTTGGCGGTACTTTTTCTTTTTAAACTCATTCTTCGTTGTTACATCGGCGTGGCACAGCATCATTAATGCGTCAATGTCATCACCTGCTTCAAATAATAAGCGTCTGACAGCAGAATCTGTCACAATATCCTGAGCAAGGACAATCGGACGAAGATGCAATTGTACAAGTTTCTGTACGAATTTCATCTTTTCATGAAGCGGCAATTTTAGTTCAGCAAAAAGCTTAGGCACCATACGTGCGCCACGGTCTTCATGCCCATGAAATGTCCAGCCCAATTTCTTATCAAAACGTTTTGTCGCAGGTTTAGCAATATCGTGCATAATAGCAGCCCAGCGTAACCAGAGATCCTCCGATAATTCACACACATTATCCAGTACTTCCAATGTGTGGTAGAAATTATCCTTATGTCCTTTTCCATCAATAATATCAACTCCATGCAGGTTGTACATGGCCGGAAAAATCAATTCTAATAAGCCTGTATCAAAAAGGTATTTAAAACCCACCGAGGGTTTTGGGGAAAGAATGATCTTATTGATCTCATCGATAATCCGTTCCCTCGAAATAATCTTAATACGTTCTTTTGTATCAGTAATTGCTGTAATAGCCGCAATGTCAATCTTGAAATTTAGCTGGGTTGCAAAACGGATCGCACGCATCATACGCAATGGATCGTCCGAAAAAGTTTCAATTGGATTAAGAGGCGTCCGAATCACACGGTGCTCGAGATCCTTTACCCCATCGAAGGGGTCTATCAATGTACCGTAATCGGCTTTATTCAGCGAAAAAGCCATGGCGTTGATGGTAAAATCACGACGGTTTTGATCATCGGTCAATGTGCCATCCTCTACAATTGGTTTCCGGGAGTTTGCTCGGTAAGATTCCCTCCGCGCACCCACAAACTCTACATTCAAGCCCTCAAAAACGAGCATTGCAGTTCCAAAATTCTTATAGACCGCCACTTTAGTATGAAGCCTTTCACCTAATAAAGTTGCAAATTCAATACCACTTCCCACCACAACAATATCCACATCATTCTTGAATGGACGCTTCATAATGTAGTCGCGTACATACCCTCCGATGACATAACACTCCGTATTTGTCTGCTCGGCGAGCTCTTTGATGATAGAAAATATTGGATGTTGTAAATTATCGCACATAGTTAGAACAGCAGGTAAAAAACCAAACAGTTTGCAAAAGTAATACTTTTTTTAGTATTAAGTATTGAGATTTTGATTATAGAAGCTGTAAGCTGATACGATTTCTGTTTTATCTTATCCCTCGAGAATCATTATGATCCTTAATGACGGCTATGGTTCTCGTCACCTGCTTAACCTGACTTATATAACCTTATAGATCAAAAAAATCATCAATTATTATCAACCTAATCCCGATCTTTGGACAATTTGCGGAATGCCAATGGATTTTTCAGTAATTCAGCCTGTTCCCTGCGGCGTTTTACAATATGGACTGCAGTGAAAATTGCTTCTACAAATGAGCTTGGTGAAGCCAGATTTTTTCCAGCGATATCGTAGCCTGTACCATGATCTGGCGAAGTACGTACAATAGGTAATCCTGCTGTATAATTTACACCAGCACCTTTTGCGATATGCTTAAACGGAATTAATCCTTGATCGTGGTACATCGCCAATACGGCATCAAACTTTTCATATGCTCCTTTTGCAAAGAAACCATCTGCCGGATAGGGTCCAAAACAAAAAATCCCTTGCTCATTTGCTTTTTCTACTGTTGGTCGAATAATCTGGTCGTCCTCCGTACCGATAATTCCATGATCCCCAGCATGTGGATTAAGTCCTAAAACGGCAATTTTGGGTTTCTCTACCCAGAAATCCTTTTTCAAAGATTCATTCATGAGGATCAGCTTTTTCAGTATCGCCTCTTCAGTGATATTCGCAGCCACATCATGTAGCGGAATATGTCCTGTCACCACACCAATGCGTAGTTCGTCACATACCATAAACATCAACACATCATCAGCTTCAACTTTGGCCTGTAAATATTCGGTATGACCAGGAAATTGGAATCCCTCCTGTTGAATATTATGCTTATTGATGGGGGCAGTCACTAAAGCATCTATTTTACCAGCTTTCAAATCCTCAATCGCTCTTTCCAAAGACAAAAAAGCATATTTTCCACCAATTTCGTTCTCCTCTCCCAAAGAGATCTTGACATCTTCCTGCCAGCAATTGATCATATTTGCCCTTTTAGGATGGGCTTGTTCAGCATCATTTACTACATTAAAACTAAAATCGTTTATTCCCACCGCTTTCCGATGAAAAGAGGCAACTTTTGTATTTCCATAAACAATTGGTGTGAAAAAATCGCACATACGTTGATCTACCAATGACTTGATAATTACTTCAAGTCCAATACCATTAATATCCCCTACGGTAATTCCGATTTTTAGTTTATCACTCATCCTTTTTAAATGCTTTGAATCAAAAATAGGGATTTTTTTTTAGTATTGAGTAGTTAGATATGCGTATTGAGATTTTGGTCAGAGAAGCCTATGGTTTGCAAACTGTCTCTACTTTTTAATTTCGACTTTTTACTTTATAAAGCTTTTTAATTTCTAATTTTGCATCATGAGTACAGTTAGAGCAAAAAAACATCTAGGACAGCATTTCTTAAACGATAAGAATGCCGCACAACGTATTGTAGAGGCATTGGATCCTAAATTGGGTTTCAGCCAGGTACTCGAAGTTGGTCCGGGAATGGGTGTCCTTTCGGATTTTCTATTACAGAAAGAAGAATATGAGACCTATCTGATCGATGTTGATGATGAATCGATTGCCTATTTGGATGATAAATACCCACAGTTGGGAAAAAGATTGATCCATGGCGATTTTCTAAACCTTGATTTTTCGCAATATTTTGGCGAAAAGATGGCTGTCATTGGCAACTTTCCCTATAATATTTCCTCTCAGATCCTCTTCAAAATTTTGGACGAACGTCAACGTGTTGTTCAGATGACAGGTATGTTTCAAAAAGAAGTCGCTGAGCGCTGTACAGCGAAAGCAGGCAGTAAAGAGTATGGAATTCTGAGTGTGTTTTTACAAGCTTACTATAAAGTAGAATATCTCTTTACTGTAAAGGCAGGCGCTTTTAATCCGCCGCCTAAGGTACTGTCGGGTGTCATCCGTATGACCCGCAATGACCGTGAGCAACTCGCCTGTGATGAGAAGCTATTTTGGCGTGTCGTCAAAGCAGGGTTCAATCAACGCCGCAAAACCTTACGCAATTCCCTTTCGGGGGTTGTCCCAAAAGATAAGATGTCAGATAATCCGCTTTATGAGCTGCGGGCCGAACGGTTAACTGTAGAAGATTTTGTCAGCTTGACTAACGAGATAGCGCATTGCCTTTGATATGAATTTTGCAGATAACACTTTTATTATTGTTGGCGGTGGGATCGCTGGATTATGTGCCGCGATAGGCCTTCAAAAATTGGGTCTTAAAGCCCATGTTTATGAAAGTGTAGCTGAACTTAAAGGTATAGGTGCAGGTTTTGGGCTCGCCGCCAATGCCATGCGGGCCCTAGATCACCTAGGATTAAAAGATGAAATCAGTCAAATTGGACATTATCTGGGCTCTTATAACGTTTTGGACCAAAAAGGAAATATTCTGGTCGAACCGAATACCAAATCCATCAGCAAAAAATACAATCAGGACAATTTTGCCATACACCGGGCAGACCTACACCAGTTTCTTTTATCAAAAATCCCCGATAACCAGGTTCATCTTGGCAAACGTGCTACTTCCTTCGAACGGTTAGGGGAACAAGTTTGTGTTCATTTTACCGACGGAAGCCAAGCTGTAGGAGCTGCATTACTTATTGCCGATGGCGTACATTCACTATTACGTCAACAACTGATACCGGCCTCAAACCCCCGTTATTCAGGTTATACCTGCTGGCGGGCAACAATAGATAACAGCAGTATCCAACTCAAAAAAAGTACTGAAACCTGGGGTGCAAAAGGTAGGTTTGGAATGACACCCCTTGTTGGTAATCGCGTGTATTGGTACGCCTGCATCAATAGCATACAGCAAAATCCGACGCTAAAAAACTGGACTACGGCAGAATTATTGAACAACTTCAAGGAATACCACGATCCTATTCCAACGATTCTATCGGAGACTAAGGATGCCGAACTGATCTGGAATGACATTATAGATATCGCCCCATTACAACAGCTTGCTTTTGACAATATCCTTTTGCTTGGAGATGCTGGTCACGCCACTACCCCCAATTTAGGACAGGGAGCCTGTCAAGCAATAGAAGATGTTGCTGTGCTGCTGGACGAACTGAAAACAGCCTCATCCATTCAACATGCCTTCTCTCGATTTGAAATACGTCGAATGGAGCGCGTCAACTATATTACGAATACTTCTTGGCAGATCGGGAAGATCGCTCAATGGGAGACCCCATTTCTGATCGGTATGCGCAATTTCATCATGAAAATCATGCCGAATAGACTCAAGCAACAACAGTTAAACAAGTTACTGTCAGTAGACTTTATGCAAATCAACCGTAATCATGAAAGCTAATATTTTGATTGTAGACGACATCCACGAAATTATGTTGGAGAAATTTGAACAGGCGGGGATTCCCTATGACTACCAACCTGACATTGACCGCCAAGAAACGGAAAAAATCATTGCCAACTACTCAGGCATGGTCATTCGGTCCAAATTTCAGGTAGATAAACCGTTCTTTGACCTGGCTCCTAGCTTGCGTTTCATCGCCCGGGCAGGAGCCGGAATGGATAATATCGATGATGAAATTGCCGCACAGCGACAGATTACATTAATTCCCGCAAACGAAGGTAACCGGGATGCGGTGGGCGAACATATGATCGGAATGTTATTGAGTCTGATGAATAATCTCAACCGCAGTGATCAACAAGTGAGAACTGGCCTATGGTTACGCGAAGCCAACCGAGGCTATGAACTTAAAGGCCGTACTGTTGGCTTGATCGGTTATGGCCACAATGGTATGGCGATGGCCAAAAAGCTTTCTGGTTTTGAGGTGAAGGTACTCGCTTACGACAAATACCGGAGGGATTATACCGACCAATATGCTGTGGAGGCCAGTATGGAAAATATTTACGAACAAGCCGATATTATTAGTTTCCATATCCCATTGACCACCGAAACAAAAGGAATGATTGATGATGCCTATTTATCAAAGTTTAATAAACCTATCTTTTTCCTATTGGGTGCCAGAGGTGGGATTGTACAAGTTCCGGCTGTATTAAACAGTCTTAATAAGGGTAATATTCTCGGAGCGGCCTTTGATGTGCTTCCTGTCGAAAAATTCCCCAAACTTGCTGAACAAACCTGGTATCCCGACCTTATCAGTAGGGATAATGTCATTTTATCTCCCCATGTAGCGGGCTGGACGTTTGAAAGCTATTACAAATTATCAGAAGTTGCTGCAGATAAGATTATCGCATTTTTAGGACAACAGGATGGGGTTTAAATATTAAACAACACTACGATCAAAAATTGGAGTACCAGACTTCCATCTAGTAAGTAAGCATAGTGATAATGCTCCTTGGTCTTGAAGACCGCTAGTTTCAAAAGAGCAAATATCACAAGATTGGTCAGGATCAACCCAATCTTGATTTCCATCAGATATGGAGCAATAAGGATTAAGAGACTATGTAACACCAATAAAGTATAGGTAAGTCTTTTCGCTTTCTGCTCCCCTAACATATTGGGCAATGTCCGCAAATGATAATAGGAATCCTGTTGGATATCCCGAATATCAAAAGGCAAAGTGCAAATAATCAAAAATATAAATTTCAGCACACAAAGTGCAACAAGTACCCAAGAGTCTATCCTGTCACCCATATTGAGCAATTCAACATAAGGAAGTACCACACTACTGCATACCCAAACCAAGGCGATATGGAAGATCTTCGCCCCAGGAATTTGCCGAAGCCCAACTTTGCGATCGTGAAAAGTGAACAGCGGCATCCCGTACAATAAGCTCAATATTCCAATAAAACCTAAAAATAAGAACGAATAAAGATGGATGTCTAGCAAACAGTAACCAAGAACAACCAATGCGATGACATTATTCAGCCACATCACCCACTCGTGGTTAAATATCCAGCGAGTACGGGCAAATTTTGATTCTTTTGGATTTTGGGGTTTAGACCACCATAAGCTAAAATTATAAAGCAATAATGTTGCTGTCCCCTCAACTAAGACAATAGACCAATTGATCGGCCGTTCAAATATGATATAGGTCAGTGCACATTGGGCCATGGCGGCCAATGCAATCAAAATATTCGTATAAATGCTGATATAGAATATCTTTCTTAGAAACAACATCTGTGTTTAATCTTGCTGCAATATAACAATCTTGATAGTATAAAAGTAGTTTAACATTATATTAAACATCAAATTGTTGATAAAATGGGCAAAAACCGCTAAATTGTACACCGAAATTGAGCTATTAAAAACAATTTCGCAACGATAACTTTATAAATTAAAATAATTCATAATAATCCTATAACAATGAGCCTACAAATAAAATCATTTGAAGAATATCAAAGTGAATATAAGCGAAGTGTAGAACAACCTGAGGAGTTTTGGGCGAGCATAGCGGATCATTTTTTCTGGAAGAGAAAATGGAACAAAGTGCTAAACTGGAATTTTGAGGAACCTAATATCAAATGGTTTGAAGGTGCAAAATTAAATATTACAGAAAACTGCCTGGACCGTCATATTTATGCGAATGGGGATAAACCTGCGATTATTTGGGAACCAAATGACCCGAATGAAGCACACCGCATCCTTTCCTATAAACAATTGTTACAGAAGGTCGAGCAATTTGCCAATGTATTAAAGAACAACAACATCAAAAAGGGCGACCGGGTCTGTATTTATTTACCGATGGTACCTGAACTAGTGATTGCGGTATTGGCCTGTGCGCGTATAGGTGCTATCCACTCGGTTGTCTTTGGCGGATTCTCCGCGCGTTCGATCGCGGATCGTATTGAGGATGCGGAATGCAAATTGATCGTTACTTCCGATGGTAGCTACCGTGGTAATAAAACCATTGGACTTAAAAATATTGTTGATGATGCATTGATGCAATGTGATACTGTAGAGAAAGTCATTGTATTAACACGTACACGTACACCGGTATCCATGATCAAAGGCCGTGATGTATGGTGGGAAGATGAGATCAAGAAGGTAGAGACTCAAGGCAATCCGGCTTGCCCGGCTGAAGAAATGGATGCAGAGGATACGCTATTTATCCTTTACACTTCTGGATCTACAGGTAAGCCAAAAGGAGTTGTACACACCTGTGGTGGTTATATGGTCTATACGGGATATACCTTTATGAATACCTTCCAATATCAACCAAATGATGTATTTTTCTGTACAGCTGACATTGGTTGGATTACTGGCCATAGCTATATTGTTTACGGACCATTATCCCAAGGTGCAACGTCATTGATGTTTGAAGGTATCCCAACATTCCCAGATGCGAGCCGTTATTGGGATATTGTTGACAAGTATAAAGTCAATATCATTTACACGTCCCCTACAGCATTACGTTCTTTAATGGCTTTTGGAGATCAGTTTGTAGATAAAAACGACCTTTCGTCACTGCGTGTACTGGGCTCAGTGGGCGAACCTATCAACGAAGAAGCCTGGAACTGGTTTAATGAAAAGGTCGGTAAAAAGAACTGTCCTGTCGTTGATACTTATTGGCAAACGGAGAATGGTGGTCACCTGATCACCTCTTTAGCCGGTGTTACGCCAGAAAAAGCAAGTTATGCGATGTTTCCAATGCCTGGTGTACAACCAGCGTTGATGGACGAGAATGGAAAAGAAATTGAGGGCAATGATGTTACCGGAAATCTATGTATCAAATTCCCTTGGCCAGGTATGCTACGTACGACCTGGGGAGACCACGATCGTTGTAGACAAACGTACTTCTCAACTTATAAAGACATGTACTTTACCGGTGATGGTTGCTACCGTAGCCCAGAAGGATATTACAAAATCACAGGTCGCGTGGACGATGTGTTGAATGTATCTGGTCACCGCATCGGCACTGCTGAAGTAGAAAATGCTATTAATATGCATGCTGATGTTGTGGAATCTGCTATCGTCGGTTATCCACATCCGGTGAAAGGCCAAGGCATCTATGCTTACGTTATCGCCAATCACCACACGGATGCAGAAGCGACCAAGAAAGATATCATGGAGACTGTATCGCGTATTATCGGTCCTATTGCCAAACCTGATATTATCCAGTTTGTCAATGACCTTCCAAAGACACGTTCCGGAAAGATCATGCGCCGTATTCTACGCAAGATTGCGGAGGGAGATATCAGTAATTTAGGTGATACTTCCACTTTGCAGGACCCTACGGTGGTTGAAGGTATCATACAAGGTGCTGAGGGCCTGAAAAAATAGTTCTACAAGAACCTTTAACAAAGAAAGCCTCCTCATTTGGGAGGCTTTTCAGCTTTAAATGAATTTCTGATTTTTATCTTAAATTTAACCTTATTGGTAGCGTATATGCAACACGCACAGGTTCTCCCCTTCGCATTCCGGGTTTCCATTTTCCAAGCTTTTTTACGACACGTATACCTGCTTCCCCGGTATCAAAACCCAAGTCCTGCTTGACCTTAATATCCTCTACCTGGCCAACTTTATTAATGACAAAATCTATCTCCAAAATACCGCTTATACCATTTTTCATTGCTTCTTTTGGGTAGTCAAAATTTCTGGCTACAAAAGTCATCAACTTGTATGTGCCTCCCGGGTACTCCGGATTGACTTTATAAGTTGTTGAATCATATTGAATAATAGCACCATTCTTCTTTGTTAAGATTCCTGATAGTAACCGATCCTGATTATAGTTTTCTACAAAGGAATCTTGTCCGGCCCATCCTTTCCATGCTCCCTCACGTAAATTATTAACCATTTCACCTTCTTCATACTCCTCTTTTCCTTCTACATTAAAACGAATACGTCCATTTCCATGTTCCAATGTCTTGTTTTGAAGAGAATCATAATACACAATGTAGATCGGCTTTTTAACCTGCAACTTCTTTTTGTAAAGTTCACTAGGATAAAAAACCATCATTTTCAACTTATTATTGGGATATAAGTAAAATGCAGAATCCACGAGTTCTCCTTCATCGGTAAAATTCTCTAAGCACTTCAGCGTACCATTTTCATAGAATTCATATTTCTTACCTTGAAATTGGAATGGGTTACGTGCATTCTTACTGATACCGTTGAGTTTGATGGAGTCGTTGCGCATATAATACTCCTCAATTCGATAAATTTTATCTTTGCCATTGGCATCCACATGAACTGTCCTTAAAAAATAGGCCGAATCTTGTTGTTTTGTTTCATCACCATCTTTTTTATGATATGTGGTAAAGGCGATTTGTGCTGAAAGACTCAATCCACAAAGGTTGAATAGAAAAAAACAAATAAGTTTGACTGGCAAATGCAGATAATATTTCATAATAATTCCTAATATCTGCGCAATTTAATAAATCTCTTGAGTAAATTAGAAATTGATTGGTTAAATAATCATTACCTATATTCAACACAACCACAATTAAAAATACTAAGTTTTCCACATGATGTTAATAACGGTGTTAATAACTCAACAAGCGACAAACCCTTCCTCTTCTCAGAGTCCAACCATTTCCTCCAAGATATAGGATTATTTGGGTATTCATTCAAAAAGATTGCAGACGAGATTTTACAGCAAAAAAATAGCCACATCATCACGACGTGGCTAAAAATAAACATATGAATTTAATTAAACAGTTGCTATTTATATGAGTTTACTGAACTCGCGACCTTCCAGCTTCCGGCTTCATTTATTAAAGTAACTAGATCGGTTTTTGTAAATGTTTCGAATTTCATCGTGATGCGTGCCACCATATAATTTTCGGATTCCTCCAGAACCTCCGTATTAGTACTACAGTTCAGTTTTTCACCTTTTTGTTTTTTCAAAAAAGAAATTACCTCTGAACGCGTATTGGTACGCCCAGTTTCGCCTTGAATCTTTTGGCTGAAATCGGAAGCGAATAGGTGCTCAACACCCCCCGACACACCTTCTGTCATCACCGATAGATAGCTATCAATAGCCAAGTCTGCGGTGGATAGGTTCAACGTTTTACCAGGGTTACCTGCAGCCATCGTACATGTTGATACTGCGATCAAAGCGGCTGCTACAAATGTCTTTACTAAAGTTTTCATCGTTATAATTGTTTTTAGTTGTGATGAAGCTATCAGATTTATTCATTTCTTATTTATTGAATAAATCATGATGGTTTCATAATCGTTTCTACTTTATAGTGTTAGTTTTTTATTGTCTCTTTTCTAGTAGTCGCAGGAATATTGATTTTGTTGCAACATTTTCTTCAGTTTCTGATTCAAAAGTAAAACAACTCAGCATGCGATTTTATTACATTTAGACTAACCTTCGGAAAAAGTCGGTGAATGAGGGTGATGGAGCGGTAAAAGATTATGGCTACAGAAAAATTGCACTACATTTAATTGGAGGCAAATTCCTTGTTAAGCGACCTTCATACGTTGACGATCAAGATGGCTGTCACTTCAGCGGAAATCACTTCGACGCCATGACGTCCATAGCAAAGTAAAGTGTAAGATTGCAGTCCGAAAGCTCGATTTCGCGCTCGGACATTAACATTTCCCCGAGTATCTGAACGATTTAGCCCTGTGTCGAAACCAATTCGACGGACGGCAATTTAACATTTTCTCAGGTCAGAATGAGTTAGTTGCCCTTCAGAATGAAAAAGTCGCCCATTTGTATGGCACAGACTGGACACTTTTTCGCTTAGATAGGCGTCGAAATGAAACAGACAGAGGAGGAAACGATTCCGCCATAGTGCAATTTGAAACATTTTCGCGGCGGAGTCATCCAGGTGGGCTTAAAAGCAATTTTTCCACATTGTTATTAACACGATGTGGAAAACTCAGAATAGAATGCATTCAGCGCCATCGAGCTGCGGTATTAAATACAAACGTCCTGTGATAACACTATTCACTATTATCACAGGACGCAGTTACAGAAAGTATTATTGCAACGTAAATGTCATTGAAACATCAGGTCTATCTATACCTATGATTTTTGCATACAGATTTTTTCCATCAATTACATACTCCAGTTTAAAGCTGCTATTGAGCAGAAAATCGTCAAGCTGGTCCATAATCTTGGCGCTGTATCCTCCAGAAGCAGCTGACCTCTTGGTTAACTTCAATACACCTGTCGCTTCGTCAATAGTATAGTCGTACACAATTGTTGTTGACCAACCACCGCCACAGTTATTTTGACTGGCGAATCCAATGAAAGAAATCCTCTTATTCGCGAGATTCCAAGCCAAACTGATATCACCGCAATTAAAAACATAACCCGTAGCACCATTTCCCAATCCTTTGAAATACCGATTTAAGATATCTGTTCCTTTTGGAGAATTGCCAGGCAGTAATATATTGAACGGTAAATATAATTTAGAATATTTTGTTCCCATCAACAAATGCAGCGGGATTAATGGTTGAACTGAATTTTTTACTTCAAATTTTCTACCATCTGCATCATACGCAGTTAGCTTATCATTATCCCATCCAATTTTTACAATATTAACTTTTCCCGCCTTAAGTGGAGACTCCGCATTACAACCAATGCCATCTAAGGTATAATAAAACTTAGCTGACGAACTCTCTACTTTATTACCTGCTAGAATGGTAGTCGCACCAACTTCCTTGGAATCATTATTAATTGTAATTTGATATTTCTGTCCGTTTTCTTCAATATATGGATTTGAATTTTCAACGAAGAATTTGTTAATCTTTTCAATTGCTTGTGCATACCCTTTACTCGTATACACTTTTGCTTCAGATTCTTTTGCTTTTATCAAGACAAGAGGTTTTTTAAATTTCCTACCTTCAAAAAATAAAGTATCGCCATGAGTCTGGATATAGTCAAATTCAACGTCACTTCCCAGCCCTTTGCCAGCCTGACCTCCAAACACATCTGGATTTGGATCTTGCAACATCGTTAAATAATTATAGGTATCAAATGATAATGTCGCATACATGATTTGCCTGATTCTATATGTTGATTCTTTGAGCTCAGATGAACTCTGTTCATTTAAATCTGCGACCATTTTTAATCTATCATTTTCCTGAAATTGCATATAAAAGCCATAACCTCCCGAATACTCCGTGCTTAAATAAGCCTTCCAGCCAAAAGGTGCTTTCACTAGGGTGGACTTTACATAAGCGAGAGTATCTGCCACCCTTTCAGTTGGATCACCAAATATTTGATCCACTTCCCGTGGTTTACTGCAACTGAAAGCCAGTAATACCAAAAACATTAAATATAATATCTTTTTCATAATTTAATACTTCCTCAAATTTACTTTACCCATCAATGTTGCATTTGAATCCTTTGTATCTTTCAAGATAAAATATTGTAGATAATCACTAGGATTAACAGTTAAATCAACTTTTTTCCATTCTGCAGAAAAACTCGTACTACCTAAATAATCTATTAAGGGTTGTGTATCTTTCAATACCCAACCTATATTTCCATTATCGTAAATGGCACCTGTTCCTTGTGTCCCAGACTTGGAAATATTAAATGTATTGTCCGCATTCCTTTTAATATCAAAATCATAAGCTGCAGTATAGGTGACGCTATTATCGCCAAAACCGATCCTTAATGTCGCTTTTGTCGCAGAAACAAATTGGAATTCCATTGTTTTCGTAGTCCAGCCTCCCAATTCGTCCAAAATCGCCATAAAAAGATTCTTTTGTTTATTAGAAAGCGTATTTTCTAGGCCCCAAGTACTCCGAATATCCCAATCTAAAGAGCCCAAATAATTATTTCCCAATGCTGTTGCTGCTTCATATCGTGTAGAATGATACTTTTCAGCCATGATACGCTGAAATTCAATCTGCAACTGCGTTACATCGATATTAAAATTCTGAACCATGTAATCGCGTACAATAGACTCCTTCTGTTTAAATTTTGGATAAGCATCCTTGCCACTATTATAAGCAAAGTCATCATAATATAATTGCCCCGCAACAATCAAGTGCGACAGGACTTCCGCAAAATCCTCACCAATTGCTTTTCTCGAATAAGGAGTAATAAAGCCCAATGACCTCGCTTTTGCTTGGGTATTCTCCTGCGCCGTCCAGTTTGAATAATAATCTCCTACACAAACCTTCCCAAACTCACCAGGAATAAATCTCATCTGGTTAAGTATATGCGTAAATTCATGGTGGATAACTTGAAGATTTCCGCTAACTGAATTGGCATTTGTAGCATCAAAATTATTTATTCCATACAAAGTGATACGCCTTCCTCCATCTGCTGTCCCTCCTTTCACAGAGCCATCAACATCATAATCACCTGATCCAAACAAAGCAAATTGTTTTGGTGTATAGGCCTTTATAAATGGTACGCCGCCAATTTTCTTATAAACATCCAAAAATCCATTAATCACCACGTCCATTTGTGGAATTACCTTATCCTCATTGGCCGGCGCTATATTCTTATTGATATCATGCATATTACGCTGATACCGATAGACAACCTCAATATTGTAAGGATCAGTTAAGTTTGTTTTGATCCACTCATCAATTTTCCCGGGCACAAATGTATCGTAGTTTTCAATTTTCACATTAAGTTTCTCCTCTTTCGTACAGGAGTATAGACCAGCCAGTAAAACAGCTAGTAGGGTTGCTTTTATAATCGTTTTCATAAATTACCTTGGGTTTTGTTCAACACCTGACAATTTTGCTTCTTGCGGGATCTGGAAAACGCGTCGCGGATCCTCTGGTTTTAATTCGATATAACTCTCCGTTTCATCATTTGCAATGAGGAGATGTCTTACCGTTATACCCTTACGGATAATATCGAACCAACGCAAGCCCATTGACATAAAGCCAACTTGCTTAAATTGTAAGACCGTCTGAATCAGCGCTTCCTTATCATTTTGTAGGTTAAAAAATTGCTTGGATTTTGCTACTGTCACAGCATGATTTGCGGGGTTGTAATTATCAATTCTGTTGCTTGCCATTAAATTCATATCGGCAATACCAGCAGCATTATTCCCTAGTTCCAAATAGGCCTCAGCTCGGTTCATCAGTGCTTCATCTGTAATTAAGACCGGTACCATAAGCATTGGAAAACCCGTATTTGCAGTTGCATTTGTCACATACCAGAATTCTTTCCAGATATAAGTTGTATAATGTGGGGCACCATAGGATACTCCGAAATTATAAAACTTGGCTCCCGCTGCAGTTTCGCCATTATAAATATTCTGGAAAACATTGATACCCATTGAATAACGATTATCCCACCAACGCTGATAACCACTATAGGTTTCATTGATCAATAAGCTATAGGGCTGATCTGCTTTGGAAAAAACATTATGCACTTCTTCAAAGGTCATCTTTTTAAAAGTGGAGTTATATGGAATTAATTTTCCTGCGAAATTTCCCCCTGCGAAAATTTTGTTAGCATTGTCTACCACTTTTTGCCATTCACCGGTAAACAAATAAAATCTTGTTGCAAACGCGTGAGCAGCGGCGGGTGTAAAATGGTATTTAGGTACATTCCACTCTGCTGGATTTGCATCCAAAAGAGCTAAACCTTCTTCCAGATCCTTCCGAATATTTTCATAAACGGATTTCACTGTCCCGCGGTCATACTTTTTGATAACTACGGTTTCTGGTTCCGTCACATAAGGAATACCTGGTGATGTATTACTCTCAGGCTTCTTGTAATCATATACTTTCGCAAAGAAATTGACAAGCATAAAATGTGCATAGGCCCGCGCGACTAACGCTTCGCCTTTGAAGGCTAAAATATCATCGCCAAAATTATTGGATTCTATCGCAGCTAGAGCATGATTGGCCGCTGCAATAGCTTCATAACAATTGTTCCAATAACTATTGGGACTATCAGTATCGCTATTATTGATATCCTGCCAACGATACAGGGAAGGCACCGGTTGATACAATCCACCAACGCCTTTATCTTCCACATTATCCGAATAGGTTTCAGACATCGCTAGGTAATTACCGAACGGATAAGCCGATGTGATCAGTCGCTTGACTTTATCAACCGTATTGATTTCCGCTCTCATATCTGGTTGCTGATCCAGGTATTTACTGCAACTGCTCAATACCAGCGCAGAAGAAATGAATAAATATTTAAGGTGTATGAGTTTCATAATTTAATCTTTTAGAATCCTAATTTCACAGATAAGGTCACTTGTTTCGGAACTGGTAGCGCTACACCACCATTGCTATAAAATTCTGGATCAACTCCATTTAGCTTTTTATCCGCGTATATTAACCACAGATTATTACCAACCAGATTTACTTGTGCTGTTCTAAATTTAATTTTATTGACGACAGATTTGGGAATATTATAACCTACAGAAATTTGTGATAAACGAAGATAATCACCCTTTGCAACCCGTTCAGATGAATAGTTATATGCATTGTAGGAGTAAACAGATGCTGTACGATCACCAACTGCATTCTTAATATCAAATTCAGCTGTTAATCCATCCAGTGTAGATGGGATCACAGTTAGGTATTCATCGCCGTGATAAATAAAGCGATTTATCAGCTCTCTTGACACATTGTACATATCCAGGTAGGCTGGTGAATAGTTAGGTTGTAAACGAACCATATTACCTAAACCAAATTTAAGCAGAAAGGATAAGCTAAAATTTTTGTATTCCAGTCGGTTGTAGTAACCACCAGCGAGCGTAGGATCCACTGGTCCCTCATATTTCAGGAAGTTCGTCTGATTATCTTGAAACCAAAAATAGGTTTCACCAGGCGTACCATCCGTACCAATATAGGTGGGATATCCTCCATTAGCTGCCAATTTATCAAAATCCAAGGAATATAAACCTCGATGCGGCATACCAATCATTGCTCCACCCTCACCCGAAATCAAATCCCAAATATTACGGGTTACATTCAATTTCGTAATTTTCGTTTTGTTAAAGCCCAATGTAAGCTGGGTACGCCAAGTAAAGCCATCCGGATCTCTAAATGGGTATCCCCCAACTTGAATATCAACACCATGTCCCTTCATATCCGCATAATTGGCTAATTTTTCAAATTGTCCACCAATCCCAGAGGTACGAATCGGCCCTATTAAATCAAATATATTACGTCTGTAATAATCAAAATTCAGATCAATGCGATCATTTAAGAAACCCAAATCGGCACCAACATTAAGCTCATACATCTTCTCCCAGGTCAACTCAGAGTTTTCCAAACCACTTATGTTAATCTTACCTTCTTTTTCTCCATCATAAGGCCTGTAGGTAGCGACATTATAAAATACAGCGGTTGAATTAGATGCATTCCCCATATTGGCGACTAAACCATAGGTTCCCCGTAATCTGGCACGCGAAAGAATTTTATTGTCTTTATTAAAAAAATTCTCTTGATTAATATCCCATGCCGCCGATAAGTTCCAGGTCGGCAACCATCTTGCAACATTGGTTCGACCCATTTTATTCGATCCATCATAACGGGTAGTGAAGTTAAATGAATACTTATCTTTATAGTTATAAGCACCTCTCAACGCATAAGCCAGTTTACGATCATAGGTATAATTCATCGCGAATGGTGTACCGCCAGATTCAATTTGTTTTTTATAATACCGATATGCCGGTAAAACTAAATTGCCATTGCCATACTCTATTCCCGGACCATTAAAATCATGACTCTGTTTATCCGCATATTGGAGTTCATATGTTCCAAACAAATTCACCGTATGGTCATTCCATTTTTGATTGAATTCCAAATTATGACGCATATAATAACTGATCATATTATTATTTGCCAAATTGAAAAAACCTCCACTTGGAAGAATAACATACTTATCTGTATTTGGAAAATCAGGGTCAGCATATAAAAAACGATTTCCGCCATTCACCGTTTGATCTTGATTTGCCCGATATGCTTTGGAAAGATTGGCGTTCTCTGTGATCATGTGCTGTCTTTCGGAATTATAATACCGATACATTCCATTAGCAGAGTAGGTTAGTGTAGGAAGTATTTTATAGGTAATCCCTCCTTGCACTTTAATATCCATTAATTTAAGTTTGATGTAATTATTATCGAGCTCATTTAAGATATTGAATGGAGCATAATCCCGTGTAAAATATTCCCGATCGCCATTTTCATCAAACGGGGTAATAATACGGCTGGTATTTAAAGAATATGAGTATGGATTGATATCGAAATCCCGGGAATAGCTACCATAAACCGCATCAGAGTTACGATTTAGGGTACCTGGTGTTCTTTGATCCCGAATATTCCCCTGAAAAATAAGCTCTGTGCTGAGTTTATCATTGATTTTGTAATTGTTTCGAATATTAGCTGTAAAACGCTTAGCTTGGTTACCAAGAGTGTATCCCGGATCATTCATATAACTCGTCGAAGCATAGGTCTGTGCTTTCTGTGTTCCTGTACTCATACTTAATGAATGGTCATGCACGAAACTGTTCTGAAACAATAAATCAAACCAGTTTGTATTTACATTTGCATAGCGCTGCAAAAAATTATAACGCGAAGGTGCATCATTTCTAAGTTTAAACGAATCCGTTTTTGGATCATATTCGTACATTAAATTGTACATTTTGGTAAACACACCACCGGTTCCGGCTCTTGATACCTGAGAGTGGTTCAGGTAACCCTTATTTTCCATATCAATGACCAACTGCATCTGCTCAGCAGAATTCATGATATCGAATTGATTGTAATTGGGTTTGATATAAGTGGTATAATTACCCGAATAGCTAAAATGAGTTTGGCCTTCTGTATTCTTCCCTTTCTTTGTATTAACAACGACAACACCATTCATGGCTGCTGCACCATACAAAGCCGTAGCCGCTGCATCTTTCAAGACTGTAATGGATTCAATATCGTCCGGATTTAAACCGGCAACGGAAGAGCCCAATAAGGTATTTGCATCCCCTGTTGACAAAGCTTCGTTTGAGATATTGACAGCTTCGTCCAAAATAACGCCATCGATTACCCACAATGGTTTGTTATCTCCCGTAAGCGATGTCGCGCCACGCACCCTAATTTTGGGTGCGGCACCAAATGTACCCGATACGTTTTGAACGGAAACACCCGCTGCTTGACCCTCTAGCATACGCGATACGTCTGGAACTCCAGCACGTTCTGCTTCCTTCGCATCTATTCTAGAGGCGGCACCAGTAAACAATTTCCGATCAAGATTTTGGTATCCTGTTGCAACTACATTCACCTCCTCCAGTGTACGATCTGCTGGTTCCAACGTGATATTGACATCTTTTTTTCCTCCAACGGCTACTTCTGTACTCACAAAACCAACATACCGAATCACCAAGGTGGCATTAGATGAAGCGTTAATTTTAAAATGACCAGCTTCATCCGCTTGAGTAGAAATTGATGTTCCTTTTACAGTCACTGTAGCTCCACTCAACCCCTTCCCATTTTTATCTTTAATAGTACCTGTGACAGATTGTTGCTGAATCTCTGTAAAGCTGCTGTTACTAATTTTTGAGTTGCTATTGACAGAAATCGTATTGGCAATGATCTTATATTCAATATTATTATTTTTTAATACTGCATTTAGTGCTTCTTCTACAGAAGCATTCTTGACATTGACAGAAATCCGTGCTTTAGCGTTCAAGTTCTCACTGTACAGCACACGTAGGTGAGACTGTTTGGAAATAGCAGACAGCGCTTCTTCAATTCGTGCATTTTTCATATTTAAAGTGACTTTCTGAGCCGTACCTTTCGCGTGTACGCCTGTCACAAATGCAAATAAAAGACATGTACTAATTTTCATAATACGTAGGGGTTTGCAAAATCGCGGATCTTGAGGGATCAAGAACCACTTTTTGCCAAATGGTAAGTTATTCATACATTTACATGTTTGTGGTTAATTGGGGTTTTTAATTGTTACTTCTAATTTAGACCTGGTTATCACATCTTTTCTGAACAGGGATGCGCCAACATTCCTGTTCTCTTTTATTAGGTCATTTGGTTTAGTTATTAATTTATCATAAGCATTTGGTATTGGTGAAAACTCTGTATAATTTTTAGTTTTTTGTCTCGATAGTCAATTTTTTACCATCCACATCAAATTTTAGGTCACTAACATAGGACAACATCTCCAGGACCTGCGATAGTTTCACATCGCGCTCAATACTTCCAGTATATTCTTTATCCATCTGTACATTTCCTCTAAATTTCACATCCAAATCGTACCATCTTGATAATTGATGTGCAATATTCACAATTGTTTCTTTTCTAAAATAGAACTCATTGTTATGCCAGGATAGATCTTGCTGTAAATTCGCTTTTCCCTTTATCAGACGCCCCTTGGAGACGGCCGCATATTCTCCCGGTGACAGGGCAACATGCTGATTATCTTGCCATACTTCTACCCGTCCCTCCGCTAATGTTGTACGCACTAGATCGGTATAGGAATTCACATTAAAATGTGTCCCCAATACCTTAATTTCATTCCCTTTAGATTCTACTATAAATGGATGATCTGGATCATGTGCTACTTCAAAATAGGCTTCTCCATCTAAAAAAACCCTTCGTTCAGTAGTCGAAAATTGGGAAGGAAATTTCAATTGGGACAACGCATTTACCCATACTTTCGTTCCATCACCTAAAGTCATTTTATAAAAACTAGCCTTTGGCACAATTAGCAAATTGTACTGAGAGGGAATCGGTTTATCAATATCTTTCACGATTAATTCGCTACCATTACCGATCAAATTATTGTTTTTACTCAAGGTTTTTGTTGAATCTCCATTTAGCGGCACGTTCGTTCCATCGGCCAATACTAAAACTGCTCCACTTGTCGCTGGTGCAATATCTTGCTTTCTATTAATAGCGACATGTATTCTTTCAGAATGGCCTTGCGAAAACTTGGCTTTCCAGAATAGGAAAGTACCCATTAGAAAAATAATTGATGCAGCTATTCCTAACGACCATTTCCCAAATGGCTTTATGGTTTTGCGATTTTTATTATTCAACTTATCCCATGCCTTATTCGAATCCAATTGCCGAACAATGGATAAATCTTCTTCTATGTTTCTCGCATCACGAAATGATTCCAAAATTTGTCTATTCTGTGCATTAGCATTCAGCCATTCGTCAAGTTCAATTTGCTCTTCTATAGTCAATTGGTCACTAAGGAACTTTCGGATAATGCTCGCAATATGTCCTGTGTTTTCTTTCATATATTATACTAAAGAAACGCAAGACGGAAAAAGGGGTGACAAGAATTTAAATATTTTTTAACAAAAAAATAACAAGAGGGAGAAATTCAGGGTTTAGGCGCTTTAGGAGCATTTTCATACCGCGTTGTTTTTGTGTTTTTACAGTATTAATACTAATCTGTAATTCTTTCGTAATCTCCAGATTGGATAAACCTTCGAGATATCCCAATCGAAAGACTTGCTGGCAGGAGGCGGGCATTTGTTCAATGATTTTGTATATCTCTTGAATAACTTCACTATGAATCATGTTTAATTCAAGTGCTGTATTATCTTCTTCGGTAAAACCAACTACATTCCAATACTTTTGTCTTACTTTTTCGTGCCGAATATGATTATAACAAGCAAAACGGACAGAACTATAGAGATAATTCTTTATTGCAATATCATTGGCACTAACCTGGTCTGTATTCTTAAAATAAGCAATAAATGAATCCTGTACGAGATCCTCTGCTGTGGTGAGATCTCCCAATATCTTCCAAGCAAAATGACAAAGCCCGTTATAATGTGTCTTGAATAATATTTCTTCCTTTTGCATAGTTTAGATTACATCGATATCCGCAGTACTATTGCATTTCATAGATACTATAGTTTAGGATGTTAGGTACAAGTGATCACAGATTCAAAATAACTGTGTCATAAAAATGACTAATATTTTTTATTATTCACAAAAAATATATTCCAAAATCCAATTTTTATCTATTTTACGTTCCAATAATTGATTTATACCAGAAATAAAAACAAAAAGAAATCGCATTAAGGTTATTAAAAACAAAATATTTACAAAAAGTTGAGGAATAAATTATCAATGAAAAAATATCAATCATTTGGGATTTGATTGTCACAAAACATTAGCGAGACATGTCACTTGCACAGTCTCACTAGTCGTAAGACATCCTATTTTAGGATATCTGAAATAAATTAATTACACTATTATTAGTTAATCAAGTTCTCAGCAAAAAAAACTAGAAAATCGTTAATCAAATTGCAAAATAAGGTTACGAAAAATATAGGTTTACATTGCTTTTTTACAAAAATTTGGTAAAAAGATCCTGATAAACCAGTATTAATAAAAATATCAATTGTACTTCAGCACGTTATTTGACATATTCAACTAAACAAGGTTAGCTTCTCTTCGAAAAAAAGAATGTCTTTACCGAATTATACCAGATAATCACCAGTGAACATTAACAAAATTGTCGCGGAAAAATACAGCATATTTGCTATCCAATTACCTCTATACTCCTTTTTAAAAATTAGATGATATAGGGAAATAATCCAAACTATCACAACCATCAATATCATGGGGATCGTGAAAGGCTCCACTACAAAAGAAATAATTGCATTAGCAATTTCAGGAAGATATTGATGGGTTGAATAGTGTGCGATCATCAGCGCAAAGTATAATAAACCAATTTTAGCGATTAGGCTAACCACCTTCAATAAATTGCCATTTGCTATTATTTTTTGCTTTTCTTGCTTTTGCGTGCCTCATTTCAATAAGGGAAGACAAAAGCATATTTAGGATAAAAAGGAGGTCCTAAAAAAAGGAGGTGTTTACTAAAGAAACACCTCCATATTTATTCTCTTAAAAAATTGTCATTATCTCGGTCTCCAGCTTATCCAAGCCTGTGCATCCTTAGCCCGAACCATATCATAGCGCTTGCCATCATTGGAAGTCGGAATAAGGTACCATTCCTCAGAACTACCTGGTGTCGCTCCACCATATAATATTGTCCGTGCAGCAGACATTGCTTTTGCTATTGGTGAAGTACCCGTGAATGTTCCAGCACTTCCAATCAAGGTAAATTTTGCTTTTCCGTCTATAACGTCAATCGGCATTTTCGAAGCTGTATAAGGAGCCATTAACGAAGTAGTCATCGCAATCATTCCATCGTATGGTTGTCCAAAAACTGAAGAACCAGCATACCAAAGTGTTTGAAAATTTGGCACACTCTTAAAGTTACAAAAATCATCTACTCCTTCTGCATGAAATGCTTTATCAGAAACCCAGCAATCATTCTGATTGACTGCTTTTTGATCATACCATCTTTGCGCTGCGGTCATATCCATCTTCATAGGTACCAAGGCTTCTTTGATTGAAATCTGAGCACCATTTATCCTTGCTTTTAGTGAGGATGTGCCAGTATCAAATCCGACATCCGTAATTTCTTTAATCGTAGTTTTGCCTATTTGTAAAGGTGTATAAAATGTTACTGATGTCCCTGAGACATAATAGTATGTACTCACTGTTTTTAAACTACCATCTTCCAAATAAGATAACGAAAAGATCTGCGATGCCCCATCTAATTTAACCTCACATTCAACACCATCAATGGTAGTTCTCTTAAAATAGGTTTTTATCTTAGCAGCGGCCTCACTTACATCACTCAACGCAGAAAAGACTCTTTCACTTTCAGCCTTTGATTTGGAACGGATCAATAACAATTTACTTTTATTCAGTAACCCTTCCAAGTGAATCGTATCTGCAGAAGAAGACATAAAAGCAAATTCAAAATCTGAATAGTAGCCCATTCCTGTTGTACCTCCTATGACATTGGAATTAGGGTCAGCAATTAAATGCAGTGTTGAGTATGTGTCAAATAGAATAGTAGGACGCTGTAATGCTTTTAGGCGATAAGAACTTTCTGCCGGCTCTTCTTCATAGTCAGCTGCCATTACAGTTCTATTCTTTTTATCAAATTTGAATAGAAATGTTGCAGAAGTTTGGTTGTCTGTCAATAAATACCCTTTCCAGCCGAACTCAGCATCTGTCAATTGTTTTGAATAGGCCTGAAGTGTCTCTGACAATCGTTCATCTACATCACCAATAATTGGTTTATCGTTATCCTTTTTACAACCATTTAATCCAAGTGCAACCAGAACTATATATAATAAATATTTTTTCATTGTCTATACGATTATAATGTACCAAAAACATAAGAATTAGGATTAGATACTTTAACCAATCCGCCAAAAATACTCTTCGATTGTGGAACAATATCTTCCACCCAACGTACAGCAAACTGCTGGTTATTAAAATAATTCAACAGCGATACAACCTGTTTTTCAATAACTCGTGCATTTCCATATGTGGTACCAGCAGCAGGTTGCGGATTAGCATATTTAAGTTCAATCACGCCATCTTCTTCAGTCAAAGTAAAATCGAAGTCTCCATTATAACCCGGGCCTAATACTGCCGTCGGATCCATAAAATTGATTCTTAATGTCATCTTATTAGCAGCAGGAAACAATAATGAAATATTGTCAATATAGTAACCAACATTTTGTTGTAGACCGGTACTACTTGTATTGTAGGCTGTCAAAAAAGACTGCGACAAATTTTTCAATTTTTGAGGATTTACGGTAATCGAACGATAAAGATTCCCTGGCCCTAATAACTCGATAAAATTTGGCGTCGGCCCAGCTGCTTCAATAGCCGCCTGCGTCTTAAGCTGTAAATCCTTAAGATTAATACCCCAGCTATCTTTTAAATAAGCTATAACGATACTCTTTTTCTTTAATAATTTTTCTCGGGCCGCTGTGTTGGGCTCATATACTCCATTGGCATTTCGTTTGATGAATGCTCCTTCATAGAGAAATAGATTGTTAATGACATTATCAAAGTAAGCTTCTCCACCCTCCAATAAGGTCGCTACCATCTCCACAAAATCGTCGTCTTTGTTGGAACGAGAATAAGGCGTAATATAACCTTTGCCCCAAAAATCGGCTTCATACATTACTTTATCTAAAGCAGGGTCCTGATTATATGCTCCCCTAAAAATATTAAACCATGTTGCTGTATAATCCGATGGGGTAATCCGCTGATAATCGGACGAAAATGCTATATTTTGATGTAAAATATGCGCAAATTCATGGTGCATGGTATGCAAAATCTGTTTCACTGCTGGTTTATTCTCAGGATCGAAAGTATTCAAATCTAGTAATACAATTTTTCTACCTGATTCTGCTGTTCCTAAGGTGATTGTACCATTACTGTTATAAGAAGGACTTCCTGCCAGATAGAATTGTTTTTGGCAATACTTTTTCATGAAATTTTCACCCTTAACAGCAACATAGGGAACAATCCAGGTTTTTTTGATAATATCCATCACTGGAATGACCAAGTCTTCTTTTATTGGAATGACATTTTTATTTATCTCTCCTAATTCCGATCTATCCCATTTGTATTTTACCTGAATATTATAAGGGTTTGTATAATTGGTATTAAGCCATTCATCTATAGGACCTTTTTCCCAGGTATCTCCTCCTAGGCCAACAATATCTGCGTTTAAATTTTCGGTTTTGCTACATCCATTAAGAACAATAGTTGCTAGCACAACCAGCGAAATTCTTATTAAATTCTTTTTCATAATTCATATATTATCATTAACGTGGATTTGCGGTAAGACCCGCTGCGACCGCTTCTTGTGGTATCTGGATTACCCTTCGGGGATCATCGCCTTTTAAAACGATTTTTTCCTTGCCATTGGCGCTGATATGTTCGATAGGAATTTTTAGTCGAACGATGTCTAACCAACGGAGGCCCTCATGCATAAACTCTTGACGTTTAAAATTTAGAACTGTACCAACCAGTGCATCTTTCACTGAAAGAGAAGAAAAGAAGTCAGTTGCTTTCTCTTCTGAAAACTTATCACTAGCGGAATAATCCACAATTCTTTTTGATAAATAGTGATCAATATCTGCAATAGCTTCTACATTTTTGCCCAACATCGCATTTGCTTCAGCTCTATTAAATAGGACCTCCTCACTAGTGATCAGTGGTACCATATTATAACCGTTGCCAAAATTAGAACTAATGGTTTTCTTGACCGAGTGCATCCTAAACTTTGGAATATTATATACTAGTTCAGTGCCTCCGTAAATTTTGGAACCCATTGCTAATTCTTTTCCTGATGGATTTTTATTTCCGTCAAAAATAAGCCGCACAGAGGAACTTAGTCCATAATTATAGCCTGCATATTCTCTTCCCCAATAGGAGGCTGCTTCTTGGAGTAACAGATTTGCTGTCTCTGTTGAGTTTGTGTATAAAGCCTGCAATTCGTAATATCCAAGGGAATTATAGATTGTATTCCAGGGACGCAAATTGTCTACAATAGTATTTCCAGGAAAGACGACATTCGCATGTTCAATTACTTTCTGGTAATCGCGTTTAAATAAATAGAACCGTGTTGCAAATGCATGTGCTGCCTGTGTTGTAAAATGATATTTTGGAACTTTATATTTTTCATTTCGGATTAAGGGCAAACCTTCAAGTAGATCCTTTTCGATATTTTCATAAACGCTTGCTACAGTACCTCTGTTATAGTCTCCTTCAACTGTTCTTTGCGGAAGCGTTACATATGGAATACCAGGATCCGTTGATGCTGTTGCTGGATCGTATGACTTTGCAAATAAAGTGACGAGCATAAAATGCACATAAGCCCGAGCAACTAACGCTTCACCTTTGCTTGCTGCATATTCAGGGGTATTTCCTGCTTTTTCAATCGCTTCCAGCGCGTAATTTGCTGCAGCTATAGCCTTGTAGCAAGAATTCCAATAAAATGGAGGTGTATCCTCTGAATCAGCATCTATTTGATCTATATAGTTCCAAGGGGAAGAATTTGGTAATACTCTCGTCGTACTCCCTTTATCTCCGGCATTATCACTCATTGCTTCTGCAAAAGGAATATAATTACCATGCGGATAAGAATTTGCCAGTAATTCAGCGACCTTTACAGCATTATTTAATTCTGTTCGATCATCTGGTTGATGATCCAAAAACTTGTTACATCCTCCGGCAAATAGTAGGCCTGAGGCTGCGATATAGATGAATAATTTATTTTTTTTCATGTTCTCTACAAATTATTTAAAATCCGACCTTTAAAGAAAGTGTGTACTGTCTAGGAATCGGTAATGCAACACCACCCGATGCAAAAAATTCAGGATCTTGTCCCTTTAGTTTTTTATCCGAGTAAATCAGCCAAAAATTATTCGCTGTGATACCAATTGAAGCATTGCTTGCTTTGATAGACTTTAAAAATTTACTTGGAACCGTGTAAGACAGGGCGACCTGTTTTAACCGAATAAATCCGCCATCAGCAACACGCACCGACGAATAATTGTAGGTATTATAGGGATACTGGCCTGCAATTTCGCTGGAAGTCAGCAACTCGAGGATAGAAGGTACATTTGTTTTTAACTCGTCTCCTTCCAAAGTCCAGCGGTCTTTAAACTCATTGGGCATCGCGTCCAGATCTGAGTATCTTGTGGAAAATGCAGGATTTAATCTGATTTTATTTCCAGCCGCAAAAGTAAACAAGGTATTCAACGTAAACCCTTTATAATTAAACGAGTTATAAAAACCTCCAGTCAATTTCGGATCTGTCGGTCCCTCATATTTTAAATACTTCGTTTCTAGACTTTGTAAATAAACATCTCTACTTCTTTCGCCTTTTTCATTGATAAACTCAGGAATTCCGGTTTTAGGATCCAATCCTGCGAACTCCACGGAATACAAGCCTCGATAAGGAAATCCTTGTTGGGGACCGCCATCGGCTGTAGTTAAATCAAAAATTCGCTGTGGGCTCGTTAACTTGGTAACCTTATTTTTGTTATACCCGAAATTAAAGTTGCTGTTCCATCTAAATTCTTCGTTTTTGATAATAGGGCCACTCAGGGTTACTTCAATACCTTTTGAATTCATATCGGCATAATTGGCAGTCGTCAAATACTGACCTCCAATTCCTGAAGTTCTTAAGGGGCTAATTAGATCAAATCCATTTCTGTTATATAAATCAACCGTCAAATTCAAACGATTTTTGAAGAAGCCCATATCAAATCCGACGTTAGTCTCATATTGTTTCTCCCAAGTAAGGTCTTTATTTTCAATATATTCTATATTCATGACCGACTCGGTTTCGTTCACATAAGGTCGTAATGCGCTACCATTTCTCAACACCAATGCTGAATTAGTTGCATTTCCCAAACTTGCAGTCAAACCGTATGTCGCTCTAACAGTTAACCTGCTAAAAACATTTTGCTGTTTCATGAACTCCTCTTCGTCCACATTCCATGCCCCTGAAATATTCCATGTTGGCAACCATCTGGCTGTAGCAGAACGCCCTAATTGATTTGATCCATCATAACGGCCTGTTGCATTGACAGAATATTTCCCATCATAGGAATATGCCGCGCGCGCCATAAAGGCAGAGAAACGGTCATATTTATTATTCATTGAATAATAGGGCAAATTGCTCAATACCGCCTGTTCGACAATCTTAGGATCAATAAAAGGTACCCCACCTTTATCATATTGATAACCATAGCCGATCATGCTTCGTGTTTGCCTATTTGCTAAACGTGTCTCTTGGAAAGCATATACATTTAATAGATGTTTTTCATTAAACGTATTATCATATTCGACTGCATTTCTTACCATATAGGATTTAAGAAAATCATCGTTGGTATTATAGAATCCACCATAAGGCAACACCACTACTGGCTGGAGTTCAGGCCGGGATGGGTCACGATATAAAAAGCGATTATTGTCCTGGGTATATGAATCGTAATTTGCCCGATATGCATTCGCCATATTGGAATTTTCTCTTACTTTGTGCTCATTACCGCTCTTGACATAGCGCATGGAAGCCAATAACTCATACTTCAAGTGTTTTGTAAACTTGTATGTTCCACCGCCTTGAAGCTTGAAATCTAGCATACTCAAATCCAAGGTATTGTTGTCAAGTTCATCCAATATATTAAATGGAGCAAAATTCCTTGTAAAGTTTTCTCGCTTTCCATTCTCATCATAAGCTGTTAATGCGCGGCTTGTGTTGAGGGCATAGCTAAAGGGATTAATATCAAAATCTCTAGAATAAGTTCCTTCCACAGGATTACTCACTCTACCCACGGTACCGGGAGCTTTTTGATTACGAATAGATCCCGTAGTAATAAAGTTGAGCGATAGCTTGTCAGAAAGATTGAATATCGCATTCATATTCGCGGTATATCTTTCGACCTTATTTCCTTTTGCCCAGCCGTTATCATTTAAATAACTTGTAGAAAAGTAAAGCTGAGACTTATCTGAACCCGAAGAAACACTCATACCATGCTCTTGCATAAACGAGTTTTTAAACAAAATATCAAACCAATTTGTATTGGCCAGTGCATACCGTGTTAAAAATTGTTTCTGTGCTTCTGGTGTATTTGGCAAACCAAATTTTCCGTTGGATTCGTCATAAGCGTAAATCAGGTTGTACATTTTGGAGAATACACCTCCATTTTCCGCTCTGGACATATCAGCAAGGTTTAACCAGCCTTTGCGAGCCAATTCTGAATAAACTGACATCTGGTCTGACGAGTTCATAATATTGTAATTATCGTAACTAGGCTTAAGATAAGTCGAAAAATTACCATTATAAGAAACCAGTGGTTTTCCTATTCGCCCTTTTTTCGTTGTAATCACTACAACACCATTCATGGCACGGGCACCATACTGTGCTGTTGCCGCCGCATCTTTTAAAATATTGAAACTCTCAATATCATCAGCATTCAACCCCGCTACAGAAGAACCAATGAGTGTATTGATGTCACCAGAAGATAGTTGTTCATTTGAGATATTGACTACATCCTCCAGAATAACGCCGTCAACTACCCATAAAGGTTTATTCTCTCCAGTAATTGAAGTCGCCCCACGGACACGTATTTTAGGTGCAGCTCCAAAAGTACCGGAAACATTTTGTACTGATACCCCCGCCACGCGCCCCTCTAACATCCTACTCACATCCGTAATACCATCTTGTTTGACATCAGCACCTTTAATTGCCGTTGCCGCTCCAGTAAATAGCTTTCTATTGATATTTTGATAGCCGGTAGAAACAACATCTACTACATCCAATTGTCTTTCATCTGACTGCAAGGTAATTGCTATGTTACTCCTTCCCTCCAATGCGACCTCCTTCAGCGCGTAACCAACAAATCGCACCAGCAATACCCCATTTGATGCGGCATTTATTTTAAAATGTCCGGATTCATCCGTCTGTGTAGAAATTGATGTTCCTTTTACAGTCACTGTAGCACCACTTAATCCCCGTCCTTCATGATCTTTAACAGTTCCAGAAATCGTCTGTTGTGAGGAATTAGATATTTCATGATCTACCGTTTTTCCATTGACAGAAATCGTGTTAGCAATAATCTTATATTCAATATTATTGCTTTTCAGAACAGCATTTAATGCATCAGCTACAGAAGCATCTTTCAGATTGACATTGACCCTCGCTTTGGAATCAATATTTTCTCCGTAAAACAACTGCAAATTGGACTGTTTAGAAATCGCGTTCAGCGCCTCTTCAATCCGTGCATTTTTCATTTTTAACGTAACTTTCTGCGCAACGCCATTGGCTTGGACTCCGGTCACAAAGGCGAAAAGAAGGCAAGTACTAATTTTCATAATACGTAAAGGTTTGCAAAACCGCGGGTCATGAGGTATCAGTCGCCACGTTTTGCCAAATGGTAAGTTATTCATACATTTACTCTTTGTGGTTAATTGGGTTTACTTAATTCGCTTTTTTAAATTTTTTAGCCTTTTTAATCATCTACGGACAGGGATGCTGCAACATTCCTGTTCTATTTTTTTCTAGGCTATTGGTTAGGTATTGATTGATTACATAAGCACTCCTTTTTTATTTATTTTCTATTGTTAGTTCCTTTCCATTAAGTTCAAACTTCAGATTACAGACATAGGTCAACATTTCTAGCACTTCCGATAGCTTAACATCACGCTTAAAATTACCTGTATATACTTTATTTAATGCCACATCTTGCTTAAATTTAACCTGGATATCATACCATTTGGAGAGTGTGGACGCAATCTCCACAATAGTCTCTTTCTTAAAATAAAACTGATTATTATGCCAGGATAAATCGTGCTCTAAATCGGCTTTTCCTTTACTAAGTCTCCCTCCAACAAAATTGGCATATTCACCAGGTTCCAAAAACAAAATCTCCCCAGAATGACTGACTTGCACCCGTCCAGACGAAAGAGTTGTACGCACATCAGCGTTATACGCATTGATATTAAAATGTGTGCCCAATACTTTGACTTCATTCCCTTTAGACTCGACATAAAATGGTCGTTTTATATCATGCGAGACCTCAAAATAAGCCTCACCATCTAAAATTACACGGCGTTCATTTTTATCAAACTTGACAGGAAATTTGAGCTGTGAATTTGCATTGACCCAAACTTGTGTACCATCTTCCAGAGATAATTTATAGAAATGTCCTTTCGGTACGACTAATGTATTATATTCGATTGAGGGCTCCGTAGTTGGTGTTGCTGTTAGACCAGCCCCCACTTTAGTCTCAGCTATAAAAATTTTTGGATCTAAGTTTTTAACAGAACTTTCCAATGGTACAACAGATCCATCAGCCATCAGCAGTAAAGCACCGGACTGTGCTGGCAAAATGTCTTTTTTAAGAATTTTATTATTGGCTGTTTTATTCGATTCGTTTGTTTGCTTATGCCGTAAGTAAAATAGCGCCGTACCGAATAGCATCACGAAAACTGCAGCAATACGTAGAAAAGGCCAATAATTTATCTTTTTGATATGTCTAACAGCATCTACTTTTCGCCAAGCTTCTCCCTCGTCGAGATCTGCAAAAAAATTCAGGTCTTGTTCAATATTTTTTGCATCCCGAAAATCCTCAATCAGATTATCATTTCTTTTATCAGATTTGCGCCAATGCTCAATTGAATCACGCTCTGCAACAGTTTCCTGTCCACGAAGTAACTTTTGAATTAATTTGGCTATGTAATTGGTATTAGCTTTCATATCTATAGGTTAGAAACCCTATAGATCAATATGGGGTGACAAGAATTTAAAATTATTTTAACAAAAAAATAATAATGGGCAAAAATTCAGGATGTAACTTTTCAAGTAGCATCTTCATACCACGTTGTTTTTGTGTCTTAACGGTATTAATACTGATCTGAAGCCTTTCAGTAATTTCTAAATTGGACAAACCGTCTAAATATCCCAGCGTGAAAATTTGCTGGCAGGCAGTTGGCATCTCTTGAATAATTCGGTAAACTTCATTTATTACTTCTGTATGGATCATAGATAGTTCAACAGAATGATCATCTTCTTCCGTAAAACCAACTTGCGACCAATATTTTTCCTTTACCTTCTCGTGTCGAATATATTTTAAACAAGAAAACCGGACAGCAGTATATAAATAATTGCGAACAAAATTCTCGGATTCATCCATACGCTGTTTTTCCCTAAAAAATGTAATAAAAGCTTCCTGTACCAGATCTTCTGCAACAGATGATTCTCCTACAAATTTCCAGGCAAAGTGGCATAAGCTTTTATAATACTGTCTAAATAACTTTTCTTCAGGTCCCATAGCGTAAAACGGGTGTATAAAACAATTGATTAGCTACTATTGATGGAGTTCAGTAAACTAGTCTAGCGTAAAGATAGAATTTTAATCTTACTTTAACAATTATTAACATGTTTATTACATATATTGCAAAAACAACACTTAAAACACTACTTATCAACAAATTACCACCACCCCTTTCCAAATACTATTTTCACCACCGCTCCACTTTCATCCATAAATAAACCTTCCCTTCAACAAAAACAAAACCTCAGTTTTTTGTATTTATACTAAGCAAAACATGCAAAAATCTCCCGTTTTTCGAGTTTTTTTACTATATTGTAGACTTTCAAAAAATTTAAACAAAGACTAAATGCTATTTACTGTTCTATCAGGATTAATAACATCGAGCCTTATTGTTCCGTTTGGTAGATTCCTTAAAACCAAATGGGGTTTTATTCTCGCATTTTTACCGGTACTCTTATTTCTGTATTATATAAAACTTGTGATACCCATTAGTCAGGGATCTTATTTTGTACAGTCGACAGCGTGGGTCCCCTCGCTAGGCATTAATCTGGATTTCAAATTAGATGGTCTGTCACTGCTCTTTACATTATTGATTACCGGAATTGGAGCCTGCATCTTTTTTTATGCAAATGCCTATCTTAAGGGACATAAATACATCGACCGTTTTTTCGGCTACCTCTGTTTGTTTATGTCGGCCATGTTGGGTCTGGTGCTTTCGGACAACATGCTATTGCTTTTTATATTTTGGGAATTAACATCTATTAGTTCCTTTTTTCTAATTGGATTCAACAATGACAACGCTGATTCCCGCAAGAGTGCGATGACCGCGCTATCCATTACAGGCCTGGGCGGTTTCTTTCTACTTGCTGGCTTTATATTAATGGGCAATATCGCCGGTACGTATAATATCACCGAACTTGTGGGCAAGGTTGCTTTGATTCAACAACATCCACTCTTTCCCCTTATTTTTGGATTGGTAGCGCTTGGTGCCATCACAAAATCAGCACAATTTCCTTTCCATTTTTGGTTGCCTGGGGCAATGAAAGCCCCTACACCGGTATCTGCATATTTGCACTCAGCCACCATGGTAAAAGCAGGTATATACCTGCTGGCTCGCTTTTCACCGATCTTGGGTGGAAACCCGATCTGGACATATTCGCTTATGATCATCGGTGGTATTACGATGCTCTACGCTGCATTTCACTCACTTTTCAGAACGGATCTCAAGGGGGTACTTGCTTATTCTACAATATCCGCATTGGGGATCTTGGTCTTCTTACTCGGTCTTGGATCCAAGGAAGCAGTGATCGCCGCCAGTGTCTTTATCCTTGTGCATGCTTTATATAAAGCAGCGCTATTCCTGATTACGGGTATTATCGACCATGAAACCGGCACACGTGACTTAACTGTCTTGCGCGGATTACGCAAAGTGTTAGCCCCTGTTGCGATTGCAGGGTTTCTAGCAGCATTGTCAAGTGCGGGAGTCCCCTTGACCTTTGGATTTATCGGAAAAGATTTGATCTACGACGCCACTTTACAAAGTGACTCACAATTATTTTTTTATTTGACAGCAGCTGCAGTCCTCACCAACATCCTCCTCGTATCTGCTGGATTTATGGCCGGAATAAAACCCTTTGCCGGCAAATTACCGGAACAGTTTGCCCATGTGCACCTGCCCTATAAATCCATGTGGATTCCCCCGTTGCTGCTGGCTGTATTGGGGGTCATATTCGGCTGTATTCCTGGCTTTATTGGCAACTGGATCTCCGGACCAACCGCAAATAGTATCTTAGCTCAACAGGAAGTTTTTCATCTAAAAATATGGCATGGTTTTAATCTGATACTTTTACTGAGTGCCATAACAATTGTGGTCGGAACACTTGTATTTATTTCAAACAAACCAAGTGGGAAGAAATTGGCATGGATTGCTACTTTTGATAAAATTTCCCCAGAGAACATTACTAAGGTCTGTGCACAGGAGATTGTCCTATTCTCCGCTTTTTTCACAAACAAGATGCACAACGGTTACCTACGTTCATATCTTTTAAAAATCATCTTGTTTGCGGAATTATTGATCGGTTATCAGCTATACCTAGGTGGTCCGTTGCATATCAAATGGGATACCTTGTCCCCTATCAGCTTTTATGAAGTGACAACAGTATGTATTCTGATCGGCGCTATCGTATTAACAATCCGAACTTCATCTAGGTTAACCGCAGTCGTAGCAACTAGTGTTGTTGGCTATGCAATATGTCTCATCTTTGTTTTTTATAGCGCTCCAGATTTGGCAATGACTCAATTTACAATCGACACCCTAACAGTTGTACTGTTTGTATTGGTCTTGTTCAAATTGCCTTCTTTTTTAAACTTGGCAAACCGTCGTACCATCATTCGGGATGCAGTGGTCGCGATTATATTTGGTAGTATGCTATCTATGGTTGCTTTACGTGTACTACATGAACCTACAACTACCAATATCAGTAAATTCTATGGTGATTATGCATACGTACTGGCCAAGGGAAAGAATGTTGTCAATGTACTGCTTGTTGACTTTAGAGGCTTTGATACCATGTTTGAAATTGCGGTACTGAGCATCGCTGCGCTTGGAGTATACAGTTTATTGAAATTACGTCTAAAATCATCTGATAAAGAATAAAAATAAAAGGTTAAAAATTAAGTAAAAAAAGAGAATCAGTTGGAATGCCACAGGCTTGCACAACCAAAATCTCAATACTCAAATCTAACTACTCAATACTAAATGAATAGTACCATATTACAAACCGCAACGCGGTATCTCTTACCGATACTTTTATTGTTTTCGGTATTTCTCTTGCTTCGGGGGCATTACTATCCCGGAGGAGGATTTGTAGGTGGTTTGGTTGCCTCTATTGCCTTTGTGCTGCATAGTTTTGCTTTTGGCCCTCAAAACACCATGAAGCTCATTCAATACAAACCCTTATCCCTTATTCCCATTGGGTTGGGAATTGCTGCTATGAGCATGTTTCTACCTATCTTTTTTGGCTATCCGGTTATGACTGGGCTTTGGTTGGAGGAAAAGATTCCAGTCATTGGCATGATTGGCACAGCTTTATTTTTTGATCTCGGTGTATACTTTGTCGTCATTGGGGTTGTATTGACTATTTTATTCACAATTGCTTTAAATACAGAAGAGGAATAATGGAGCTGATTCTCGTTTTATTGATCGGTATTTTATATGCCGCTGGTATATACCTCATCTTGCGTCGCAGCATGGTGAAACTGTTATTAGGAATTATGTTATTGGGAAACGGAACCAATATATTGATCTTTCTGTTGGGTAATATTGTCAAAGGCAAGCCACCGATAATTGACCCCGACTTAAAGGTATTTACGGATATCTATGCCGATCCCATACCACAAGCCCTTATTTTAACCGCAATCGTAATCAGTTTTGGACTGACTTCGTTTGCTATTGTACTACTTAAACGCGTTTACGCTTTACTGGGCACAGATGATTTGGATAATTTGAACACGCCTGAGGAAGAAGATATATGATAGACAACCAGATTATTGCCACGGTTATCGTGCACCTTTTTATTGCTATTGTCCAGCTAATACTCTGGAGAAAGTCTACCGCGCAGCGTTTTCTGAGCGTCGGTGGAAGCCTCTTGGCGCTTATTCTCGCATTTAAGCTTTTTTTCAAAGTCTATGATGGTGAAATCCTGACCATGAATGCCGCCAATTGGAAAGCTCCATTTGGAATCGTCTTTGTCGCCGATCTTTTTAGTAGTACCCTGGTCGTCCTCACCTCAATTGCTGGACTTGCTGTTTCGATTTTTTCTTGTGTCGGCGTTGGAAGACAACGTATTTTATACGGCTATTTCCCTATTTTTCATTTCTTGATGATGGGATTAAATGGAGCATTTTTGACTGGAGATATTTTCAATCTCTATGTCTGGTTTGAGGTAATCATTATTTCTTCCTTTGTGTTGATGACGCTCGGTGGTCGTAAATCGCAATTGGAAGGTGCCGTAAAATATATGGCCATGAATATATTGGCCTCCACTTTTTTCTTGACAGGAATCGGTATCCTATATGGCATCTCCGGCTCCCTCAATATGGCTGACCTTGCGCTACGTATCCCAAAGATACAAAATCAGGCACTCGTTGAAATTACAGCTACCTTTTTCCTTATCGGCTTTGGAATCAAATCGGCTGTATTCCCGCTTTATTTTTGGCTTCCCTCCTCCTATCATACACCGCCTTCAGCTGTTGCCGCAACTTTCGGAGGACTATTGACCAAAGTTGGGATTTATGCCTTATTCAGGGTATTCTCTTTATTGTTTATTCCAAACCATTTCACCAAAGAACTGTTAGTCATATTGGCGATACTCACCATTTTGACGGGCGCCTTTGGTGCATTGATTAAAACCAATATCCGCAGGTTATTTTCCTATTTGATTGTTTGCCATATTGGTTTTATGATTGGTGGTTTAGGTTTATATAGCAAATGGGCGCTGTTGGGTGCTATTTTTTATCTTATTCATGATATTATGGTAAAAACCAACTTGTTCCTAATGGCAGGTGTTATTCGTCAGCTTCGGGGTACTATGGATATGAACAAGCTGGGGGGACTATATGCGCAATACCCAAAGATTTCTTTACTTTTTGCAATCGTACTTTTTTCCCTGGTCGGCATCCCGCCCTTATCGGGCTTCTGGCCCAAAATCTATCTTTTTAGAGATGCCTTTCAATTGGAAAAATATGCTTTCGCAGGAGCATTGATTATCGGTAGTTTTATTACACTCTATGTTATTGCCAAAATGTGGTCCCAGGTATTTTGGAAGGATGCTCCCGAGCCTGAGATCATCGAAGATAAATTTGCTGGAATGATAGGCTATAAAAAAACGATGCTACTCTTGCCCGTCATTATATTAACTTCGGCATCGCTTTATATCGGATTTAATGCAGAAGCCATTATACATGTTGCAGATAAGATAGCGACACAATTACTGGACACTTCACCTTATATAAATGCTGTATTAGGAGGGCAGAATTGATATGATAAAACAGTTTTTAATGAACCTTATGCTATCTTTTATTTGGGTAGCACTGACAGGATCAATGTATTATACGAATTTCATGTTCGGTTTTTTACTTGGTTTCGCGATTCTTTGGATCATGAACAAAAATGAAGCCGATCAACGTTATTTCTATCGTGTTCCCAAAACGGTGAGTTTTATTCTATTTTTCTTATGGGAAATGATTGTCGCTAATGTGCAGGTTGCTTATGATGTGATCACCCCAAAGTTTTTTATTAAACCAGCTATCGTTAAGTACCCGATGGATGCTAAGACAGATCTGGAGATCAATTTGCTTTCAACTTTTATATCATTAACACCAGGTACGCTTATTTTGGATGTGAGTGAGGATAAGAAAACTCTTTTTATCCATGTCATGTACATGAAGAGCAAAGAACAATTTGTCTCCACGCTAAAAAACAATGTTGAACGAAGACTTTTAGAACTCTTACGATGACTTTAACTACTTACTTCGATTATGTTATCCTCCCGATATTAACCTTATCGGTTATTCTGGCTTTTATCCGTTTATACAAGGGTCCACAGATCTTTGATCGCGTCATTGCCCTGGATCTCATTATCACAATTGGAATTGGAATTATTACAGTCTATAGTATACGAACTTCACAAGAAGTATTTTTAGATATTGCGATGATTTTGGCACTGATCGCATTTCTAGGAACTATAGCCTTTTCATTTTATTTAGAAAAACAACGCAATGATGACTGATATTACTTTAGCAATTTTAAGCACCATTGGCGCACTGGCCATATTATTTGCGTCGATTGGCATATTAAGGATGCCCGATTTCTATTTACGCCTTTCAGTAACTGTAAAAGCAGCAACCTTAGGAGTCGGTCTCCTATTGATCTGCGCCGCAATGACCTTCCCTGACGTGTCCGTGACGACCAAAGCAATAGCAATTGGTTTCTTTTTAATCTTGACCGCACCAGTTGCCGCCCATATGATTGGACGGGCCGCTTACATACAGCGTGTAAAGACCTGGAAAGGGACAATCTTAAACGACCTGGAAAAAGAAGGCCAACTAGATTGTAGGAAAGAAGATTTTTAGACTCTTCTGTTGATATTCGCAAAAATAGTACTATCAACAGAAGTTCATCAGAAACAATTAAGGCATCAAAACCAGGTTTTGATGCCTTAATTGTATAAGACCTTTTCAATAGATGAGCCTCTTCGTTCTTGACTCGAAAGACTAAAATATAATACAGACCGGAGCCGGAACTTTGATTTCTTTACCAGCATCTGTCAGCAATCCAGTCTTTGTATCTCGATTAAACAGTACGATATTATTGGTATATTGATTCGCCACAAGCAAGTATTTTCCATCGGGAGAAAGATTAAAATTCCGCGGCCCTTTCCCCTTTACCGATGTGTTGGACAATTTATTTAATCCGCCGTCTTTCTCCACTGAGAAAGTCGCTATTGTATTTGCGTCACCGCGGTTGGTCGCGTATAAAAATTTGCCATCAGCAGAAATTTTTATGTCTGCCCCACCATTTTGTCCCTTGAAGCCCTCGGGGTTGATTTCGTAAGTACTCTGATACATCCAGTCATTACCCTCCTTTTTATAGCTAGCAACCTGTCCGGTCATTTCCAATACGACGTAGAGAAATTTTTCCTTTTTATCAAAAGCAATATGACGAGGCCCCCCACCCGCGGGCGTAAAGAAATCCTCAGATTCTTCAGCAAGACCATATGCATTTCCGGATTTATTAACAGGAAATACAGAAATTTGATCTAACCCCAGATCCTGCACATATAAACGATCGCCCTTACTGGAAAAAAAAGTTGAATGTACATGTGGCTTCTCCTGACGGACTGGATCTACACCTTTACCTTCATGTTGAATCAGTCGATTTCTTTTACTCAAAACACCATTTGTTTCTAGATCAAATAATGCCGCCGATCCGCCGGTGTAATTTGCTACTGCCAATAGATTACCTTTAGGATGCACTTCAACAAAACACGGTGATTCCCCGCCCGTAGGAAGTGAGTTCAGAAAAGTCAGCTGTCCATCCTTAAAAGAATAGGCAGACACCGTACCCTCCTGATTTGGAAGTTCATTGACAGCATAAACAAAATTATTATTTCGAGCCAAGAAAGAAGGGTCCTTACTTTCTTGGGTGCCGACCAAGGTGGCTTCACCCGTTTTTGTATCGAAATTATAGATATAAATACCTTTGCTTTCTGTTTTGTTCGTATAGGTTCCAACAAACATTGGAATCTGTTGCGCAAAACTAGCCAAAGGCAGGAATGTCATCAGATAAATAAAAGCTTTTTTCATGTGTATACAATTTATTAAAAATAATTGTTCGAATTTCCCCGTTGCTCGCTACGTAGCACAAAAAATAAAGATACCTTCCTAAGTCATTACTATTGCAGATAAACTTGTTAAATTAGGTTAAAACCGCCCTTTCTAATAGGCAAATCCGTATTTTTAGCGAATCAATTTTAACAAGTCTAAAATCTCCTTTTGAAATATTGGGATTATAAAAATATTGTTAAATAAAAATACGAATAATTCATATAATCTGATAATTTTGTGCTGTTGTTCAAAATAGTATATATTGAA
>Ga0213827_1000341_pt1 | contig 42574 bp, 40 predicted proteins | sample MC6MC0898MG_FD_180669 | JGI IMG/M metagenome (GOLD analysis project Ga0213827, IMG submission 180669) | Enriched soil aggregate microbial communities from Iowa State University, Ames, United States - MC6-MC0898-MG | ecosystem: Environmental > Terrestrial > Soil > Unclassified | place: USA: Iowa...
CTGTTCGTCGGAAAAACGCTTCTTCATGGGGATGTCCTCATGTGGCTTATGAAGACATTACTAATATCGTGGTGTATTAATCAACGGGGAGCAGGTCAGAATGATCGATCCTTTATGAAAAACGTATACACGTTGAGAATAATTAATCACTTACACCCATTACTCGTAGGTTTTCGAAAATCGAAGGGCCTTACTCAAAAAGAGGTTTCTGAAAGATTAGGCGTGACTCAACAGACTTATGCTCGGCTAGAAGCCAATCCTTCCACCGCCAGCATTGCACGGTTGTTCAAAGTGCTAACTGTACTTGGTGTTGACATCAACCTTACTTGGGAATCATGTACATCGACGATAGAAAAAACTGAAATAAACAATAACTTTGAAAATTCCCCTTCAAGACGGGAAAAGTGGTAGAGAAATCACTACGCATCAGGGAGTGGTGTGTTAATCGTGCTTGCCGGGCTTTCACTAACTCCGTATTTCTCAAATGCTATTTACCTAACCACAATCAACTTTTTCAATTATAGGAATCACATTTGCCTAAGCAATATTTTCTCGAAATATGCCTTTACGTTCCGTCATACTTGCCAAAGATGGCGATGACAATTTGTTCAATGGGCTGAGTTGACCTTTTGGATGTGACCGTACTATTAAGTTTATAACTAAAGATGGAGACAGCCCCGACAGGACTACTAACTGGACAATAATTAGTTACTATCACTGCCTCCTCAACATGATTAAAATAAAGCAGACATATCAAATATTTAACACATATAGTGATATAACTTTAATTGCTCAAAGTTGAATAGTGTCATAACTCTATTATGGCTCTACACCGGTAAGCGAAGCGCCACCGGGGAAAAGGAGGGTTACTGCTGTGCTAGCTGATTACGGCGATACTCCCCCTGCCGCTCCAGCATCCAGCCAGGATACTCGCGCGGCAGCGCGCTCACCGCATCAAGCTGCTTAAGCTCGTCTTCGCTTAAGCGGATCCCGGTCGCGGCGATATTGTCGTCCAGCTGATCGACGCGTTTCGCACCAATAATCACGCTGGTCACGGCTTTTTGATGCAGCAGCCAGGCCAGCGCGATTTGCGCGACGGAGACGCCCTTGCTTTCGGCGATAGTGCGCATTACGTCCACGCAGTCGAAGGCGCGATCTTTATTCACCGGTGGGAAGTCGAACTCCAGGCGGCGACCACCGGCTTCACTCTGCCCGTCGCGGCCATATTTTCCGCTCAGCAGGCCGCCCGCCAGCGGGCTCCAGACCATCAGCCCGACGCCTTCGCTCTGCATCATCGGCACCAGCTCGCGCTCCAGATCGCGCCCGGCAATGGTGTAATACGCCTGCAACGACGCGAAACGCGCCAGCCCAAGACGTTCAGAAATACCGAGCGCTTTGGCAATCTGCCACGCTGCCCAGTTCGAGACGCCGATGTAGCGCACGTGGCCGTGCTGCACCAGGTTATCCAGCGCGTAGAGCGTCTCTTCAATCGGCGTTGCGGGGTCGAAGCCGTGAAGCTGGTAGAGATCGATATGATCGAGCTGCAGGCGGCGCAGGCTCTCCTTCACGCTGCTGACGATGTGATAGCGCGAGCTGCCGCGCGAGTTCATCCCTGCCGTTCCCGTTTCGCCGAACACTTTCGTGGCGACCACCACGTGCTCGCGCGGGATTTTCAGGTTTTTCAGCGCCTGACCGGTAATCTCCTCCGAGCGCCCTTCCGAATAAACGTCCGCGGTGTCGATAAAGTTGATCCCGGCATCCAGCGCGCGGCCCACCAGCTGCTCGGCTTCACTTTGCTGGAGCTGGCCAATCTTGCCCCACATGCCGCCCTCACCGCCGAAGGTCATGGTGCCGAGGCACAGTTCAGAAACAAACAGACCGGTGTTGCCCAGTTTTTGATAACGCATAAGTTATTCCTCGCATGTCGATTGGGTACCCGATAGTTATACCCGCCCCTCAGCCATCGCGAATGTGGCGTTCCTGTCCGTTTCTTGCCCAATCCTCTGAATTTATCCGCGCGGGGCGTCGCCAAAGACGCTGTAGTCCGGTAACTGCACCTGCTGATACGGCTCCCAGCCGCCGCCGAGGGCCTTGTAGAGCGCCACCAGATCGAGCGCGCTCTGCACCTGCGCCTGCGCGCGCTGCTGCTGGGCCTGCGCCAGCTGACGCTGGGCGTCCAGCACGTCGATAAAGCTGGCGATCCCCTGTCGATAGCTGTCGCTTGCCAGGTCAAAGGCGTTTTGCAGGGCGTCAATGGTTTTTGCGAGACCCGCTTCACGCTGCTGGTCGGTGCGATAGCTCACCAGCGCGTTTTCGACATCGCCGAGCGCGGTCAGCACCGTCTGGCGATAGTCCAGCACCGCCGCCCCCTGCTGCGCGCGCGCCACCTTCACGCTGGAGACCAGTCGACCGCCCTGGAAGATGGGAATAGAGACCTGCGGGCCGAAGCTGTAGAAGTGGCTGCTCCAGTCGGTCAGCCAGTTGGTTTCGCTGTTGCGCAGGCCGAACTGCCCGGAAAGCGTAAAGCTCGGGAACAGCTCCGCCACCGAGACGCCGATTTGCGCCGTCGCGGCGTGGAGGTTCGCCTCCGCTTCGCGCACGTCCGGGCGGCGTCGCGCCAGCGTGGACGGAATGCCCGTTTGCACAATATCCGGCAGGGCAGGCATCGGCTGCACGCTCTGCAGTTCCGCATCCAGCGCCCCCGGCGGCTTGCCGAGCAGGATCGCCAGGCCGTTCATCGCCTGCCGCTCCTGCGCCTGATATTGCGGAAGCTGTGCCTCAAGGTTGCCTAACTGCGCCCGGGCGTTTTCCACGTCCATCTGCGGCGACAGCCCGCCCCGCTGGCGGCTTTCGGTCAGATCCAGCGTCTGCTGCGCGCTTTTAATCTGGGTGTTCAGCGTGGCGATAATGCTCTGCGCTCCGCGCAGCTGTAGCCACGCGCGCGCCACTTCGGCCTCCAGCGACACCAGCGCGTCGTTACGCTGCTCGATAGCCGCTTTCTGCTGCGCTTCGGCGGCTTCCACCTGACGACGCACCTTGCCCCACAGGTCGATTTCCCACTGGGCGTCGAAGCTGCCCTGATAGAGGTTAACCGGCTGCGTCAGCGGCCCCAGCGCGCCTTTCAGATTGGGATCGATGCTATCCGCCTGGTCGTACACGCCGTGGGATTTCAGCTCCCCCTCCAGCCCAAGCTGCTGGCGCGTCGCCTGCAGATTGCCGTTCACCGACGGATAAAACGCCCCGCCCGCCTGATTAATCTGTTCACGCGCCCCGGCGATGCGCAGCACCGTCTGCTGCAGCGTCAGGTTTCCGGCGATGGCGCGTTCAACCAGGCTATCGAGCTGCGGCGAGCCGAAGGTTTTCCACCAGCGCGGGTTGGTCGCGGCGGAGGTAGTTTGCGACTTCACCGCGCTGTCGCCCTTATCGTTCCAGTGCGTAACGGCGGGCGGTGCGGGCTGCTGGTAGTCCGGCCCGACGGCGCAGCCCGCCAGCAGCATCATTATCATCAGAGGGTGTAAACGTCTGTGTATCATCAATGTGCTCCTGCACTCCCCTCGCTCTTAACCGGCGAGAGCAACAAACAAAACGGAATCAGTAACAAGGCCACCGCGCTCAGAATAGTAAAGACGTCGATGTAGGCCAGGATGCGCGACTGCTCAATCATGGTTTGGTACATGCGCCCGGTGGCGATGCCGGTGGGATCGCCCACCTGGGTGGTGAAGTTCTGGATCGCCTGCGCGCCTTCGCGTATCGCCAGCTGGAACTGCTCATTAAACGGCGAAGCGTGGTACGCCAGATGGGCGCTGTGCGCCTGCGCGCGTTCGGTGATGGCCGCCGTCGACAGCGATATGCCAATCGAGCCCGCAACGTTGCGGAACATGGTGAACAGCGCTGCCGCATCGGCGTTGAGCCGTCTCGGAATCGAAATGAAGGCGATGGTGGTCAACGGCACAAACAGGAACCCCAGCCCAATCGACTGGGCGCTGCGGAAAAGGACCAGCGTTTCGAAGTCGATATCCGGCGTCAGCGTGCGCGACCAGAAGAACGAGACAGCCAGACAGGTAAAGCCAAAGGCAATAATCCAGCGCGTCTGCACCACCGGCATCAGCTTCAGCACCAGCGGAATGGTTAACACAATCAGCACCGCCCCGGGCGACAGCACCAGCCCGGACCAGGTTGCGGTATAGCCCAGGTCCTGCTGCGCCAGCTGCGGGATCACCACCGAGCTGCCGTACAGGATCATCGCCATCCCCGCCATCAGCAGGCTGGAGATGGCAAAGTTGCGGTCCTTCATGCAGTGCAGATCCACCACCGGCTTTTTGGCATACATCAGCCAGTAAATCGCACCAATGATGCCGATCAGCGTTAATACCGCGAAAGTGCGGGTAAAGTTCGAGTTAAACCAGTCTTCGTCTTCTCCCCGGTCGAGCATCACCTGCAGACAGCCCAGTCCCAGCGCGATCAGGCCGATCCCCGTCCAGTCGATACTCAGCTTCTCTTTCGATTTGCTCTCCCACGGCGGATCTTCCAGCAGCTGGTAGATCGCCAGCACCGTCACAATCCCCACCGGAATGTTGATAAAGAACACCCAGCGCCACGAGTAGTTGTCGGTGATCCAGCCGCCCAGCGTCGGGCCGAGCACCGGCGCAACGATAATCGCAATGGAGGAGAGACCAAACGCTTTGCCCCTGTCTTCGGGTTTGAAGTAGTCGAGCAGCACAGACTGCTGCGTGGGCTGCAGCCCGCCGCCAAAGAAGCCCTGCATTACGCGGAACAGGATGATCTGCCACAGCTCGGTGGCGATCCCGCACAGGAACGAGCAGACGGTGAACATGACGATGCAGATCAGGAAGAACTGCTTGCGGCCAAACACCCGGCTCAGAAACGCCGAGATGGGCAGCACGATACCGTTCGCCACCAGATAGCTGGTTAACACCCAGGTCGATTCGTCATAGCTGGACGAGAGCGAGCCTGCCACGTGGGGCAGCGCCACGTTGACGATAGTGGTGTCCAGAATTTCCATAAACACCGCCAGGGTGACGACAATCGCCACCGCCCACGGGTTGCTGGCGGGTTTCCAGCTGTCGTGACTGTGATCCGTCATTCCACCGTCACCTTCGGTGCCACCGACAGCCCCAGCGGCAGCGGTTTGTTCGGATCGAGGCCCTTATCAATCACAATTTTGACCGGCACGCGCTGCACAATTTTGACGAAGTTACCGGTGGCATTTTCTGCCGGGAAGGCGGAGAAGCGTGAGCCGCTGCCCTGCTGGATACTGTCTACGTGGCCCTCAAGCTCCATATCCGGCCAGGCGTCGACGGACACGGTGACCTTATCGCCCGGCTTCATGCGCTCAAGCTGCGACTCTTTAAAGTTCGCGACCACCCACACGTTCGGGGAAACCAGCGAGAACAGCGCCGTTCCCGCCTGCACCAGCGTGCCGGGCTGCACGTTGCGTTTGGTGACAACGCCGTCGAACGGGGCGCGGACTTCGGTGTAAGAGAGGTTAAGGTTGGCGGTTTCCAGCTGCGCTTTAGCCTGATCGACCTGACGCTCGCGCGCTTCAACGTTAGTTTCCTGCTGGCGAATCTGCAGCTGCACCTGTTCCGCCACTTCCAGCTGTGCCTGGGCGCTGGCCAGTCCGGCCTGTGCACTGCGCAGCTGAGCGTTCGCGGAATCAATGCTTTGCTGGGTGGTCGCACGCGGGTCGACGCCGCGCTGACGGCGGTACTCCGCCTGCGCGTTTGCCAGATCGGCCTGCGCTTTCAGCACCTGCGCTTTGGCTTCGTCACGCTGGGCGGGATATTGCACCTTCGAGAGCGCCAGCTGTGCCTGCGCCTGATGCAGCTGAGCAAGCGCCAGCCCAAGCTGCGCCTGAGCCTGATCGCGCTGGGCCGTGGTATCGCGAGGATCGATAACCACCAGCAGATCCCCTTTCTTCACGCGCTGGTTATCGCGCACGCGCAGCTCGGTGACGTAGCCCGCCGTTTTGGGGGCAATCGTCACCACGTCGCCGTCGGTAAAGGCGTCGTCGGTCGTCTCTTCGTTACGGGTTAAAAACCACCAGACCAGCGCCACGACGACCATTACCACCACGACAATGCCGAGGATAATTAACGGTTTCTTGCCCGGGCGCTTACGCTCATTATTGTTTTTGTCCTGCTCGTCAGCAGGCGGGTTTTGATCTTCAGCCATAGGTCAGCAACGGTCCTGTCAGTGAGCGGCATCACACTATGCCGTTCACTAAAGCTAGGACGTTGCTATACGTTTGCCAGGAAAAACTGACAAATTGCGCACTATATGAGAAGGAATATTCCGAAACCGATCGCCGCGGCCCAAACCAGCATCGGAATCGACCAGACGTGGAAACGCCACCAGATACGACGGTCGTTGGCCATACGCAGGGCAATCAGGTTTGCCAGCGAGCCGGGCAGCAGCCCAAACCCGCCGATGTTCACCGCCCAGGCCAGGAGCGTATCGGGTGGAACATAGTTGAGCAGCAGAATGGTGGACGGCACGTTGCTGATAAACTGCGACAGGCCAATCGCCGTCAGCCACAGTCCCGGCTGAGACAGCGTGCTGACGCTGTGCAGAACGTTTTGTAGCACCGGAAGCTGGATAAGGAGATGCACATCAATAAACATCGCCATAAAGACCAGCAGCAGCGTCCAGTCCACGCTCACCAGCACGCGACGCGCCAGAACGACAAAGCCCGCGGCAACGAGCAGGACGCCCGCCAGCTCATACTTCAGCTCCAGCGCGAACAGAAAGACGATGTATAACCCGAGACAGCTCCACACCAGACGAGGCTGCCACTGCGAGCCCGTTGTCCCGCTGTGGTACTGCAGCTTTTTATCCGGAAACGCAAACCAGCACACCGCCATCAGCGACAGCATCATCACCAGCGCCAGAGGGGCCATCTGCCAGGTAAAGGCGGCGAACGACAGACCGGAACGTCCCCAGAGAAGGATATTTTGCGGGTTGCCGATTGGCGTCAGAAGCGAGCCGGCATTGACGGCCAGCGCTTCAAAGATGATCAAGCGGCTGACCGGGATCTCGCACAGCTTACGCAGCGTGAGCGTGAGGGGCACGATAATAAACAGCGCCACATCGTTGGTCAGAAACGTCGACAGCACCGCGGCGGAGAACACCATAAACAGGGACAGCCTGCGTTCGGTGGCAAAGCGGCGCACCATTTTACGTCCCAGGACGTCAAAATAGCCGCTCAGCTCGACCCCTTTGGTGAGCATCATCAGGCCGCTCAGGGTAATGATGGTGCGCCAGTCAATCGCGGCGGGCCAGGCCCGTGGAGCAAACGGCACAAAGAGGCTTAACGCTGCGCCAATAATTAATAAGAGATGGAAGAAACGATCGCGTGCCAGGGCCTGCAGTCCAGGGATTTTCATTCAGCGGAGGGACCATATTTAAGCGTAAATTCACGAAACTTCACCAGCGTCTCTTCGCTAACGTGGTGTTCCATTCCTTCCGCATCCCGGCGGGCGATTTCCGGGCTGACGCCCAGCACCAGTAAAAAATTCTCGACGAGCTGATGACGCTCGCGGCTCTCCTGCGCGAGCTTCTCCCCTTCCGGCGTCAGAAAAACACCGCGCCAGGGGATCATTTCAATTAAGCCCACGGAGGCCAGGCGTTTTAACATTTTAGCGACAGTTGGCTGTGAAACCCCCAGCCTGGCGGCCATATCGACCTGGCGCGCTTCACCAACCTCACGGATCAGATCGGAAATGAGTTCAACATAATCATCAATCAGTTCACGCCGGTGCGCTTCACGGACCTGGCGGAAACCTTCGACATGTTCTTCAACATTCACCAGTTGCGTCGTTTTCCTTATTGTCGGATGACCTGCGCGACGGTTCATTGTACTTCCTCAGTGGGGTGACGCTTCCAGCGCCCGGTTTCGAGAGCGCACATTGTAAACCATAGCTCCGCAAGCACAAAAAATTAACGAAATAGCCATAGCTATACAATATAGCCTGTGCTATATCTGTATGTAATGCAGTCACCCTTCACGGATCGAAGGGATCAAAACTCAGGAGGTCTTATGAACGAATTCAAGAGGTGCATGACCGTGTTTACCCACTCTCCCTTTAAAGTGCGCTTAATGCTGTTGAACATGCTGTGCGATATGTTTAACAACAAACCGCATCAGGACGACAAACCTTCCCACTAAGCGGCGTTGCGGTACGCCGCTTCATTTTCCCGTCACAATCTCGCTGTAAACTGGCTTCCAGCCGCCTTATTCCCGATTTTTTTTACGGATTTGCAGTCACCTTCGCAAAACATCTGCTTAGCAACTGTTGATATTATTTAGCGCTCGCACTATCTTCTTGCAGCCCTGCACAATTTGCGGCTCGCTGAAGCGGACCCTCATTCCCTCTCCACGCACTGTCAGGCAGGTTATGACCCTTGACGCCAGGGTGAGCACATGGCGTTTTCATCCATGATAGTGACCTATGAATGTAACCCTGATAGATACCGTTGTGACCCGCAGTCGGGCCTTAAGCCCGTGGACGGGTTTTTACTTTTTGCAGTCATTACTGATTAACTTTGCGCTGGGTTATCCCTTTAGTCTGCTCTACGCGGTGGCGTTCACCTGCGTTCTGCATGTGCTGTGGCGAGCCGCACCGCGCGTGCAAAAGGCGTTAATCGGGATCTGTTCGCTGGTTGCTGCACTCTATTTCCCGTTTGGTCAGGCTTACGGCGCGCCAAACTTTAATACCCTGCTGGCGCTGCACTCGACCAATATGGAAGAGTCGACGGAGATCCTGACGATCTTCCCGTGGTACAGCTACGTGGTCGGGATCTTTATTTTCGCGTTGGGCGTTATCGCCATCCGCCGTCAGTCGGGCGAGAAAAAATCCTGGGGTAAGATCGAAATACTCTGTCTGGTTTTCAGCATTGCCGTGGCGTTCGTCGCCCCCATCCAGAATATTCCCTGGGACGGTAAGCTTAGACTTATTAACATCGGCTATCCGGTTTTCCGCTTCGTGAAAGACGTCGTTGTTAATAATAAAGAGGTTCTCGACGAACAGGCGCGCATGGCTGAGCTTTCCAATATGAAAGACACCTGGAACGTGCTGGCCGTTAAGCCGAAATATCACACCTATGTGGTGGTGATTGGCGAAAGTGCACGTCGCGATGCAATGGGAGCCTTCGGCGGACACTGGGATAACACACCGTTTGCCAGTTCGGTCAAAGGCACGCTGTTTACCGATTACGTCGCGGCCAGCGGCTCGACGCAGAAATCGCTCGGCCTGACGCTTAACCGGGTCGTCGACGGCAAACCTCAGTATCAGGATAATTTTGTCACCCTGGCAAACCGCGCGGGTTATCAGACCTGGTGGTTCTCCAATCAGGGGCAAATTGGCGAATACGATACGGCCATCGCCAGTATCGCCAAACGTGCCGACGAAGTGCAGTTCCTGAAGAACGGCGACTTTGAAGCCGACAAAAACACCAAAGACGAAGCGCTGTTGAAAATGACGGCACAGGTCTTCGCCACGCCGCGCACCCAGCCTCAGCTGATCGTCCTGCACCTGATGGGGTCTCACCCGCAGGCCTGCGATCGGACCGGCGGGAAGTACGCGGAGTTTGTGCAGTCCAAAGAGACCTCTTGCTATCTCTACACCATGACGCAAACCGACGACCTGCTGAGCAAGCTGTACGATCAGCTACGCAATACGGGCGACAGCTTCTCCCTGGTCTATTTCTCGGATCACGGGCTGGCGTTTAAAGAGCGTGGTAAAGAGGTGCAGTACCTGGCGCACGATGACAAGTTCCAGCAGAACTTCCAGGTGCCGTTTATGGTGCTGTCGAGTGATGATAAAACGCATCGCGTTATTAAAGCGCGTCGTTCGGCTAATGATTTCCTGCAGTTCTTCTCGCAGTGGACGGGGATTAAGGCCGAGCAGATAAAAACGGCTTACCCGTTTGTCTCTAACAAGAAAGCTCCCCCAGTGTACGTTACCAACTTCAAGTTACAGAAAGTTGACTATAACCATCTGGGTACGGATATTTTTGATATTAAGAGTAAGTAGTTTCTGCCGTCTCGTGCGGTCTGACCCTGGCCCTCTCCCACGGGGCTGAGGGTTCCCCACAAATTAAAGCGAGCAGTGAACAATCCCCTCGCCCCTCCGGGGAGAGGGTTAGGGTGAGGGGAACATACGGCTAAGGTGGTATTTCCGTTCACTTCAATTTTCTTGCTACTCTGTAACGCCATAATCGGTGAACGTGCCAGGGTGGCTCAATCGCCACCACCCTGGCAACCCGGGCTCCCGGCGGTAAATCGCCGCTACGCGGTGCCTTCGGCTTATTCCTTCCGGCTTATCGGGTACGGGCGGAGGTAACATCCCTGTAAAGCCCGCCCTCTCGGCGCATCCATGCGCCTCGCCCCGGCCTACAGGAAACGCCTCAGCGATTTACAGCCGGACCAGGGAGTCGCTGTAAGTTATTTATTTTACGTATAAAATCCCAATCGCTTCCAGTTTTAAAAATTACTGGGGAACCCTCAGTTCACGGGGAGAGGGAAAAAGCCCCAAAAAAAATCCGCCACAATGGGCGGATTTTTTATTTAATCACCGGAGTGATTAGAAGCGGTAACCTACGCCCGCGATCCAGGTGCCAACGTCAACGTTGCGGATACGGCTCTGCTCATAGGAGAAGTCCAGAGCAACGTCCTGGATTGGGTTGAACTGCAGGCCTGCGCCATAGGAGAAACCGTAGTCGCTGTTGCTTGCAGTGCGGCTTTCGCTCAGGTTTTCAGTCTGCTGGAATTTACCGTAGCCAACACCTACAACACCGTAGATGCTCGCCCAGTCATTCAGACGGTAAGCTGGACCAGCGGTGATACCGTAGTACTGGCCTTTGTTGTATGCGCCGTTTTCAGAACGATCTTTCTCGGTGTAGGTGAAAGAACCGATCACGCCCAGTGGGTTGTTATCCTGCTCGTAGCGATACTTCAGGTTGAAACCGTTAGCTTTGTTCATCACGCCCTGATAGTCGCTCTGAGCGTAACCACCAGTAACAGTAGAAGTAGCAGCTACAGCGGTACCTGCGGAAACAGCCAGTACAGCGGCCAGTGCTGAAAGACATGCAATTTTTTTCATAACCACCTCAAATGTGCTTCAAGTAAGTCCGTAAGTTATAAATATATCAAAAAAATTTGCGAAACTCTTTGTGATTCGTGATGTCTAATGAAACCTTTCCTGTAACAGAACGTTTCCAGCGTCAGCTATCTCTTTCAAATCACATGCAATTTTCACTACTAAATGCGCATAGTGCGCGCACGCGCCGTTACATTCATCCAGATTATTCCTAATCTATCAGGCGATAAATCCACCAGCGCTTAACCATTTTACGGATTTCACGAGGTTTTTTTTCAACAGCGCCTCAACCGTTGCCGCTTATTTCCTTTACACTGCAACCTTTACCTCATTTGACATAAGCTGACAGGAGAAAGGATGCCTGGGTTATCCCGCACGTCGTCGGTCTGGTTGCCGGTCGCAGTCATACTCATCGCCATGTTATCCATTCAAAGCGGTGCTTCGCTTGCAAAATCGCTTTTCCCGCTGGTTGGCGCGCCTGGGGTCACCGCCCTGCGTATCGTGCTGGGCACGGCGATACTGGTGGTCATTTTCAAACCCTGGCGTCTGCGGTTCAAAAAGGAGCAGCGTTTACCTCTGCTGTTTTATGGGCTCTCACTGGGTGCAATGAACTATCTGTTCTACCTCTCTATTCAGACGATACCGCTGGGGATCGCCGTCGCGCTGGAGTTTACAGGCCCGCTGGCGGTGGCGCTTTTCTCCTCGCGACGTGCGGTCGATTTTATCTGGGTCGTGTTAGCCGTGCTGGGGTTATGGTTCCTGCTTCCCCTGGGCCAGAGCGTCGCTGAGATTGATCTGACGGGCGCAGCCCTGGCGCTGGGTGCAGGCGCCTGCTGGGCCGTCTATATACTCACGGGCCAGCGTGCGGGAGAAGAGCACGGTCCGGCGACCGTTGCGCTGGGGTCACTGATCGCTGCCATCGTCTTTGTGCCTATCGGCATGGCGCAGGCGACCGAATCTATCTGGCAATGGTCGGTTATGCCCATCGGACTGGCGGTCGCGATTCTCTCTACCGCACTCCCCTACTCTCTGGAGATGATTGCCCTTACGCGTCTGCCGACACGCATATTTGGCACCCTGATGAGCATGGAGCCTGCGCTAGCCGCCATTTCCGGGATGGTATTTCTCGGCGAAACCCTGACGTTGACCCAGACGCTGGCGCTCTGCTCGATTATCGCGGCATCAATGGGCTCAACGCTCACCATGCGCCCGGAGCCTAAAGTTGAGAAAGTGGATATCAGCTAAGGCCATATATTCTGCATGGCTTCCACGCCATGCAGAATAAAGGCCAGAAAGACAGTCGTTATAATTTTTTACATACTTTGCGCTATTTTCGAAATATCCCTCTGCGTTTACGTCCCTCTCCAGCAATTAAGATTGATCTGTATCAATTTAAAAAATGCACATCAATTTCAATAAGTTAAATTCTCAACCTCCTTCTCGCTATTAAACCGATAGGCACAGCCAAACCGCAGACAAAAAATCCGGTGCTATACTTAGTTCCGTAATTACCTGGGACATAAACATCAAGAGGATATGAGATTATGAGTACCGCTAAACTGGTGAAAACGAAAGCGTCTAATCTGCTTTATACCCGTAACGATGTATCGGATAGCGACAAAAAAGCGACTATTGAGTTGCTGAATCGCCAGGTGATCCAGTTCATCGATCTTTCGCTGATCACCAAACAGGCCCACTGGAATATGCGCGGTGCAAACTTTATTGCCGTTCATGAAATGCTGGATGGCTTCCGCACAGCACTGGTTACCCACCTCGATACGATGGCTGAACGTGCCGTTCAGCTAGGCGGCGTGGCGCTGGGTACCACGCAGGTGATCAACAGCAAAACGCCGCTGAAGAGTTATCCGCTGGATATCCATACCGTTCAGGATCACCTGAAAGAGCTGGCGGACCGTTACGCAATTGTGGCAAATGACGTGCGCAAAGCGATTGGCGAAGCCAAAGACGAAGATACCGCAGACATTTTCACCGCCGCGTCCCGCGACCTGGATCAGTTCCTGTGGTTTATCGAATCTAACATCGAGTAATTCATAAGAATTTTCTATCAAACCCTCGCCCTCCGGTGAGGGTTTTGCACATCTATGGTGCACAGTTTTTGTCTGCACACCTGCAAAAGTGAACGAAATGTAATAATCACTTCACACAACCGTTAACGGAAGATTGTTTTTTCGTCGGAATTTACGCTAAATATCTCCCCGTCAGTTGAGCCAAACGAAGCGCACCAAAACAGTGCTCCACTTTGGTGCAATAAAACCTCATTGCCCCATTTATTGTGCAATGCATGACATCATCCCCTTTGCAAAACAATAGCTTGTAAAGTTGGCACGATTTTTTCATTGTGCCACCTGTTCTCGCAGGGGATCGCCCCGTGGATATAAAAGGAAATGCTATGAAGTCTGTATTAAAAGTTTCACTGGCTGCACTTACCCTGGCTTTTGCAGTGTCCTCTCAGGCTGCCGACAAACTGGTTGTGGCGACCGACACGGCGTTCGTTCCGTTTGAATTCAAACAGGGTGATAAATACGTTGGTTTTGATGTGGATCTGTGGGCCGCTGTCGCAAAAGAACTCAAACTGGATTACACCCTGAAGCCGATGGACTTCAGCGGCATCATCCCGGCACTGCAAACCAAGAACGTTGATCTGGCGCTGGCAGGCATCACCATTACCGATGAACGTAAAAAAGCGATCGACTTCTCTGACGGCTACTACAAAAGCGGCCTGCTGGTCATGGTCAAAGCCGATAATAACGACGTAAAAAGCGTGAAAGATCTCGACGGCAAAGTGGTGGCAGTGAAGAGCGGCACCGGTTCTGTTGATTACGCGAAAGCAAATATCAAAACCAAAGACCTGCGTCAGTTCCCGAACATCGACAACGCGTACATGGAACTCGGCACCAACCGTGCTGACGCTGTTCTGCACGATACGCCTAACATCCTGTACTTCATCAAAACAGCCGGTAACGGCAAGTTCAAAGCCGTTGGCGAGTCTCTGGAAGCACAGCAGTACGGTATCGCCTTCCCGAAAGGCAGCGACGAGCTGCGCACGAAAGTTAACGGCGCGCTGAAAACGCTGAAAGAGAACGGCACCTATAACGAAATCTACAAAAAATGGTTCGGTACCGAGCCTAAATAATAAGACGTAAAAATGACGTTCACTCGGGGGCGACCTTTCGCCCCTGCTATTTTTGAAACACGGTAACAGTAACAGGAAATTATCATGCAGTTTGACTGGAGCGCCATCTGGCCTGCCATTCCACTCTTGCTTGAAGGCGCTAAAATGACCCTGTGGATTTCGGTCCTGGGTCTGGTTGGTGGGTTGATTATCGGTCTTGTCGCCGGTTTCGCTCGCACCTACGGCGGCTGGATTGCAAACCACATCGCACTGGTTTTCATCGAAGTGATCCGCGGCACGCCTATTGTCGTGCAGGTCATGTTCATCTACTTCGCCCTGCCAATGGCTTTCAACGATCTGCGCATTGACCCGTTCAGCGCCGCCGTCGTGACCATTATGATCAACTCAGGCGCTTACATCGCGGAAATCACCCGCGGCGCGGTGCTGTCGATTCATAAAGGTTTCAGTGAAGCCGGTCTGGCGCTAGGTCTTTCTCGTCGCGAAACGATCCGCCACGTTATTCTGCCGCTGGCGCTGCGCCGCATGCTGCCGCCGCTCGGTAACCAGTGGATTATCAGCATCAAAGATACGTCGCTGTTCATTGTTATAGGCGTGGCCGAGCTGACCCGTCAGGGTCAGGAGATCATCGCTGGCAACTTCCGCGCGCTGGAAATCTGGAGTGCGGTAGCCGTTGTCTACCTGATCATTACTCTGGTTCTGAGCTTCGTTCTGCGTCGTCTTGAAAGAAGGATGAAAATCCTGTGATTGAATTTAAAAACGTTTCCAAGCACTTTGGCCCAACCCAGGTGCTGCACAATATCGATCTGAACATTAAGCAGGGTGAAGTGGTGGTGATTATTGGGCCATCCGGCTCCGGTAAATCCACCCTGCTGCGCTGCATCAACAAGTTGGAAGAGATCACCAGCGGCGATCTGATCGTCGACGGTCTGAAGGTGAACGACCCGAAAGTGGATGACCGTCTGATTCGTCAGGAAGCGGGCATGGTGTTCCAGCAGTTCTACCTGTTCCCGCACCTGACGGCGCTGGAAAACGTGATGTTTGGCCCACTGCGCGTGCGCGGTGCCAGCAAAGCGGCGGCGGAAGCGCTGGCAAAAGATCTGCTGGCAAAAGTCGGTCTGGCAGAACGTGCGCACCACTACCCTTCCGAACTGTCCGGTGGTCAACAGCAGCGTGTGGCAATTGCCCGCGCCCTGGCGGTCAAACCGAAAATGATGCTGTTTGATGAGCCTACGTCCGCACTCGACCCGGAGCTGCGTCACGAGGTGCTGAAGGTCATGCAGGATCTGGCAGAAGAAGGGATGACGATGGTGATCGTTACCCACGAAATCGGCTTTGCTGAGAAAGTGGCGTCCCGCCTGATCTTTATTGATAAAGGCCGTATCGCGGAAGACGGCAACCCGCAGGAGCTGATCGCGAACCCGCCGAGCCAGCGTTTGCAGGAGTTCCTGCAGCACGTCTCCTGATCCATCGCTTTACGCTAAGCCGGGCTTGCCCGGCTTTTTTACGCCAGATTGTTCCCAAAAATCCCCCTCCTCGCCTCGACTTCTATACTTATCATTTTGTTCGACATTTTCACCGGAGGACGCCGTGCCGTGGATCCTGTTGCTGTTGATAAGCCTGTTTAGTGCGCCATCGTTCGCCGTCGCGATCCCCGGTGTGACCACCGGAACCACCGCCAGCCAGCAAAGTACGCCGCCTCCGGAGCCGGATGTTGAACAAAAAAAAGCGGCCTATAGTGCGCTTGCCGACGTCCTCGAGAACGACACATCCCGGCAGGAGCTCATCGGTCAACTGCGGAAAGTGGCCGCCACGCCGCCGCAGGCGGAGGTGCCAACCCTCACCCCTCCGCAGGTTGAGGAGCAAAAAACGGTGCTGGAAAACGTCACCGACGTGAGCCGCCACTACGGGGAAGCGCTCTCCTCGCGCTTCGCTCAGCTTTACCGTAACCTGATTGGCTCACCGCATAAGGCATTTAATCCGCAAACGTTTACCGCTGCCGCCACGCAGTTCCTGATGCTGGCGGGTGCGGTATTCCTTTTTTACTGGCTGGTGCGCCTGTGCGCGTGGCCGCTGTACCGCAAAATGGGGCAATGGGGACGCAGGAAGAATCAGCAGAAAAGCAGCTGGCTGCACCTGCCGTTGATGATAGCCTCAGCGTTTATCATTGATTTACTGCTGCTGGCGTTGACGCTGTTTTTAGGCCAGATGCTGGCCGACAGGCTGAATGCAGGCAACAAAACCATCGCCTTCCAGCAGTCGCTTTTCCTGAATGCCTTTGCCCTGATTGAGTTCTTCAAGGCGCTGCTGCGGTTACTCTTTTGTCCGCACGTGCCGGAACTGCGTCCTTTCTCAATTCGGGATGCGAGCGCAAAGTACTGGGCGCTGCGTCTGAGCGTGCTCAGCGGGCTGATTGGCTACGGTCTGCTGGTTGCCGTGCCGATCATCTCCAACCAGGTGAACGTCCAGTTTGGCGCGCTGGCAAACGTGCTGATCATGATCTGCATTACCGTCTGGTCGTTGTACCTTATCTTCCACAATAAAAAAATCATTACCCAAAGCCTGCTGAATCTGGCCGATCGCTCCCTCTCGTTCTTTAGCCTCTTTATTCGCGCGTTCGCCCTGGTGTGGCACTGGCTGGCAAGCGCTTACTTCATTGTACTGTGCTTCTTCTCGCTGTTTGACCCGGGCAATAGCCTGAAATTTATGATGGGGGCGACGTTCAAAAGCCTGGCCATTATCGGCATCGCGGCCTTTGTGTCGGGGCTGCTGTCGCGCTGGATCTCGAAAACCATCACCCTGTCGCCGCAGGTCCAGCGGAGTTACCCGGAACTGCAAAAGCGGGTAAACGGCTGGATGTCGGTATCGCTCAAAGTGGCGCGCATTCTCACCGTCTGCGTGGCGATTATGCTGCTCCTGAATGCGTGGAGCCTGTTTGATTTCTGGAACTGGCTGCACAACGGTGCGGGTGAAAAAACGGTTGATATCCTGATTCGCATCGCGCTGATTCTGTTCTTCTCCGCCGTCGGCTGGACGCTGCTGGCGAGCCTCATTGAGAACCGTCTGGTCTCGGATATTCACGGCAGGCCCCTGCCCAGCGCGCGGGCAAGAACGCTGTTAACGCTGTTCCGCAACGCGCTGGCGGTGATTATCAGCACCATCACCATCATGATCGTGCTGTCGGAAATCGGCGTGAATATCGCCCCGCTGCTGGCGGGTGCCGGTGCCCTGGGGCTGGCCATCTCCTTCGGTTCGCAAACGCTGGTGAAGGATATTATTACCGGCATCTTTATTCAGTTTGAGAACGGGATGAACACGGGCGATCTGGTGACCATCGGGCCGTTAACCGGCACCGTGGAGAGGATGTCCATCCGTTCGGTTGGCGTGCGCCAGGACACCGGGGCGTACCACATCATTCCCTGGTCTTCGATCACCACCTTCGCCAACTTTGTGCGCGGCATTGGTTCCGTTGTGGCGAACTACGATGTGGATCGCCACGAGGATGCGGACAAAGCGAAGCAGGCGCTGCGCGATGCGGTAGAAGAACTGATGGAGATGGAGGATATTCGCGGGCTGGTGATTGGAGAGCCGTCATTTGCCGGCATCGTCGGGCTGACGAACACGGCGTTTACCCTGCGCGTGTCGTTCACCACCCAGCCGCTGAAGCAGTGGACGGTGCGCTTTGCGCTCGACAGCATGGTGAAGAAACACTTTGACCTGGCGAACGTGCGGATGCCCGTGCAGACCTATCAGGTATTGCCGCCGCCCGCATCGCCGCTCCCTCCGCAGGAGCCGACGCTGTAACCGAGCCGGGTGGCGGCTTCGCCTTACCCGGCCTATGACGGAGTACTATTTGCGACGTTTGTGATTGTCCATGAACGTCCAGGCGATAAAGCGGCTCTGTTTCTGGCCCTGCGCCATCTCTTTTTTCACCACTTTTACGGCGCCCGCTTCGGTCAGCGCGCGGTAGAGCGGTGGCAGGTTATCCCCCCGGGAAACCAGCGTCGTGAACCACTTCACCTGACGGCCAAACTGTTTGCTTTCCGCAATCATGCGCAGGATAAACGCCACTTCGCCCCCTTCACACCAGAGCTCCTGCTGCTGACCGCCGAAGTTCAGCGCGGCATCCTCAGCCTGGCCCAGGTTACGGCGCTTGCGCTCGCTGCCCGCACGGGCCGATGCCGCCGAATCATGGAACGGCGGATTGCACATCGTGGCGTCATAGCTTTCGTTTTTGTGAATAATGCCGTTGAAGATCGACGCCGCGTCTTTCTGACGACGCAGGCGAATGGCGCGGCTTAATCCCGGGTTAGCGCTGATAATCGCCTGGGCGCTGGCAAAGGCCTCGTCACCGATTTCGCTTCCGGTAAAGCGCCACTGATATTCATGCGCGCCGATCAGCGGGTAAATCAGGTTCGCCCCGGTGCCAATATCCAGGATGGTGGCCTGCTGTGGAACGACACCCTCATTGCCTTCGGCAAGAAGGTCGGCAAGGTGATGAACGTAGTCAGCGCGGCCCGGCACAGGTGGACAGAGAAAGCCTTCCGGAATATCCCAGTGAGCCACACCGTAAAAATGCGCCAGCAGGGCTTTGTTCAGCATTTTAACCGCCTGCGGGTCAGCAAAGTTGACCGAGGGCTCACCCGCTGGGGTCTGAACAAGATAGGTCTGCAGCGGTGGGCAGCTCAGGCATAACGCGTTCATGTCGTAGCGGCTGCGGTGGCGATTTCGCGGGTGCAATCCCGGCTTTTGGGCAGTCATGGCATTCTCCTTTAAACAGCGGCGTAAGATACCCTTTGCTGGCCCCACGGTAAATCTTTCTCTGCGACGCTCAAAAAATCGCCATAAATCAAATACCTTTATGTCTCTGATCCGTCAGCGAATTGTCAATTTACATCGTTCAAAAAATAAGCAGATCATCATCAAATATTTGCGCTAAGTCACACTCGTCAGGCTTCTAAACTTAAAGGGAATCACCTGTTGTTTCCTCATGAGGATGTGATTATGAAAAAGTACCTGACCCTTGCTGTTATCGCAGCCGCCCTGGCGACCGCGTCCTTCTCTGCTATGGCCGTTCAGTCACTGACCCCGAGTACCGATACGAGCCAGCTACGTCCTGCGGGCACCGTTTCGGTAAGCCGTGCCAGCAACCTTGACGATCTGCAGGCTAAGCTCGCCGAAAAAGCCCGTCAGGAAGGTGCAAAAGGATTCGTGGTGAACTCCGCTGGCGGAGATAACCATATGTACGGCACTGCGACCATTTATAAATAACCTGTCTCTTCCATAAGACTGCATCTGCCCAACGGGTGCAGTTCTCTTCTCCCTTCACCTTGATTGTTCATTTTTTAACCCCATAGTAGACGTATGGCCTAAACCGATTTCAGGAGGACGCTATGGCTTCCGGCTGGGCAAATGACGACGCTGTTAACGAACAGATCAACAGTACAATTGAAGATGCGGTTGCGCGTGCCCGCGGTGAAATTCCGCGCGGCGAAAGCTTAGCGGAATGCGAAGAATGTGGAGAACCCATTCCGGAGGCGCGCCGAAAAGCCATTCCCGGCGTACGGCTTTGCATTACGTGCCAGCAGCATAAAGATTCAAAAAACGCATCACACTCGGGATATAATCGCAGAGGTTCGAAAGACAGCCAGTTACGTTGACTTTGCTTTACCAAAGTTAACCGAGCGCGCGCGTTCCTTTACGCTCACGGTTTTTAGCCAGACGCGTAGCAAAACGTGCCCTTCTTATCGCTTCTGTAAAGCGCATCCGCAAGAAGTGTAAAGCGGTGCTTTGAATTTATTAATATTCAATAAGTTATTTGTCATTCAATTTTTTTGAGCAACCACGTCAATTCTCTTCGATTTTATCACTCGCGAAAAACCGTGATACTTATCACATCGACGGAACATCGTCCCCTTAACAGAAACACCTGCGAGAGATTAATTATGAAAACCATCAAATATGCTGTAGCTGCTGTTGCCCTGTCCGCTCTGTCTTTCGGCGCTTTCGCTGTAGAGCCTGTCTCTTCTACTCAGGCACAGAACATGAACAAAGTCGGTGTGGTGAGTGCTGATGGCGCAACCACCCTGGACGGTCTGGAAGCCAAACTGGCTGAGAAAGCCGCTGCTGCCGGTGCAAGCGGATACACCATTACCTCCGCTAACGGCAATAACAAGCTGAGCGGTACCGCGGTTATCTACAAATAATCGACTGAATGAATGCTGTACCCTCGCCATACCCTCTGGTGAGCTGCTCCACCCTCATTGACCCTGTTGTTGTTACCCTTGCTTGCCCGTCCGCCACTGGACGGGCTTTTTTTTGTCTAAAACGCCTGCGCCACGCGTTCAAGCCCGGCCTGGACGGATTCCACTTCTCCGGTTGCCAGCAAACAGCAGGCCATCTGCAGCTTGATCGAATGCGGAACCGGAACATTTCCGGCAAGGCACTGCTCAATCCAGTGGGCTGTAGTATGGGGATCTTTTGCCTCAGGCAATATCACGCCGGTATTCTCTTCCCCGCGTTCCAGAACGGCGCGCGTACCGGCAGAATCAATCAGCATCACCTGCGGGCAGCGCTGCGGGTTCGCATAAACCTCACCTTCAGTGCCGTGCATCAGTAACGCCCTTCCACCAATAGCCTCAAAAAACTGCCCCACGCGCGCCACGTATTCCGGGTGCGAAACGCTGGAGAGACGCAGGGCGGCATCTTCGCCAAACGGCGTGGCCAGTTTCGCCAGCGTGTGCGCGCTGTTGCGCACGCCCATGCGCCAGCGCATATCGAGCTGCTTTTCCAGCGGCGGACAGAGCGTGCCGACCGGGATATAAACAGGCTGATGGCCATCCAGCTTCGCCTGCGCCTGACCGGCATGACGCGTTGGCTCGATGCCCAGCATCCCGAAAATGGTCTCCGTCAGCACGCGGGTGGGATCTTCGCTTACGCCGTGTACCACCACCGGGAACCCCAGCTTGTGTAATAAGATAGCGAGCAGCGGGGTTAAGTTTGCCTGCTTGCGCGCGCCGTTGTAGCTCGGGATCACGATCGGCATAGGCTTTGCCACGGGCGGCGTTAAGCGCAGCGTTTGCGCCTGCATGGCTTCATAGAACCCGCGCATCTCCGCCTCACCTTCCCCTTTGATACGCAGCGCGATCAGAATGCCCCCCATCTCCAGGTCGGGGACGTCGCCCTCAAGCATGCGGGTATAAAGCGCACGCGCGGTTTCATGGTCCAGATCGCGGGCATGATTTTTCCCGCGCCCTACCTCTTTGATAATTTTGCGATAATCCACGACATCTCTCCTGACAGCATCATCTTGTTAACAATATAGCCCTGATGATTGCCTGGCCGTTAGTGTTTTATCCCCTAACCCAACGCGCTGTTTTAATGAAAAAAAATAAACACAAGCAATTTTTCAATTATTTGTGATTTCTATAGAAGATTCTTAGTCATACATTTTTTGATTAAATAACCACCGGAAAGTCATTAAAGGTCAACGGTGAAAACGTCCAGGCAACGTTCGCACCCGCAACATACCAGGATTCACTATGAACAAGGTTGCTTTAGGTTTATTCATCGCCGCAGCGGTGGGGTGTTCTGCATCCGCATTTGCGGCAACAAACGGCGAAGGTCAGATCAACTTCACCGGGGAAATTATTGATTCAGCGTGTCAGGTGGTTAATGGGTTAAGTAACCCGTTAAACGTTCAGTTAGGCAAAGTCTCTAAAACGGTATTTACCGGTGCAGGCTCTACCAGCACGTTAACAAAGTTCGATATTCAGTTAAAAGACTGTCCGGAAACCGTTACCTCCGCCGCGATTAACTTCGGCGGAACGCCGGATGCAAATAACAACGCTACGCTGGCATTAACGCCGGATGTGGATGCGGCAACGGGCGTAGCTATTCAGCTGGTTGACTCCTCCGAGCAGCCGGTGAGTCTTTACACCCCTTCTCAGCAATATCCGTTAGCCTCCGGTACGGCGGTTAACGATCTGATATTCGGTGCTCGTTATATTCAAACCGGTGCCGCGATTACCGCAGGTCCGGCTAATTCCGTTTCGACCTTCACCGTTATCTATAACTGATATTATCAATCCTGAGATATTAACGCGTTTATACGCGTTAATATCTCTTCTATTATTGAGAAATATTTATGCGCCACGGTTATTTACTGAGCACGCTTTTACTGGCGGCCGCCACTGCACACGCAGGTGTCATTATTAATGGCACACGTCTGGTCTACCAGGGAGATAAAAAGGAATCGTCTCTTGGTCTTTCAAACCCGGATACAACGGATTATCTGGTACAGTCCTGGGTCGATTCTGACGGTAAAAACCTGGCCAAAGCCCCTTTCCTGATCACCCCTCCGCTTTTTCGCCTTGATGCGAAAGAGGATAACGTTCTGCGCGTGGTGCGCACCGGCGGTAATTTACCGGAAGACCGTGAATCCTTGTACTGGCTGAATATCAAAGCCATCCCTTCGTCTAAGCACGTTGACGGGATGAATACCCTGCAAATTGCCATTAATACGCGCATTAAATTGTTGTATCGCCCATCGGCGGTGAAAGGCAAACCGGAAGATGTCGCCAATAAACTTGAGTGGCATCGCGAGGGTAACGATCTGGTCGTGAATAACCCGACGCCTTTCTATATGAATTTCCAGAAGGTGACGCTGAACGGCCACAAAGTGGATAAAGCCACGTGGGCAATTCCGGAAACGGAAACGCATTTCGCCTTACCTGGCAACGTCAGCGGTTCAACCGTCGCGTATTCCATTATTACGGATTACGGCAGCATCAGCCAGACCTGGTCGAAATCAGTCCACTAATATCACACGCAGATAATTACGATAATCATGTACAGCCATAAAAAGCCGTTCACCTGCCGAATTTCATTCCTGCTGGTCATTCTCTGTGGCCTGGCACTGGCGATCTTTGCGCAGCAGGTTATGGCTGATGATTATTTTAACCCGGCGCTGCTGGATATTGATAATCCGCAGCAGGGTAAGACCGATCTGTCGGTTTACGAAAAAGGGCCAGGGCAGGCTCCGGGTAAATATCAGGTCGCTATCTTTATCAACAATAATAAAATTGATACCCGCGACGTCACGTTCACATTACAAAAAGATTCACACGGCAACAGTTCGCTCCAGCCCTGCTTTAGCCTGAGCTATTTAAAAAGCCTTGGGATCAAAACCCGAAAATATCCGGCGCTGATGGCAAAAGGCCAGTGCGCTGATTTAACCGCCATCCCGGCAGCCTCCGCGTCGTTTCACGTTCGCAACCAGCAGCTGCTGCTCAGTATTCCACAGCTGGCTCTGGGCCAGGTTCCACGCGGCTATATTGACCCGAAAGAATTCGACGAGGGGATCACCGCAGGCATTCTTAACTACAGCGCGACCGCCAGCCAGAGCCATGCGCGTCAGCCGGGCGAGGAGGATAACAGCAGCCAGTACGTTAACCTGCGTCCCGGTTTTAACGTCGGTGCCTGGCGCGTACGCAACTACTCCACGTGGAATCGCAGCACCCAGGGCAAGGAAGAGCAGCAAAAATTCTCCTCCGTTTATACCTATGCCCAGCGCGATATCGTGGCGATGAAGAGCGATCTCACCGTTGGGCAAAGCTCTTCGCCATCTGATGTTTTTGACAGCGTGCCCTACACCGGCGTGGAGCTGAAATCCGACAGCGACATGCTGCCGGACAGCGAGAAAGGCTATGCGCCGATCATTCGCGGCACCGCACACAGCAATGCGCTGGTGATGGTACGCCAGAACGGCTACGTCATTTATCAGAACACGGTCGCCCCCGGCGCGTTTGAAATTAACGATCTCTACCCTACCGGCAGCAGCGGCGATCTGCAGGTCACCGTGAAGGAGACCGACGGCAGCGAAAGCCATTTCGTGGTGCCGTATGCCTCCGTGCCGGTACTGCAGCGTGAAAAAAACCTGCGCTACAGCGTGACCGCCGGGCGGTACCGTTCTTACGACAAAGACGTCGAGAAGACGCCGTTTGCCCAGGGCAGCGCGATCTACGGCCTGCCCTATGGTTTCACCGCCTACGGCGGCGTACAGCAGAGCAGCCACTATCAGTCCCAGGCGCTCGGCGTCGGGAAAAACATGGGCGATCTCGGGGCGTTCTCCATCGACGTCACCCGCGCGAAAGCCCTGCTGAAAAAGCAGCAGTCCAGCAAGGGCCAATCCTGGCGCGTGCGCTACAGCAAAGATTTTGCCGGTTCAGGTACCAACTTCTCGCTCGCGGGCTATCGCTACAACAGCAAAGGGTTTTACACCCTGGAAGACACCATGGAGTCATATACCCGCTCTGACGACTGGTCTGCCCCCCAGCAGCGCCGCGCCCGAACCGAGGCCACCGTCGACCAGACGCTGCCAGAAGGCTGGGGCTCCGTCACCCTGAGCATGGTGAAAGAGACTTACTGGAGCCAGAACCAGGACATGACCTCCATGAGCGTCAGCTACAACAACAGCTGGCACGGGGTGAGCTACAGCCTGAGCTACAGCATGAACAAGAACACCAACGACAGTGATGAAGACGGTAATCAAGTGACGAACGACAACCAGTTCTCGCTGAGCGTCTCCGTTCCGCTGGATCGCTGGATGCACAACACCTGGGCCACCTACAACCTGAACAATACCAAAGACGGTACTACGCAGAATATCGGCCTGAACGGCACGGCGCTGAAGGAAGACAACCTGAACTGGAATATCCAGCAGGGGCTGAGCAGCACCGGCAGCGGTAACTCGACCAGTTTGAATGCCGATTACAAAGCGACCTATGGCGAAGTGAGCGCAGGCGTCAGTCAGGATAAGTATCAGCAGACCGTTAACGTCGGGTTGCAGGGCGGCGTGGTTGCCCACGCGAACGGCATCACCCTGAGCCAGCCGCTCGGTGAGACCATTGCGCTGGTGAAAGCACCCGGCACGCACGGGACGCATATCGCTAACCAGACGGGCGTGGAGACCGATTTCCGCGGCTATACCGTCGTGCCGTTTGTTACCGCGTATCGCCATAACACCATCGCGCTGGATACCGAAACGCTGCCGGACAACGCCGACGTGACGCACGCGGCGCAGGTAGTGACCCCAACGCGCGGCGCCGTGGTGCGCGCCAGCTTTAACACCCGCGTGGGCAGTCGCGTGCTGATGACGCTCACGCAAAACGGCAAACCGCTGCCCTTCGGCGCAACGGTCACCACGGAGGATAAGGACAGCGAGTTTATTGTCGGTAACGACGGGCAGACCTACCTCTCGGGTCTGCCGCAGCAAGGGCATCTCAGCGTTTCCTGGGGACAGGATGCGAGCGAGCACTGCGTCGCTGACTATGCACTAACGGATGAGAAAGAGAAAACCAGCATCATTAACGCTGCCGCGCAGTGTCACTGATCCACCGTTCAGGCGAAACATTATGCAAATAATTAAACAGTGCTTTTTCTTACTGGTTCTGGGAACGGCGGCGTTATTTATGCCGCATGCGAAGGCGACCTGCACGTCGCCGGACCTGCCGAAAATGATCAACGTAGCGTCCATCTCCGTCCCGACGACGCTGGCCGTGGGCGAGACGATTCCGGGCACGGAGCAGATCGCCCATGTCGCCGGTAATTGTGATAATGCCACGGACAGCGGGCTGGAAATTATCTCGTGCTATTACGGCACGGGTGCTGAAATCCCCGGTCTGAAGGGCGTCTACGACTCTGGTGTACCCGGCGTTGGCGTGGCGCTGATGAACGATCAGGGCCAGCGCATTAGCGGTGCCGGCGGTACGACCTGCAACTCAACGGCAACGCCGGTGGGCTATGTCTCCACCGATGGCAAACAGTCCTTTAACTTTGACGTGACGCTTGAGCTGGTGAAAACAAGCGATACCGTCTCGTCCGGCACATTGATCCAGGCGCAGACTCGATTCGGTATCGGCGTTTACCGTCACGAAGGGATCGGCGATCCTAACGACATTGCCTACGCGGGTAACGTTATTCTCAAAGCGGTCACCTGCTCCGTCCTGCCGAAAAACCTGACGGTTAACCTGGGCGATTTCCCGGTCAGCGATTTTTTGAGCGTGGGAATGCTCTCCTCTCCGGCGCAGAATTTCGATGTCACCGTGCACTGCGACAGCACCGTGCAGCCAGAGGTAAAAGTCACCAGTTCAAACGGCTATGAAACGGCGTTCGAAGGCGTGCTGAAGCTGACTAAGCAGACCGGTGCGGCAACGGGCGTCGGGGTACAGATGGTGTTCGACGGCAATATCGCCGCGTTTGATACCTACGTTAACACCCGCAGCGAGGCCATCGCCAACGAAACGCTGACCATTCCATTCCAGGTTCGCTATGAACAGGTCAGCGATGTGGTGACGCCGGGTCCTGCCAACACCGTTGCCACTATCACCCTCGCCTATAAGTGACCGACATGAAAAAAATCATTACTCTCCTGGCGCTTGGGCTTATTGCCCAGGCACACGCCGACGATATTCAGATCCAGATGACGGGGAATATTTACGCCAACACCTGCGTCATCGACAGCGCGAGCCGCAACCTGACGGTGGATTTAGGCCAGGCGGTGTCGGGCAATTTTAAAGACGTGGGGGATACCGGCGAGTGGAAAGACTTTTCCCTGTCGGTATCGCACTGTCCGGCCACGCTGGCGCTTGCCACCGCCTTTTTCTACGGCCAGGCAGACAGCGCGCACCCGACAAAATTCGCCAACACCGGCAGCGCGAAAGGGCTGGCGCTGGAGCTGGCTGACCGTCAGGACAAGATACTTATCGCCCCGCAGGCTGCCTTTAACGTCGCCATCAACCCGAGTGACCACACGGCGACGTTTCCGCTTTCCGCGCGCTATTACGCCACCTCTATGCCCGTCAGCGCCGGGACGTTCAGCAGCGTGATTCAGGTGACCTTCACATACCAGTAGGACCGCGCCCCTTAGCACGGATGCTTTTCCGACGCCCGGCGGTCAGTTTTGCCGGGCGTTTTTTTACCTCCGGCACCTCCGGCTGTTCGATAGGGAAGATCGGCAGCGCGTTCAGGAGCCGCTGGCCGTAATTTTTGGTGAGCAGACGTTTGTCATAAATCACCACCTCTCCCCAGCAGCCGTGGCTACGAATCAGACGCCCGACCTGCTGAATCAGGTTAAACGACGCCGCCGGTAAACTCTGCACCTCAAAGGGATAGCGGTTGAGGCTTTTCAGCCATTCGCCTTCGGTGATCACCACCGGGCTGTCGATGGGCGGGAAGGCGATTTTATGAATGTGCACCTGCGTCAGGTAGTCCCCTTTCAGATCCAGACCTTCAGCAAACGACTGCAGCCCCACCAGCACGCTGCGCTCGCCGTTATCGATGCGCTTGCGGTGGGTTTCCACCAGCCGGTAGCGCGGCTGATCGCCCTGCACCAGCAGGAGTAAACGCAGATCGGTGACGTGCTCGAGGAAGCGCTGCATCGCCCGCCCGCTGGCAAACAGCACCAGCATGCCGGGGTACTTTTTACTCTCGACCTGTTCGCGGAAGTAGGCCGCCATCTCCGCAATGTGCTGCTCTTCGTTGTCGATAAGCGGCTCGAATTTCATGCGCGGAATAACCAGCTTGCCCTGCTCGCAGTGGTTAAACGGCGAGTCCAGCGCCACAAAGCGGTCGCCCGCTTTCTCTTTTAGCCCGCTCATCTCCTGCAAACGAGAAAAACTGTTCAGGGAGCGCAGCGTGGCAGAGGTGACAACCACGTGCGGCACGCTGCGCCAGATCAGCTTTTCCAGCTGATCGGCCACGCGGATGCCCACGCAGTGGAAAAAGAGATGGACCTGCCCGTCCCGCACGTCGCGGGTGGCCCATTTGGTGACCGGCGCGCCGGACGCCTGCGCCATCGAGGCCAGCCGCCAGAGCTTGCTCTGCGCTTCGAACATCCCCAGCGCGCGGTTCATCTGCAGCAGAATGCGGTGCAGACGCACCACGTCATGCGAGCCGGTTTTCTCGCTCAGATCGTTTAAGAACATCTCCGCCAGCCCGCGCAGCTTTTCCAGATGCTTCGCCAGCTGCTGGCAGATCTCCATCACCTCTTCCGGTAGCTCTCCCATCGCAAAGCGGTGCTCAGCTTCCTGGGTCGCCGGAAGATAAAGATTCAAAATGTTGTTGAGCGAGGCAATCAGGCCGTAGACCTCTTCACAGTGGTCGCTCAGCCGCTCCGGCACCGCCAGCGGCGGCGTGGTTTTCGGGCGGAACTGCTCCATGCAGGTTGCCACCAGCTTGCAGAAGAGATCCAGCTGCAGGCGGAACCACGGGGCGGTAATTTCGGCGCTCATCTCCAGCGCGTCACGCGCCACGTCCGGCAGATGATGGCCTTCATCAAGCACCAGCAGCAGGTTTTTAGGCTCCGGCAGCACCGCTTCGCTCTCCAGCGCCGCCATTACCAGCGCGTGGTTTGCGACCACTACCTCCGCCTCCTGAATCTCGCGCCGGGCGACAAAGAACGGGCACTCGCGGTAGTAGTGACAGTTGCGGTTCAGGCAGCTCGCTTTGTCAGTGCTGAGCCTGCGCCACAGGTCGTCGCTGATGGCCTGGCTGGTGTGATCCCGCAGGCCGTCCCACTTATAGCCGTCGAGCTCCACTTTGAGTTTTGCACACTGCTCCTGCTCGGCCTTATTGTTTGGCGTCAGCTCGTCATCCAGAAACGCGAGCAGATCCTGCTGATTCGGCTCGCTGCTGGCAAGCGCCGCCAGGTTACGCGGACACACGTAACGCCCGCGCCCAAAGGCTGCCGTAAACCGCAGGTCGGGGATGATTTTGCGCAGCAGGGGTAAATCTTTGCTGAAGATCTGATCCTGCAGCGCCACGTTGGCGGTGCTGACCACCAGCGTTTTGTCCTCTTCCCGCGCAATCGCGATGCCGGGAATCAGATACGATAAGGTTTTCCCGACGCCGGTCGGGGCTTCAATCGCCAGATGTCGCCCGTCGTCCCCGGCGAGCGTTTTTGCCACGTCAGCAATCATCTGCCGCTGCGGCGCTCGGGGGATAAAGTCGGGGATCTGCTGCTGTAGCGCCTTGTACCATGCGCCAATTTGCGCCTTGAGCGCAGCGGTTAAAGCCATTGGAAAACCTGAAATACTGTATAAACAGCCACTATTGTGGCACTTTCTCTTCGCTGCCGCAAAAAGAAAAGCCCGGCTTTACGACCGGGCTTCCAGATTACTGCGGGTTAGCAGGCTTGCGCGGGCGGCGTCGACGCTGCCCTTCCCCTGCCGGTTTCCCTTCGCCGCTGCGCCACGGGCTTTCACCCGCCGGTTTGCTGTCGCTGTTGCGACGCGGCGGTTTGCCGGATGATTTCGGCGCGCCGCCTTCGGCACGACGCGGCTGCTGACCGCGACCGCCGCCGCCCTGGCCGCGTCCACCGCCGCCCTGACGACCGTTCTGAATCGGCTCGGCTTTGATTGACGGATCCACTTCGTAACCCGGGGTTTCGATGCGCGGGATCTCTTTCTTCAGCAGACGTTCGATGTCGCGCAGCAGCTTGTGTTCATCCACGCAGACCAGAGAAAGCGCTTCACCGGTTGCCGCCGCGCGGCCGGTACGACCGATACGGTGAACGTAATCTTCCGGCACGTTTGGCAGCTCGTAGTTCACCACGTGCGGCAGCTCTTCAATGTCGAGGCCACGGGCAGCGATGTCGGTCGCCACCAGCACGCGGATGTCGCCGGATTTGAAGTCCGCCAGCGCACGGGTACGCGCGCCCTGGCTCTTGTTACCGTGGATCGCCGCGCTGCGGATGCCGTCTTTATTCAGCTGTTCCGCCAGGTGGTTGGCGCCGTGCTTGGTGCGGGTAAAGACCAGCACCTGCTGCCAGTTACCCTGGCCGATCATCTGGGAGAGCAGTTCCCGCTTGCGCTTTTTATCAACAAAGTGAACGTGCTGCGTCACCTGCTCAGAGGCGGTGTTGCGACGCGCCACCTCAACTTCCAGCGGGTTATGCAGCAGCTTTTCCGCCAGCGCCTTGATCTCGTCGGAGAAGGTCGCGGAGAAGAGCAGGTTCTGACGACGCGCGGGCAGCTTGGCCAGCACGCGACGAATATCGTGGATGAAGCCCATGTCGAGCATGCGGTCGGCTTCGTCCAGCACCAGAATTTCAACCTGGTCCAGCTTAACCGCGTTCTGATGCTCCAGGTCCAGCAGGCGACCTGGGGTAGCAACCAAAACGTCAACGCCGCTGCGCAGCTTCATCATCTGCGGGTTGATGCTGACCCCGCCGAAGACCACCAGCGAGCGAATGTTGAGATAGCGGCTGTACTCACGCACGTTCTCACCAATCTGCGCCGCCAGCTCGCGGGTTGGGGTCAGGATCAGGGCACGAACCGGACGACGGCCTTTCGCGTGCTGCTGGTTTTTTACCAGCAGCTCTAACAGCGGCAGCGTAAAGCCCGCGGTTTTACCGGTGCCGGTCTGGGCGCTGGCCATCAGGTCACGGCCCTGCAGGACGGCAGGAATAGCCTGCTGCTGGATTGGGGTTGGCTCAACGTAGCCCTGCTCTGCGATCGCGCGCAGAATTTCCGGGTTCAGGCCAAGGGAATCAAAAGACATAAAAACTCCGAACCGCCCCGACCATCACAGGTGTAGTTTTCAGGGAGATATAACGAATAGGGGAGGACAAAAACCACAATGTCGCGAAGGAGCGGAGTGTAGCAGCTTTTGTGACGTGGCGCATAAAATATCCCTCCGCATTCCCTCGACGTGAGCGTAAATCAGGCATAATCTTAATCAATCGATTGATTAATTCTTAATGCCGCCATGAATACAACACCCACAACAACCAAAGGTGAACAGGCCAAAAATCAGCTTATCGCCGCCGCGCTGGCGCAGTTTGGTGAGTACGGGCTGCATGCGACCACGCGCGATATTGCCGCGCTGGCCGGGCAGAACATTGCGGCGATTACCTACTATTTTGGCTCAAAAGAGGATTTATACCTCGCCTGCGCCGAGTGGATCGCCGATTTTATCGGCACGCAGTTTCACCCGCACGTTGAGGAAGCCACCGCGCTGCTCGGCCAGCCGTCGCCCGACCGCGCCGCCGTTCGCCAGCTTATTCTCAACGCCTGCCACGATATGATCCGCCTGCTGACGCACGACGATACGCTCAACCTGAGCAAGTTTATCTCCCGGGAGCAGCTCTCCCCGACGGTCGCCTACCAGCGGGTACACGATCGGGTAATTGAGCCAATGCACTCGCACCTGACCCGGCTGATCGCCGCCTATACCGGGCGGGACGCCAGTGATACCGAGACGGTTTTGCATACCCACGCCCTGCTGGGTGAAATCCTTGCCTTCCGTCTGGGCAGGGAAACCATCCTGTTACGCACCGGCTGGACACAATTTGATGAGGATAAAGCCGCGCAGATTAGCAAGGTGATCGCCTGTCACGTCGATCTGATCCTGCAAGGCTTAACGCAAAGGAGCCTGAAGTCATGAAAAAACCTGTCGCCATCATTCTGGTGGTTGTTGTTTTGCTTGCCGCTGGAGTCGGTGGATGGCTGTGGTATCAGAGCCATCAGGATAAAGGCCTGACGCTGTACGGTAACGTGGATATTCGCACGGTGAACATGAGCTTCCGCGTCGGCGGACGTCTCGCCTCGCTGAACGTGGACGAAGGCGATGCCATTAAAACCGGGCAGACGCTGGGGATGCTGGACAAAGCGCCCTATGAGAATGCGCTGATGCAGGCCAAAGCGGGCGTTTCCGTCGCTCAGGCGCAGTATGACCTGATGCTGGCAGGCTATCGCGACGAAGAGATCGCCCAGGCCGCCGCCGCGGTCAAACAGGCGCAGGCCGCCTATGACTACGCGCAGAACTTCTACGCGCGCCAGCAGGGGCTGTGGAAAAGCCGCACCATTTCCGCCAACGACCTGGAAAATGCGCGCTCGTCCCGCGACCAGGCGCAGGCCACGCTGAAGTCCGCGCAGGATAAATTAAGCCAGTACCGCACCGGTAACCGCGCGCAGGATATCGCCCAGGCGAAAGCCAGCCTTGAACAGGCGCAGGCGCAGCTGGCTCAGGCTGAGCTGGATCTGCACGACACCACCTTAATCGCGCCGTCTGACGGCACGCTGATGACCCGCGCCGTGGAGCCGGGCAGCATGCTCAGCGCGGGCAGCACCGTCTTGACGCTCTCCCTGACCCGCCCGGTGTGGGTGCGCGCCTACATTGACGAGCCGAACCTCGGCCAGATGCAGCCGGGCCGCGAGCTGCTGCTCTATACCGACGGTCGCCCGGACAAGCCGTATCACGGCAAAGTGGGCTTTGTCTCCCCTACCGCCGAATTCACGCCGAAAACCGTTGAAACACCGGACCTGCGTACCGACCTCGTGTATCGCCTGCGCATCATCGTCACCGATGCGGACGACGCGCTGCGTCAGGGCATGCCCGTCACCGTAAAAGTAGACAGCGGGGAACGACATGAATGACGCGGTTATTCAGCTCAACAATCTGGTTAAACGCTTTAAGGGGATGGATAAGCCCGCGGTAGCTCCGCTGAACTGCACCATCCAGAAAGGCTACGTGACCGGGCTGGTCGGCCCGGACGGTGCGGGGAAAACCACGCTGATGCGGATGCTGGCGGGGCTGCTCAAGCCGGATGAAGGCACGGCCAGCGTGCTTGGTCTTGACCCGATCGAGGACGACGGCGCGCTCCACGCCATGCTCGGCTATATGCCGCAGAAGTTTGGCCTGTACGAAGATCTGACGGTGATGGAAAACCTGAACCTGTACGCCGACCTGCGCAGCGTCACCGGCGAAACGCGGCAGAAAACCTTCGCGCGCCTGCTGGAGTTTACCTCCCTCGGCCCGTTCACCGACCGGCTGGCGGGCAAGCTCTCCGGCGGGATGAAGCAGAAGCTGGGGCTGGCCTGTACGTTGGTCGGCGAGCCGAAAGTGCTGCTGCTGGACGAGCCCGGCGTCGGCGTAGACCCGATTTCGCGCCGTGAACTGTGGCAGATGGTACACGAGCTGGCGGGCGACGGGATGCTGATCCTCTGGAGCACCTCCTACCTCGACGAAGCGGAACAGTGCCGGGATGTGCTGCTGATGAACGAAGGCGAACTGCTTTATCAGGGCGAGCCGACGACGCTGACGCAGAGCATGGCCGGACGCAGCTTCCTGCTGCACAGCCCGCAGGAGTCCAACCGCAGGCTGCTGCAGCGGGTGCTCAGGCTGCCGCAGGTCAGCGACGGGATGATCCAGGGCCGCTCGGTGCGCATTATTCTCAAAAAAGAGGCCACCGCCGACGACGTTCGCCAGGCGCAAGGAATGCCTGAGATCGAGATAGAAGAGACCGCACCGCGCTTTGAGGACGCGTTTATCGACCTGCTGGGCGGCGCGGGTACGTCAGAGTCGCCGCTTGCCGCCATTCTGCATACGGTGGAAGGCACGCCGGGCGAAACGGTGATCGAAGCGAAATCGCTCACCAAAAAGTTCGGGGATTTCGCCGCCACTGACAACGTCAATTTTGCGGTGCAGCGCGGCGAGATTTTTGGCCTGCTCGGGCCGAACGGCGCGGGAAAATCGACCACCTTCAAGATGATGTGCGGCCTGCTGGTGCCGACGTCCGGCAAGGCGCTGGTGCTGGACATGGATCTGAAGGTCAGCTCCGGCAAGGCGCGCCAGCATCTGGGATATATGGCGCAGAAGTTTTCCCTGTACGGCAACCTGACGGTCGAGCAGAATCTGCGCTTTTTCTCCGGCGTGTACGGCCTGCGCGGGCGCGCGCAGAACGAGAAAATCCGCCGCATGAGCGACGCCTTCGCGTTAACCAACATCGCCTCCCACGCCACCGACGAGCTGCCGCTCGGCTTCAAGCAGCGGCTGGCGCTGGCCTGCTCGCTGATGCACGAGCCGGATATTCTGTTTCTGGATGAACCGACCTCGGGCGTTGATCCCATTACCCGCCGCGAGTTCTGGCTGCACATCAACAGCATGGTGGAAAAAGGGGTGACCGTGATGGTGACCACCCACTTCATGGACGAGGCGGAGTACTGCGACCGCATCGGGCTGGTCTATCGCGGCAAGCTGATTGCCCACGGTACCCCGGACGACCTGAAAAACCAGGCCGCCGACGATGAGGTTCCGGACCCGACCATGGAGCAGGCGTTTATCACCCTCATCCACGACTGGGATAAGGAGAATGTCCATGCGCAGTAATGCCCTTTCCTGGCGTCGGGTGCGCGCGCTGTGCGTTAAAGAGACGCGGCAGATCGTACGTGACCCCAGCAGCTGGCTGATCGCGGTGGTGATCCCCCTGCTGCTGCTGTTTATCTTTGGCTACGGCATTAACCTGGACTCCAGCAAGCTGCGGGTCGGGATTTTGCTGGAGCAGCAGAGCGAAGAGGCGCTGGACTTCACTCACGCCATGACCGGGTCGCCCTACATTGACGCCACCATCAGCGACAGCCGGCAGGAGTTGATCCAGAAAATGCAGGCCGGAAAAATTCGCGGTCTGATCGTCATTCCGGTGGATTTCGCCGCCAATATGGCGCGGGCAAATACCGAGGCGCCGATCCAGGTGATTACCGACGGCAGCGAGCCGAACACCGCCAACTTCGTGCAGGGCTACGCGGAGGGGATCTGGCAGCTCTGGCAGATGCAGCGCGCTGAAGACCGAGGCGAGACGTTTGAACCGCTCATCGACGTGCAGACGCGCTACTGGTTTAACCCTGCCGCCATCAGCCAGCACTTTATTATCCCGGGCGCGGTGACGATTATCATGACGGTAATCGGCGCGATACTGACCTCGCTGGTCATCGCCCGCGAGTGGGAGCGCGGCACGATGGAGGCGCTGCTCTCTACCGAAGTGACGCGCGTCGAGCTGCTGCTGTGCAAGCTCATCCCCTACTACTTCCTCGGCATGCTGGCGATGCTGCTCTGCATGCTGGTGTCAGTCTTTATCCTCGGCGTGCCCTATCGCGGCTCGCTGGTGGTGCTGTTCTTTATCACCAGCCTGTTTTTACTCAGCACGCTGGGCATGGGGCTGCTCATCTCCACCATCACCCGCAACCAGTTTAACGCCGCACAGGTGGCGCTGAACGCCGCTTTTCTGCCGTCGATTATGCTGTCCGGGTTTATCTTCCAGATAGACAGTATGCCTGCGGTGATCCGCGCCGTGACCTACATCATCCCGGCGCGTTACTTCGTGAGCACGCTGCAAAGCCTGTTCCTGGCGGGGAATATTCCGGTGGTGCTGATTATCAACACCCTGTTTTTAATGGCGTCGGCGGTGATGTTTATCGGGTTGACGTGGATGAAAACCAAACGGCGGTTAGATTAAGGAGCGCGCATGTTTCACCGTTTATGGACACTGATCCGCAAAGAGCTGCAATCCCTGCTGCGCGAGCCGCAAACCCGCGCCATTCTGGTCTTGCCGGTGCTGATCCAGGTACTGCTGTTCCCGTTTGCCGCCACCCTTGAGGTGACCAACGCCACCATCGCCATTTACAACGAAGACAACGGCAAACATTCCGTCGAGCTGACGCAGCGCTTTGCCCGTGCCAAAGCCTTTACCCACATCCTGCTGCTGAAAAGCCCGCAGGAGATCCAGCCCACCATCGACACGCAAAAAGCGCTGCTGCTGGTGCGGTTCCCGGCGGATTTCTCCCGCAATCTGGATACCTTCCAGACCGCGCCGATGCAGCTGATCCTCGACGGACGTAACTCCAACAGCGCCCAGATAGCGGCCAACTATCTGCAGCAGGTGGTGAAGGATTATCAGCAGGAGCTGATGGAGGGCAAACCGAAGCCCAACAACAGCGAGCTGGTGGTGCGCAACTGGTACAACCCGAATCTGGACTACAAGTGGTTCGTGGTGCCGTCGCTGATCGCCATGATCACCACCATCGGGGTGATGATCGTGACCTCCCTGTCCGTCGCCCGCGAGCGCGAACAGGGCACGCTGGATCAGCTGCTGGTCTCCCCGCTCGCCACCTGGCAAATTTTCGTCGGCAAAGCGGTGCCGGCGCTGATTGTCGCGACGTTCCAGGCCACCATCGTGCTGGGGGTAGGCATTTGGGCCTACCAGATCCCGTTCGCCGGTTCGCTGGCGCTGTTTTACTTCACGATGGTGATTTACGGGCTGTCGCTGGTGGGGTTTGGGCTGCTGATCTCGGCGCTCTGCTCGACGCAGCAGCAGGCGTTTATCGGGGTATTCGTCTTTATGATGCCCGCGATTTTGCTCTCGGGCTATGTTTCTCCCGTCGAGAACATGCCGGTATGGCTACAGGATCTGACGTGGGTAAATCCGATTCGGCACTTTACGGACATCACCAAGCAAATCTATCTGAAGGATGCGAGTCTGGATATTGTCTGGGGAAGTTTGTGGCCGCTGCTGGTGATTGCGGCCACGACGGGCTCAGTGGCGTATGCGATGTTTAGACGCAACATTGCGTAGCTTTTTCTCTTTGGTCAGCAACGAGACGACCGCAGGCCCTGCGAGGATTGCCAGACCCGCCAGGGCCAGCAGCAGGTTGTTTTGCAGCACGCGCGACAGCAGCCAAAGCACAATCATCGCCGCACCAAAATACCATGTGGTGGTGAGCTCTTCGAGCACATCACCCACCTCGCGCCAGCGCGCTTCGTGGTGGCGCTGTAAGAACAGCATCGACAGTACGGTGACGCCATAAAGGACGCATAGCCCCAGGCCAACACGCACCAGCGTGCCGCTCATCCAGCCCATCACCAGTACGGCCACGACCAGTAAATGCAACATTATCTGCCAGCAACTCAGGCCAGTTGCGACACGAACACGTTGTTGCCACTTCATGGCTTCTCTCCTGAAGGATTTTTCTCTGCTTAATCAGACTACCGCACTTTACGGAAAATTCCGTAACGCCGCATCTTTTTGTGACGCCGACTACACTTTATTTTCATTGGGATAGTCACTCAGGAAGGAGCTTATGACTCAAAAAATGCAGCATTTCTCGCTTAAGGTGCTGACGATAAACATTCATAAGGGCTTCACAGCATTTAATCGCCGCTTCATTTTACCGGAGCTGCGCGACGCGGTTCGCACCGTCAGCGCGGATATTGTCTGCCTGCAGGAGGTGATGGGCGCACACGAAGTGCATCCACTCCACTTTGAGAACTGGCCCGACACGCCGCACTATGAATTTCTGGCCGACACCATGTGGAGTGATTACGCCTACGGCCGCAACGCGGTCTACCCGGAAGGGCATCACGGAAACGCGGTGCTGTCCCGTTACCCCATAGAACATTACGAAAACCGCGACGTTTCCGTCGGGGAAAGCGAAAAACGCGGCCTGCTTTACTGCCGCATTACCCCGCCCGACCTCGAGCGACCCGTACATGTCGGCTGTGTTCATCTGGGCCTTCGCGAAGCCCATCGTCAGGCGCAGCTGAAAATGCTGGCCGAATGGGCCAACGCCCTTCCCGAAGGTGAACCGGTGGTCGTGGCGGGCGATTTCAACGACTGGCGACAGCGGGCAAACCATCCGTTGAAGGTGGATGCCGGACTGGAGGAGATTTTTACTCGCGCCAATGGCAGGCCTGCGCGCACCTTCCCGGTCCGTTTCCCGCTGCTTCGGCTTGACCGCATCTACGTGAAAAATGCCCACGCCAGCAGCCCGACCGCCCTGGCGCTCCTTAACTGGCGACATCTTTCCGACCACGCGCCGCTCAGCGCGGAGATCCACCTATGAAATGTTCCTGGCAGGAAGGCAACCGGATCACGCTGCTGGTCAACGGAGACGAGTACTACCCGGCCGTGTTTAAGGCGATTGATAACGCGCAGCAGAAGGTGATCCTCGAAACCTTTATCTGGTTCGAAGACAATGTGGGCAAGCAGTTGCACAGCGTGCTGCTGCGCGCCGCCCAGCGCGGCGTCACAATTGAAGTGCTGCTTGATGGCTATGGCTCGCCGGATCTCAGCGACGCGTTTGTCAATGAGTTGACCTCCGCGGGCGTGGTGTTCCGCTACTACGATCCCGGCCCTCGCCTGTTCGGCATGCGTACCAATCTTTTCCGCCGGATGCACCGCAAAATTGTGGTAGTGGACGAGACGGTGGCGTTTGTCGGCGGCATTAACTACTCCGCTGAGCATATGTCCGACTACGGCCCGGAGGCGAAGCAGGACTACGCCATTCGCATCGAAGGCCCGGTGGTGCAGGACATTTTGCTCTTTGAGCTGGAGAACCTGCCGGGTAAAGAGGCCGTTCGCCGCTGGTGGAGACGCCGCCATCGCCCGGAAGAGAACCGGAAGCCCGGCGAAGCGCAGGCCCTTTTCGTCTGGCGGGATAACGGCGAGCACCGTGACGACATTGAACGTCATTATCTCAAGATGCTCGCCAACGCGAAGCGCGAAGTGATTATTGCTAACGCCTACTTTTTCCCGGGCTATCGTCTGCTGCACGCCATGCGCAATGCTGCCCGGCGGGGGGTACGCGTGAAGCTGATTGTGCAGGGCGAGCCGGATATGCCGATAGTCAAAGTCGGCGCGCGGCTGCTGTATAACTACCTGGTGAAGGGCGGCGTACAGATCTACGAATATCGCCGCCGACCGCTGCACGGCAAAGTGGCGCTGATGGACGATCACTGGGCAACCGTGGGTTCCAGTAATCTCGATCCGCTGAGCTTATCGCTCAATCTCGAGGCTAACCTGATCATTCACGATCGCCAGTTTAACCAGACCCTGCGGGATAACCTGCAGGCGTTGATCGTTAACGACAGCGTGCGCGTGGACGAATCCATGGTCCCTAAACGCACCTGGTGGAACCTGGGCATCAGCGTGGTGGTGTTCCACTTTCTGCGCCATTTCCCGGCCATGGTCGGCTGGCTGCCGGCGCATACGCCTAAGCTTGCACAGGTGGACCCGCCGGTACAACCCGAAATGGAAACCCAGGATCGTATTGAAGCGGAAGATGGAGGCAAACCCTGATGTCGAAATCGCATCCGCGCTGGCGGCTGGCAAAAAAGATCCTGACCTGGCTGTTTTTCATTGCGGTCGCGGTTCTGCTGGTGGTCTACGCGCAGAAAGTTGACTGGGAAGAGGTGTGGAAAGTCATCCGCAACTATAACCGGATGGTGCTGCTGGGCGCTGTGGGGCTGGTTATCGTGAGCTACCTGATGTACGGCTGCTATGACCTGCTGGGCCGCGCTTACTGCGGCCACAAGCTGGCCAAACGTCAGGTTATGCTGGTGTCGTTTATCTGCTACGCCTTTAACCTGACGCTGAGCACCTGGGTCGGCGGCATCGGCATGCGCTATCGCCTTTATTCGCGGCTCGGCCTGCCGGGTGGGACCATCACGCGCATTTTCTCGTTAAGCATCACCACCAACTGGCTGGGCTATATTCTGCTCGGCGGGGTGATCTTCACCATCGGCGTGGTGCAGCTGCCAGCGCACTGGTATATCGATGAGGCCACGCTGCGCATTCTGGGCATCGTACTGCTGCTGATTATCGCCGTGTATCTGTGGGCCTGCGCCTTTGCTAAACGCCGCCATATGACCATCAAAGGGCAAAAGCTGGTGCTGCCCTCGTGGAAGTTTGCGGTGCTGCAGATGGCCGTCTCCAGCGCCAACTGGATGGCGATGGGGGCCATTATCTGGCTGCTGATTGGCGAGGACGTGAACTACTTCTTCGTGCTGGGCGTGCTGCTGGTGAGCAGCATTGCCGGCGTAATTGTGCATATTCCGGCGGGGATCGGCGTGCTGGAAGCGGTATTTATCGCCCTGCTGGCCGGGGAGCATGTCTCTCAGGGCACGATTATCGCGGCCCTGCTGGCGTACCGCATGCTGTATTACTTCCTGCCGCTGGCGCTGGCAACGGTCTGTTATCTGGTGCTGGAGAGTCGGGCGAAGAAGCTACGGGCGAAGAATGAGAGGATGTTGGCGAAATAAAAGCAAAACGGCAACCTTGTTGCCGTTTTTAGTGTTTGTTCCCTCTCCCGTGGGAGAGGGTCAGGGTGAGGGCACCAGATCGCCCCCCCACCCGGCAAAACAACCTTAACGACGGTTGCCGAAAATACGCAGCAGCATCAGGAACAGGTTGATGAAGTCCAGATACAGCGTCAGCGCGCCCAGGATCGCGTATTTGCGCAGGTTTGAACTGTCGCGTACGTCAATCTGCTCGCCGATGTTTTTCAGCTTCTGGGTGTCATACGCCGTCAATCCAACGAAGATAACCACCCCGATGTAGGTCACGGCCCACATCAGCGCGTCGCTCTTCAGCCACAGGTTCACCAGTGACGCCAGCACAATCCCAATCAGCCCCATAAACAGCATGCTGCCTAAACCGCTCAGATCGCGCTTCGTGGTGTAACCGTAGAGACTCATCACGCCGAACATCCCGCCGGTCACCACAAAGGTGCTGGCGATGGAGGAGTAGGTGTAGACGATGAAAATACTGGAAAGCGTCAGCCCCGTTAGCGCCGAATAGAGCATAAACAGCGTGGTCGCCATTCCGGCACTGAGCTTTTGCACCAGACCCGAAAGCACAAACACCAGCGCCAGCTGCGCGATAATCAGCCCAAAGAAGGTGATTTTGCTGGAGAAGATAAACATCATCAGTTCAGGCGTGTTCGCCGCATACCACGCGATAAACGCGGTAAGCAGCAGGCCAACCGTCATCCAGCCGTACACCTGAGCCATATACGTCTGCAGGCCGCTACGGGTCTGCTGTACTATTGAATCGGAACGCGGAAATCGGTCCATGATTCACTCCTGATTAAGATTAAGTAGACACACACGTTAAGATTAACACATCCACGTAAACCGACTACCAACGGCTGGCGGCTTGTTTATCGCTGTCGCGAGATTCAACCCAGCGGTCACCTTCCGGCGTGGCTTCTCGCTTCCAGAACGGCGCTTTGGTTTTGAGGTAATCCATAATGAACTCCCCTGCCGCAAACGCGCTGCCGCGGTGTGCGCTGGTCACCCCGACGAAGACAATCTCTTCGCCAGGCCACATCTCGCCGATGCGGTGAATCACCGTGACGCGGCCAAGCGGCCAGCGGCCCCGCGCCTCGTCGACAATCTCCGCCAGCGATTTCTCGGTCATCCCCGGATAGTGCTCCAGCGTCAGTGCCTTCACGCTGTCGCCGAGGTTGTGGTTGCGCACTTTGCCGGTGAAGGTGACAACCGCGCCGTCTTCATCGCGTTCCGCCAGCCAGCTGTATTCAGTTCCCACGTTAAACCGCCCGGGGCTCACCAGAATTCGGGTTTCAGCCATCTTAGCCCCCCGTTACCGGCGGGAAGAAGGCCACTTCATCGCCTTCCTTCAGCGGATGCGTGAATTCCACCAGCGTCTGGTTAACGGCGGCCAGCAGCTTGCCTTCGTCCAGCGCCAGCGCCCAGCGGTCGCTTTGTGCCGCCAGATGCGCGCGCAGGGCCGCGACGTTTTCGAAGGACGCATCCAGCGTCAGGCTGTCGGTATTCACCAGCTCGCGCACCTGCGCAAAAAAGAGCACCTTAATCATGGCTGTCCACCTTAAAATCACCGGATTTGCCGCCGCTTTTTGCCAGCAGGCGCACCGGGCCAATCACCATATCTTTCTGCACCGCTTTGCACATGTCGTAGATGGTCAGCGCGGCGACAGAAGCCGCCGTGAGCGCCTCCATCTCCACGCCGGTTTTGCCGGTTAAGCGGCAGAGTGACTCAATGCGCACGCGACACTGCTCCGGCTGCGCCTGCAGGTTCACCTCCACCTTGCTCAGCATCAGCGGATGGCACAGCGGAATGAGATCCCAGGTGCGCTTGGCGGCCTGAATCCCCGCGATGCGCGCGGTGGCAAAGACGTCGCCCTTATGGTGGCTGCCGTCGATAATCATCGCCAGCGTCTCCGGCAGCATAGTGACGAACGCTTCCGCGCGCGCCTCGCGCACCGTTTCGGCTTTGGCGGAAACATCCACCATATGCGCTTCACCGGCGGCGTTAATGTGGGTCAGTTGTGACATAGCTTATTTCTTTAAATGGGGATGGAAATTACACGGACGGGTACGGGCATCCAGCTGCGGGGCGATGATGTTTTCCCACGCGGTGCGGCAGGCTTTGGTCGAACCCGGCATGGCGAAAATCAACGTTTTGTTAGCCACCCCGGCAACGGCGCGCGACTGGAGCGTGGAGGTACCAATCTCTTCAAAGGAGAGCATGCGGAACACCTCGCCGAAGCCTTCCACCTCGCGGTCAAACAGCGGGATCAGCGCTTCGGGGGCCTGATCGCCTGCGGTAAAGCCGGTGCCGCCGGTAATCAGCACCACCTGCACCTCATCGCTGGCAATCCACTGCGAAACCTGAGCGCGAATGGCGTAGCGGTTCTCCTTCACGATCGCT
>Ga0213827_1000343_pt1 | contig 42288 bp, 40 predicted proteins | sample MC6MC0898MG_FD_180669 | JGI IMG/M metagenome (GOLD analysis project Ga0213827, IMG submission 180669) | Enriched soil aggregate microbial communities from Iowa State University, Ames, United States - MC6-MC0898-MG | ecosystem: Environmental > Terrestrial > Soil > Unclassified | place: USA: Iowa...
GACCCTGTCGATGCTCCTGGAGATGCTGTTCTCCATGTTGCTGGCGCCGGTGCGGATGATTTTCCACACCCGTTTTGTGCTCGCCGCGTTCCTCGGCTGGGCCGCGACCTGGAACTCGCCGCAGCGTGACGATGATTCCACGCCGTGGAGCGAGGCGGTCAAGCGCCACGGTCCACAGACCCTGCTGGGCTTCTTCTGGGCCTTGCTGGTGATTTGGCTGAACCCGAGCTTCCTGTGGTGGTTGGTGCCGATCGTCGGTTCGTTGATGCTGTCGATCCCGGTGTCGGTGATCTCCAGCCGTGTGGGCCTGGGCCTGAAGTCCCGTGACGAGAGCCTGTTCCTGATTCCTGAGGAATACAATCCGCCACAGGCCTTGCTGGCGACCGACCAGTACACCCACGAAAACCGCTGGCACGCCCTGAACGACGGCTTCATCCGTGCCGTGGTCGACCCGCAGCAGAACGCCCTGGCGTGTGCGCTGGCGACTTCACGTCACGGTCAGGCCGAGCCGATCGAGTGGTTGCGCACCGAGCGGGTGCGCCATGCGTTGAAAGCCGGCCCGGCCGGCTTGAACAACCATGAGCGCCTGCAGTTGCTCAGCGACCCGGTAGCCCTGGCTCGCCTGCATGAGCAGGTCTGGAGCGAAGGCCATGGGCAATGGCTGGACGCCTGGCGGGCTTCGGTGAAAGCCGACCCCCATGCGCCGCTGTTACCGCTCAAGCCCTTGAGCGTGCAGGCACAACCGGCCTGATGAAAAAGCCCCGCCGAGACGCGGGGCTTTTTTTTGCCTGAAACTTCGTAACCACTTGTGCAAACGGCCGAGTGCGTTAGCATCGCTCCCTTCTTTGGTGTGCCCGGACAACCTTTGTGTCCGTATCGGCCGTTTTCCACAAGAAAGCGTTCGATTGCGCGCCTTACTACAAAAAGATTGGGGACTTTGATGATGAAGAAGTATCTCTCGATGCTGATGCTCGGCGTCTCGGCACTGGTAGCAGTCAACGCGGCGCAGGCCGGCGCCATCGACGATGCAGTCAAGCGCGGCACGTTGAAAGTCGGGATGGACCCGACCTACATGCCGTTTGAAATGACCAACAAGCGCGGCGAAATCATCGGCTTCGAAGTCGATCTGCTCAAGGCCATGACCAAGGCCATGGGCGTCAAGCTGGAACTGGTATCCACCGGTTACGACGGCATCATCCCGGCCTTGCTGACCGACAAGTTCGACATGATCGGCAGTGGCATGACCCTGACCCAGGAGCGCAACCTGCGCCTGAACTTCAGCGAACCCTTCATCGTGGTCGGCCAGACGCTGCTGATCCGCAAGGAGCTGGAAGGCACCATCAAGTCTTATAAAGACCTGAACAGCGCCGACTACCGCATTACCTCCAAGCTCGGCACCACAGGCGAAATGGTCGCCAGGAAGCTGATGTCCAAAGCCAAGTACCACGGCTACGACAACGAACAGGAAGGTGTGCTCGACGTGGTCAACGGCAAGGCTGACGCCTTTGTCTATGACGCGCCGTACAACGTGGTAGCGGTGAACAAGGTCGGCAACGGCAAGCTGGTGTTCCTCGACAAGCCGTTCACCTACGAGCCACTGGCCTTTGGCCTGAAGAAGGGCGACTACGACAGCCTGAACTTCATCAACAACTTCTTGCACCAGATCCACGAAGACGGCACCTACGATCGCATTCATGACAAGTGGTTCAAAGACACCGCTTGGCAGAAGGACATGGAATAAGGCTTGGTCAGATAGACCGCGTCGATGCAATCGCGAGCAGGCTCGCTCCCACCGGTGAATGGCGTGAACACCCGTGGGAGCGAGCCTGCTCGCGATGACGGCCTCCCTGGCGACCTAGAATTCGGAACCTGCAAACCCCATGAAACCTAAAAAAGCCCAATGGCCCTGGCACGTCCTGACCGTGCTGGTGCTGATCGGCCTGGCCGGCGCGTTGTACTACGCCACCTCGCTGATGTCCTACGAATGGCGCTGGAACCGCGTGCCGCAGTACTTCGCCTATCACGCCGAAGAAACCCAGCGTGCCGCTGACATCTCCACGGTCAGCGAACTGGTGCGCCAGGGCGACAAAGCGCAAGTGACCCTGCGCAACGACGCCGGCACCGAGCAAGTGCTGACAGTCGACGACAACAGCCTGCAAGTGGCCCGTGGCGACGATGTGGCCGAAGGCGATGTGATCGGGGTCACCCGGCATTGGGCCGCAGGACCGCTGTTGTGGGGCCTGTGGACAACTTTGTGGCTGTCGCTGGTCTCGGGGGTGCTTGGGCTGTTGATCGGCCTGGCAACCGGCCTGTGCCGGCTGTCGAACAACCCGACCCTGCGCGACCTGTCGATCGTCTACATCGAACTGGTGCGCGGAACGCCGTTGCTGGTGCAGATCTTCATTTTCTACTTCTTCATCGGCACGGTGCTCAACCTGTCCCGCGAGTTCGCCGGGATTGCCGCGCTGTCGCTGTTCACCGGGGCCTACGTGGCCGAGATCATTCGTTCCGGCGTGCAGTCGATTGCCCGTGGGCAAAACGAAGCGGCGCGCTCCCTGGGCCTGAATGCCAGCCAGTCGATGCGCCACGTGGTCCTGCCGCAAGCCTTCAAGCGGGTGCTGCCGCCGTTGGCGGGGCAGTTCATCAGCCTGGTCAAGGACACCTCGCTGGTGTCGGTCATCGCCATCACCGAGCTGCTCAAGAGTGGCCGTGAAGTCATCACCACCTCGTTCTCGCCGTTCGAAATCCTGTTCTGCGTAGCCGGGCTGTACCTGTTGATCAACCTGCCGCTGTCGAAAATGGCCAGCCGGCTTGAGCGGAGGCTCGCGCAAAGTGATTGAAGTCCGCGATCTGATAAAAGTCTTCGACACCCGTGGCCAGGTGGTTCGCGCGGTCGACAACGTCACCACCCAGGTGGCCAAGGGCGAGGTGCTGGTGGTGATCGGTCCGTCCGGTTCCGGCAAATCGACCTTCCTGCGCTGCCTCAATGGCCTGGAAGAGTTCGATTCCGGCTCGGTGAGCATCGACGGCCTGCAACTGGCCGACCCGAAAACCGACGTCAACGCCTACCGGCGTGAAGTCGGCATGGTGTTCCAGCACTTCAACCTGTTCCCGCACATGACCGTCCTGGAAAACCTGTGCCTGGCGCAGAAGGTGGTACGCAAGCGCGCCAAGAAGGAGCGCGAGGCCAAGGCCATGGCGCTGCTGGAAAAGGTCGGCATTGCGCAGAAGGCCCACGAGTTCCCGTCGCGCCTGTCCGGTGGCCAGCAACAGCGCGTGGCGATTGCCCGGGCGCTGGCCATGGAGCCCAAGGTCATGCTGTTCGATGAGCCGACCTCGGCGCTCGACCCGGAAATGGTCGGCGAAGTGCTGGACGTGATGAAGACCCTGGCCGTGGAAGGCATGACCATGGTCTGCGTCACCCACGAAATGGGCTTTGCCCGCGAAGTGGCGGACCGGGTGCTGTTCTTCGATCACGGCAAGTTGTTGGAGGACGCCTCACCGGCCGAGTTCTTCGATGCGCCGAAGGACCCGCGGGCACAGGCGTTCCTACGTCAGGTACTGTAGGGACGGGACTAAATATCCGGCCGGCGGCATCGTTTATTCAGGATGTCGCCCAAGGATTTGCCCTACATGGACTGTATCTTCTGCAAAATGCTCGCCGGCCAGGCGCCCATGCACTTGATCTGGGAGGACGAGGCCCATGTGGCGTTCCTCTCCAGTCGTCCGAATACGCCGGGTTTCTCGGTGGTTGTCCCCAGGCAGCACTTAGGCAGCTACGCGTTCGCCCAGTCGGATGGGGTGTTGTCAGGCTTGATGATCGCCGCGAAAAAAGTCGCTTTGCTGATCGACCGCGCGCTGCCGGACGTCGGCCGTACTGGCTTGATGCTCGAAGGCTATGGCATCGACCACCTGCACGCCAAGCTCTTCCCCATGCATGGCACGGGCGATTCCAGCGCCTTCAAGCCCATCAGTTCCAACGTCGACACGTTCTTCGAGCGCTACGAAGGGTATATCTCGTCTCATGATTTCAAGGGTGAGGTGACCCACGACCTGGCGGCTATGGCGCGGCAGATTCGCCGGGTTGGTGGGATAGAAGTGTAAGTTTTGGACCTGATTCCAGGTCCAAGGCATCTCGCTATTATGGGCCTGTCAGTGGGTCTGAGTCCGTAGGGATTCCGGAGGTGTCCAGTGCTCGCACCCTGAACGAATAGGGGGTGACAATGTCTTCAGGGAAGAACGCCTGGGGTTTAGACCCAGGAGCATGCTCGCTCGTACCGAGTGGCTGGCCATTTCGATAGATTTCATAGCGGACGATCCTGGCACTATCAGTCGGGGAGTCCCAGGCAAGGACGGAAAAGGTCCCATCAATAAGGATTCTGAGGTTGGTTGGCTTGGTGGGCGATGCTTCGCCTGCGGTCCTGGCAGTCAACGGGTCGGAGTCGGTAAAGTTTCCAGCCGCATCCAGCGCGCGCACTTTGTAATGGTAGTCCGTATCGCTGTTTAAGCCTCGGTCGGTGTAAACGGTGCTGTTAACCGTATCGATCCGTGTGTTGTTGCGATAGACCTGATAGCCAGTGGCCCCGACGTTATCACTGGAACTCGACCATTCCAGAGTAATGGAGTTAACTGCGGTCTCGACTGCTTTAAGGTTGATGGGTTTGCTGGGTGGAAATTGGTCGGGAGCCATTGTCAGTGGATCAGAGTCAGCAAAGTTTCCCGCGGCATCCAGGGCGCGAACTTTGTACGTGAAGACCGCCCCCGCCGTGACTGGATAAGATGTATGTTGACTGTCTAAAGTATCGATTCGTATTCCGTTGCGATAAATTTCATAGTGGGTGACGGCGAGATTGTCAGTCGCTGCGGACCATGAAAGTAGTGCAACGCTGGAGTTATCAAAATGGACGAACTTCAGGTCGGTTGGCTTGCTGGGTTTTGTGGTGTCAGGTATTCCTATCGTGGTGGCGGTTATTGCCGCTACAGCGCCACTTCCGGAGTCGAAGATAGCGGCCACTGTGAAGTTGTACGTTGTTCCATCGATCAAGTTTCTTGCTTCATATTCTATATTGGTTGTTGTTGCGATTTTATTACCGTCTTCAAAGATTTCGTAGTGGACAACATTTTCGCTGTCGTGTGGCCGTCTCCATGCTAGCTTAATTGAATGGGTGGTTATATCTCTAGCGGTTGGATGGTTGGGCATTGAAGTACTGGCCTTGAATGCCCTGTCCTCAGTGGCGCTGATACAACGATCTACTGCGCCTGTTCCAGCGAAAAAATCGATATTGATTAAGTTTCCTCTAGTATGGTGCTGTCGGTAGCTGTCCGATCGAGTCGCGTCAAAAAAGCTATTCCAGTGTGCAGCGTACGGTCGAAAACGTGTAGGGCCCAATACATCGTACCCTGCTGCAAAAACCGACCATGGCAGGTTTGTTGTCGGCGGATTAGCCATCATGGCATTAATGTGGTCGCGGAGTTGATCTTCACTGTTGAAATCATTGTAGGTCCAGGTATGTAAAACACTGGGCCAACAAAACCACGCGTTGTGCTCCCAGGCGATAATGACGTTTCTACCGGGATGTCGTTTGCGGATTTGTCCGATCGTATCGAGTAATGCGGAACCGGGGATGCAGCGCTTGCCAAGTACATCTTCTATGTACCTGGCAACACGGCTCTCTGCTCCTTCAATAAAAGTATAGTAAAAATCTAAGATGACTATTTCACCAGGATTCTGCTCTGCAAACTCCAAAACCCCATGAATGCAGTCGTTTAAATAACGCCGGGAGTGATAGCGTCCGTGTTTAAATATGAACTCTTTGTGGGTGTACTCTTCCTTTGGATCTCTGTACAAGCGTAAGTCAAGCGCTCTAATTCCATTGCGCAGCTGGTAGGTAAAAGTATCATCGTGACAGGCACCCCACTGATCCGTCGGCCATCCAGCGCCTTTTTGATCAACGCCAGCATTATGGGCTTCGGGTAGTACAAGGTCATGTATTCTCAAATTCTCTATGGTTGTCCCGATGCCTGACATCCAACGACTGTAGTTGGTGAGAACTACCGGGTGTTGAAACATCAGGCTGTAGCGAATGCTGTTCAGGGATTGCGTGTTCCGTGTGCCATCTGCACTGACCATCAGAATAATGTCGATGACGGTGTTGTCGCCTAGTTTCGACAGCTCATCAATGGGTAGGTCGCAAGTAAATGCCAATGAGTCTGGCGAGGTGCCCACGGGAGCCGCTTCTGCCAGCTTGATGAAACCTAGGCTTCCGTCAGCGTAAGTACATTCGCAATGTAGCCATATCCTTGATTCGCTGTTGATTCCCAGCCAGGCAGGAACTCCGATAACCGGGCTGGCTGTCAGGTCATTGTATTTGAGAACATCGTTTTCTGTGTTGGATACAGTGGGTGGGAGTAAAAAGCTATCTCGTATTTCAGCGTCAGAATCCTGATGGTGCTCTTGAAGTAACATGGCGGGCTTCCTGTTGATGGGGCAACAGGATTGATTAATGCATGGCTCAATCCCACCGGCCACTATCAGTTCTGCTAGGAGGCAACTGTCTCAAGGTGATCTATTATTCAATGTTTTTGATTGTGCTAATCGTCATCACTGGCTGCGCAACCGTTGATCGCGTAGTTCACGCAGCCGGCGCTGGCATTCAAACCCTGAACTTACCCACCAGCATCTGCAGATGAGTACCCAGGCGTGCCAGCTCAACGCTGGAGGCGGCGGTTTCTTCGCTGGCGGCCGAGGTCTGTTCCGAGACGTCACGCACATTGAGCACGCTGCGGTTGATTTCTTCGGCCACGGCGCTTTGTTGCTCGGCGGCGGCAGCGATCTGCTGGTTCATTGCCTGAATCGCTGAAACGGTGCGGGTGATGTTGTCCAGCGAGCCGCCGGCACGCCGGGTCAGTTCGACGCTGCTTTCGGTCAGGCTGCGGCTGTTGTCCAGGATGGTGGCGACCTGCTGGGTACCGCTCTGCAGGCCAACGATCAATTCCTCGATCTCTTCGGTGGACTTCTGGGTGCGTTGCGCCAGGCTGCGCACTTCGTCGGCGACCACGGCAAAGCCCCGACCGGCTTCACCGGCACGCGCGGCCTCGATGGCGGCGTTGAGGGCCAGCAGGTTGGTTTGCTGGGCCACGGACTTGATCACGTCTAGCACGCTGCCGATCTTGTCGCTCTCGCGCTTCAAATGACCCATGGCCTCGGTGGAGTGGCCGACCTCGGTGGCCAGGCGCTCGATCTGGGCGATGGCTTCGCCAACCACCTTGTCACCTTCGCGGGCCTGCTGGTCGGCGGCGACGGCGGCTTCGGAGGCCTCTTCGGCGTTACGCGCAACTTCCTGCACGGTGGCGGCCATTTCGTTCATTGCAGTCGCGACCTGATCGGTCTCGACCTTCTGGCTGTTGACCCCGGCGCTGGTCTGCTCGGTGACCGCGGAGAGTTCTTCGGCGGCGCTGGCGATTTGCGTGACGCCATCGCTGATCCCGCCAATCAGCTCGCGCAGGCCGACGATCATGCTCTGGATCGCGCGCTGCAGTTGGCCCAGTTCGTCGCGGCGCTGAGAGATCAGGTTGTGGGTCAGGTCGCCTGCGGCCACCCGCTCGGCGGCCTTGAGGGCCTGGTTCAGCGGGATGATGATCTGCCGGGTAATGGCCCAGGCAGCGATCAGGCCGAACAGCAGGGCCAGCACCGTGCTCAGCAGCAGGGTGTTCTTGGCGTGGGCGGCGTCGGTGTCGCGGACGACCGTCTGTGACAGGGTGAGTTTTTTGCTCAGTTGCAACAGGACGTCGCCTTGATGGGCCATGTCCTTGAGTGCGTTGGCGCTGGCCACCTGGGCATCGCGGTACTGGCTGACCGCCGCGCGGTAGCCAATCAGCGAGTCGCTGGCCTGTTGCAGGTTGCCGACATGCTGCTCGGGCAGTTGCGCGGGCAGGGCTTTGAGGTAGTTGAACGCTTCGTCGATGGCGGCCAGAGCCGGTTGTTCAGCCTCGGCCTTGCCGCTGTAGGTGTAGCCGCGGACCTGGAAGCGCGCCTGCTGGAGCAGTTTGCTGAGGTCGATGACGCTGTTGAACTGCGCCACGTTATCGCCTTGCAGGAGGGCTTTTTCCACTTCGTTGACGCGGGCCACGGCAGCGTCGGCGGTCGCGCCCAGCTTGGCCCTGGCAGCCTCACGATTGGTGGTGGCCTGGGTCAAGTCGGCGAAGGCGTGCCGGTACTCGCTGACGGCCTCCAGTTGCTCCCTGAGCATGGCAGCGTCGGCGGGCTGCTCGATCATCGTCAGGGCGCTCTGCAGGCCCTGGTCGAGCCGGTTCAGCACCTCGTTGACTGCCGCCGGGCCTTGCTCGCCGTGGCGCATGTCATAGTCCAGGCGGGCGATGCGCAGGTCCTTGGTCATTTCGTTGAGGCTGGAGATGAAGCCGAGCTTGTCGCCCCGACTGATGATGCTGCTCATGCCCGACCAACCGTTGACGGTGATCAGCAGCGTCATGAGCAAGACCAGGCCGAAGCCGATGCCCAGCTTGCGATTGACGCTCACATTGCCAAGGTTCTCGGCTAACCATCGGTACATGCTGCAGACTCCCCATTGATTCGAATTATGGAGAGTCTATCGGCCGACTGAAGAGAATCTGTAGGCGCTCCTGCGACCCTGGGGGTCAGAACAGGCGGGCGAGCAGTGCGGTGACGGCGGTTTCGACGCGCAGGATGCGCTCGCCGAGTTGTACCGGTTGCAGCCCGGCCTTGCCCAGCAGGTCGATTTCGTAGGGTATCCAGCCGCCTTCCGGGCCGATGGCCAGGGTCACGGGCTCGGCTAGCCCGCGGGGGCAGGGCGGGTGGTTGCCGGGGTGGCCGACCAGCCCGAGGGTGCCCTCGACGATGGCCGGCAGGCGGTCTTCGACGAAGGGCTTGAAGCGTTTTTCGATGACGATTTGCGGCAGCACGCTGTCGCGGGCCTGCTCCAGGCCGAGGATCAATTGTTCGCGAATCGCCTCGGGCTCGAGGAAGGGGGTCTGCCAGAAGCTCTTCTCGACCCGGTAGCTGTTGACCAGGATCACCTTGGGCACGCCCATGGTGGCCACGGTCTGGAACACCCGGCGCAGCATCTTCGGTCGAGGCAGGGCGAGTACCAGGGTCAGGGGCAGCTTGGCCGGCGGTGGCTGGTCAAGGCTGACCCGCAGCTCGGCTTCGCCGGGTTCCAGGCGCAGCACGTGCGCCGCGCCCATCAGCCCGCCGATGCGTCCGACCCGCAGGCTGTCGCCGACCGCGACTCGATGCACTTCCTGCATGTGGGTCAAGCGCCGATCGCGCAGCACGACCCGGTCGGGCGCAATGAAATCGGCCTCTTCGAGGAGCAGCAGGTTCACGGTTGGGTCGCTGGCGGCTGGTCGTTGTGATCGTCTGCCGGCTGGTCGTCCGGGTGCTCGCCACGTTTGCTGATCAGGCTGCCGAACAGGATGCCGATCTCGAACAGCATCCACATCGGCACGGCCAGCAGGGTCTGGGAGAAGATGTCCGGTGGGGTGAGGATCATGCCCACCACGAAGCAACCGATGATCACGTACGGGCGGATCTTGCGCAGGTACTTGACGTCGACCACACCGATCCACACCAGCAGGACCACGGCCACCGGGATCTCGAACGCCACGCCAAAGGCGAAGAACAGCGTCATGACGAAATCCAGGTAACTGGTGATGTCGGTCATCATCTCCACGCCGGCCGGGGTGGCAGCGGCGAAGAACTTGAAGATCAGCGGGAACACCAGGAAATACGCGAACGCCATGCCAGCGTAGAACAGCACGATGCTCGAGCACAGCAACGGCACGGCAATGCGTTTCTCATGTTTGTACAGGCCCGGCGCGATGAAGCCCCAGATCTGATGCAGGATCACCGGGATCGCCAGGAACAACGAGACCATCATGGTCAGTTTCAACGGCGTCAGGAAGGGCGACGAGACGTCGGTGGCGATCATCGTCGCACCCGCCGGCAAGTAGGCCCGCAGCGGTGTCGAGACGAAGGTGTAGATCTGCTGGGTGAAGGCAAACAGCCCGGCGAAGATCAGGAAGATCGCCGCGACACAGCGCAGCAGGCGGGTGCGCAACTCGGTGAGGTGCGAGACCAGCGGCATGTGTTGGTCGTTCTCTGGAATATCGCTCATGGGGCTCGCGGCGCCGGTGTTGGGTCGTGGGGAGCAGGCGCAGCGGTGGCCGCCGGCTCGGTGACAGGTGCGCTGACGGTGGCCGCTGCTGGCTCGACTGCCGCGGTGCTCACCGCAGGGGCAGGCGTGGCCGCAGTGATCGGCGTTTCAGCAGGCGTCGGCTGCTGCTGGAGCGGATTAAGGATTTTGCGCGCCTCCTGCTCCAGCGACAGAATGTGCTCGTTGTGCAGTTGCCGACGGATTTCGTCGGCACCGATTTCACGCTCAACTTCCTGTTTGATCGCGTTGAAGCTGCGCTTCAGGCGCCCGACCCACAGGCCGGCGGTGCGCGCAGCGCCCGGCAGACGCTCGGGGCCCAGCACCAGCAGGGCAACGAGGCCGACAAGCAGCAGTTCAGAGAAGCTGATACCAAACATTAGTCTGTGCTCACGAGTCTTTGCGGGTCGGCTCTTCGACTTTCTGGGCCTGCACGTCAATGGTGTGCGGCTCGTTCAGGGTCGAAGCCTGTGGCTGCACGGGCGGCGCTGGCTGTGCGGTCGGTGGCACTCCCGGCTCGGCTGGCTTTTCGTCGTCGTTCATGGCCTTGCGAAAGCCCTTGATCGATTCGCCGACGTCGGTGCCGAGGTTTTTCAGTTTTTTGGTGCCGAATACCAGCACGACCACCACCAGAATGACGACCCAGTGTTTCCAGTCAAAAATGCCCATCTTGCTGCTCCTCTCTAATCGTTATTCAGTTGGATGGACGCGAGGCTTTCTCGTCGTGCCCGGACAGACCGAAGCGGCGGTCCAGTTCGTCGAGTACCGCCTGCGGATGCTGCCCTAACTGGGCCAGCATGACCATGCTATGGAACCACAGGTCGGCGGTTTCGTAGATGACATCGCTGCAATCTCCGCTGACGACGGCGTCTTTGGCGGCAATGATGGTCTCGACCGACTCTTCGCCGACTTTCTCCAGGATCTTGTTCAGGCCCTTGTGGTAAAGGCTGGCGACATAGGAACTGTCGGCGGCGGCGCCTTTACGCTCTTCCAGCACCTGGGCCAGGCGGGTCAGGGTGTCACTCATGGCTGTGTCCTGCTGAGTAAATGGCATGCGGGTCCTTGAGCACCGGGTCGACGGTTTTCCAGTCGCCGTTCTCGAAGACGCGGTAGAAGCAGCTCTGGCGCCCGGTATGGCAGGCGATGTCGCCGATCTGCTCGACCATCAGGATGATCACGTCGGCGTCGCAGTCCAGGCGCATCTCATGCAGGGTCTGCACGTGGCCGGACTCTTCGCCCTTGCGCCACAGCTTGCCACGCGAGCGTGACCAGTAGATGGCGCGGTTCTCGGCAGCGCTCAGCTCCAGGGCTTCGCGGTTCATCCAGGCCATCATCAGCACGCGCCCGGTCTTGTGGTCCTGGGCGATCGCCGGCACCAGGCCGTCACTGTCCCATTTGATCTCGTCCAGCCAGTTTTTCATCTTCGACTCCGACAGCCGGGCCCAACATCTTCGCTGGGCCTGGGCGATTTGAAACAGTGTGCCAGCCGACAACCCGGCTGGCTATCGGCGAACGACCAGATACAAACCCACCGCGAGCATAATTGCGCCCGGCCAGTGGCCCAGTTCGTTCAGCGGACCACCGGCCAGCAGGATTGCACCGCCGGCCAGGTGCGCGGCGCCGAGCAGGCGCAGGAACCAGTCGTCCGAGCGCCGGTGCCAGGCCACGGGTGGGTTGGCGGCGTGGGGTTGGGTCATGCGTTCGAGCAGGTCGCGGGTCATGTTGGCCAGGTGCGGCAGTTGCTCGACCTGGTTGTGCAGGTTGCCCAGCAGGGTTTTCGGGCTGACGCGCTCGCGCATCCAGCGTTCGAGGAACGGCTGGGCGGTGTTCCACAGGTCCAGGTCCGGGTACAGCTGGCGGCCCAGGCCTTCGATGTTGAGCAGGGTCTTTTGCAGCAGGACCAGTTGCGGCTGGACTTCCATATTGAAGCGCCGGGCCGTCTGGAACAGGCGCATCAGCACCTGGCCGAAGGAAATATCTTTTAACGGTTTTTCGAAGATCGGTTCGCATACCGTGCGGATCGCCGCTTCGAATTCGTTGAGTTTGGTTTCCGCCGGCACCCAGCCCGAATCGATGTGCAATTGGGCGACCCGCCGGTAATCGCGCTTGAAGAAGGCGAACAGGTTGCGTGCCAGGTAGTCCTGGTCTTCCGGGGTCAGGCTGCCGACGATGCCGCAGTCGATGGCAATGTACTGCGGACTCCACGGGTTGACCGTGCTGACGAAGATGTTGCCCGGGTGCATGTCGGCGTGGAAGAAGCTGTCACGGAACACCTGGGTGAAGAAGATCTCCACGCCGCGTTCGGCGAGCATTTTCATGTCGGTGCGCTGGTCGGCCAGGGTCGCCAGGTCGGTGACCTGGATCCCGTAGATGCGCTCCATCACCAGCACTTTTGGCCGGCACCAGTCCCAGTAGACCTGGGGCACATACAGCAGGGGCGAGCCGTCGAAGTTACGCTTGAGCTGGCTGGCGTTGGCCGCCTCGCGCAGCAGGTCGAGCTCGTCGTAGATGGTTTTTTCGTAGTCCTGGACCACGTCCACCGGGTGCAGCAGGCGCGCATCGGCGGAGAGTTTTTCCGCGGTGCGGGCGAGGATGAACAGCCAGGCCAGGTCCTGCGCGATGATCGGCTTGAGGCCTGGGCGAATGACCTTGACCACGACCTCTTCGCCGCTTTTCAGTTGCGCGGCATGCACCTGGGCCACCGAGGCCGAGGCCAGGGGCTCGATGTCGAAGCGGCTGAACACCTCGCTGATCTTTTTCCCCAGTTGCTCTTCGATCAGCTTGACGGCCAGTTGCGAGTCGAAGGGCGGGACCCGGTCCTGCAGCAGCATCAGCTCATCGGCGATGTCTTCGGGCAGCAGGTCGCGCCGGGTGGACAGGATCTGCCCGAACTTGATGAAGATCGGCCCAAGGTCCTGCAAGGCCAGACGCAGGCGCGCGCCCCGGCTCAGTTCCAGGGTCTTGCGCGGGAACCAGCGCCACGGCAGGGCATAACGCAGTGCCAGGAGGAACCAGGGCAGTGGCAGGGCGAACAGCAGGTCATCGAGGCGGTAGCGGATCACGACGCGCTGGATGCGCAACAAACGGCGGACGGCGAGCAGCTTCATGCGTTATCGCTTGAGTCGAGGGATCGGGAAAGACGCTCCAAGCGCGCCTCAAGACGTTCCAGATCGAGTTTGATCTGGTCCAGCTCGCTGAACCGCGCTTCGGCTTCGCGTTGCCCGACCAGGGTACGCGACTCTTCGGCGAGGTACTCGGCCAGGTTCTGGTTCAGGCTGGTGAAACCTTGTTGGTACCAGCGCGCGCGGCTGCGCAGGTGGCCGCCGAGCAGTTGCGTGGCGACCGGGCCCAGCCAGCGCGAGAGTTCGTACTCCCAATCCAGTTCCAGGTCCTGCAGCACGCCAGCCAGCTCCAGCAGCACGCCGCTGTCGCCGTCCAGCTCGACGTGCGGGCTGTGCAGCACCGCGGTCTTGTCCTTGCTGATGGCCAGCTTGAGCAGGCTGGCCGCCGGTGCGCGCAAGGTGCAGTCGGCTTCGGCTGCCCAGTGGGCTGCCAGCATCAGGCCTTCATCGCTGGGCAGGATGAACAGCTGCAACGCCGGGCTGCGGCATTCGACGGCAATCACCTTGCCGTTCAAATGGGCCAGGCGCGGCAGCGCCGTGCTGTCGAGCCGCAGGACCCGGTTCAGACCGAGTTCGACGCTGGCGAGCAGGCCGGCGAGCAACATCAGGGCTTGATGCCACGGTGCAGGGCGACGATGCCTGAGGTCATGTTGTGGTAAGTCACGCGGTCGAAACCGGCCTCGACCATCATCGACTTCAGGGTTTCCTGGTTCGGGTGCATGCGGATCGACTCGGCCAGGTAGCGATAGCTTTCCGGGTCATTGAGGATCAGTTTGCCGACCATCGGCATGAAGGCGAACGAGTAGGCGTCGTAGACCTTGGACATCAGGGCGTTGGTCGGCTTGGAGAACTCCAGCACCAGCAGGCGGCCGCCTGGCTTGAGTACACGCAGCATCGAGCGCAGGGCGTCTTCCTTGTGGGTGACGTTGCGCAGGCCGAAGGCGATGGTCACGCAGTCGAAGTGGTTGTCCGGGAACGGCAGCTTTTCCGCGTCGGCCTGGACGAACTCGATGTTGCCGGCCACGCCTTTGTCCAGCAGGCGGTCACGACCGACCTTGAGCATGGATTCGTTGATGTCGGCCAGCACTACCTGGCCGGTCGGGCCGACCAGATGGGAGAACTTGGCGGCCAGGTCACCGGTACCGCCGGCGATGTCCAGGACCCGATTGCCAGCGCGCACACCCGACAGCTCGATGGTGAAACGCTTCCACAGGCGGTGCATGCCGCCGGACAGCACGTCGTTCATCAGGTCGTACTTGGCCGCTACCGAGTGGAACACCTCAGCGACTTTTTCCGCTTTCTGGCTTTCCGGTACGTTTTTGAAGCCGAAGTGTGTGGTGGGTTCGGCATCGCTGCCTTTGCGCTGATCAGTCATATCGCCGTCACCAAAAGAGAATGCGCGACATTCTAATCCCCAGGGCCTGCTTTGTCTTGGCAAGGCTGAATGTAAGATAGGCAACCGCCGGGACCTTTTGACGCAGTCGGGGTCAAGATGTCTTGAGCAAGTCCCGATCAATCAGGAGTCAATCAATGGCCCGTATTAGTGTTGAACGTGCCCATGGCCTGGGCAAGGAAGCGGCGCGCGAGAAGGCCGACAAACTGGCCGAGAAGCTGGCTGCACAGTATGGCCTGGAGCCCAAGTGGGCGGGCGACACCCTCAATCTCAAACGCTCGGGGGTCAAGGGCGCGGTGCATGTGGGCGAGGATTCGATCCGGGTCGATGTCGAGCTTGGCCTGCTGATGTCGGCGATGAGTACGACCATCAAGGCGGAAATCGAAAAGGCCCTGGATAAAGCCCTGGTCTGATTGTCAATGCAATCACGGTGGGAGCGAGCTGGACGGCGCTCCCATGATTTGTCTGGTGTACCCACCGGTTTGTGTCGGTTCTTAGGGTGCTGTTTCTAATTTTTCTCCCTACCTTGTGCCTGAGCCCGACTCTTTTGCGGGCAGTTCCTCAAACCTTCTGCGCGTGAGGTGCACCATGGCCAAAGTTACTTTGAAGAAAAAAACTGACGTTCAACCTGCCCCGGTGAATGAAGTGAAATCCTATGCCCGCAAGATCTGGCTGGCAGGCCTGGGTGCCTACGCCAAGGTCGGTCAGGAAGGCAGCGAATACGTTCAAGAGTTGATCAAGGCTGGTCAATCTGTTGAAAAGAAAGGCAAAAAAGTTGTTACGGAACAACTTGAAGCCGCCAACACTCAGATTGATAACGTCAAGGGTGATGTCGTCAGTCTCAAGGACCGCGTTGAAGTGCAGCTTGATAAAGTCGAGAAGGCTTTTGATACGCGTGTCGCCAGTGCCTTGAATCGTGTCGGCATTGCGTCTAAACATGACGTTGAGACACTCTCTGCTAAGCTCGATGAGCTAACGGCATTGCTCGAACGTGTCGCGCGTAAACATTAAGGAGAACGGGATGGCTGGTAAAAAGAATACTGAAAAAGAAGGCAGCTCGTGGATCGGGAAGGTCGAAGACTACTCCCGCAAAATCTGGCTTGCTGGTTTAGGCGTGTACTCGAAGATCGACACTGACGGTAGCAAACTCTTCGATGCACTGGTCAAGGATGGCGAGAAAGCCGAGAAGCTCACCAAGAGCGCTGTCGGTAAAAAAGTCGACGCCGCCAAGGACACCGCTTCTTCGGCCAAGTCGCGCATCAGTGGGGTCAAGGATCGCGCGCTGGGTAAATGGGACGAACTGGAAGGTGCTTTCGACAAGCGCCTGAACAGTGCCATTTCGCGCCTCGGTGTGCCGAGCCGCAACGAAGTGAAAGCCCTGCACAGCAAGGTCGATACCCTGACCAAGCAAATCGAAAAACTCACCGGTGCCAAGGTTGCCCCTGTCGCGGCCAAAACCGCAGCGGCCAAACCTGCCGCCGCCAAGTCTGCGGCCAAGCCACTGGCCAAGGCCGCGGCTAAACCCGCTGCCAAGCCGGCCGCAAAAACCGCAGCTGCCAAACCTGCCACGGCCAAGCCCGCCGCTAAACCGGTTGCCGCCAAAGCCGCGGCCAAGCCGGCCGCCAAACCTGCGGTGAAAACTGCAGCAGCGAAACCTGCCGCCAAGCCCGCCGCCGCGAAAAAGCCGGTAGCCAAGAAGCCAGCAGCCGCCAAAGCTACCGCGCCAAAAGCACCAGCGGCCGCTGCCAAGCCAGCCACTCCGGCTGCTGCGGTCAGCCCGGCGAACTCCGCCGCCGCGCCAGCACCTGCTGCTACCCCGACTGCCACGCCAGCACCTTCGGCGCCAACCAGTCAGTCCTGATTTTCCCGGGACAGACAAAAACGCCCGGCCTGCGAAGGTCGGGCGTTTTTGTTTGCGCCAATCGGCATTGAGGCCTTACGCCTGGCCTTCGAGGTATTGCAATGCCAGGCGCTCGGTGGCGAGCTTGGCCGGCGGCAGCAGGTGGGGGGCGACCAGCATCATGATCTGGTAGACCACCACCCGCACTTCACCTTCGCGGTCGAGAATCCGCTGGTAGTCCAGGGAGAACAGCAGGGTCATGGTGATCTGTTCGACCAGTTGCCCCAGGGCCTGGGTGTCGCTGACCAGTTGGCCTTCGGCCTTGAGCCGGGCCAGCAGCGAGGCCAGGGTGCGCTTGATGGCATTGAGCAGGTTGCGGATGCCCTTGGCCAGTTTCGGCAGGCGTCCGGCCAGGTTCGACAGGTCCTGGAACAGGAAGCGGTAGTGCGCCAGGCGCTCGATGATCAGGTGCAGGAACAGCCAGTAGTCTTCCGGTGCCAGCCGGGCGTCCGACGGCGGGTCGAGCAGCGGCGTCAGTTCACTCTGGAAACGTTCGAACAACCCCAGGATCAACGGCTCCTTGCCGTGGAAGTGGTAGTAGAGGTTGCCGGGGCTGATCCCTATTTCATTGGCAACTTCCATGGTCGAGACATTGGGTTCGCCCTTCTGGTTGAACAACAACAGGGCACATTCGAGAATCCGGTCGCGGGTTTTCATCCAGTCTTCTTAGTTGTCGAGCCTTGAGTGCCACGGCCTGTATCCCGGCCGTGGCGCCGAGAAAAATCAGCGCACCCGTACGTAGGTACCGGGCGCCGCCTCCATGGGTGGGTAGTGCTGATTGCCCAGGGCCATCAGGGTTTCCCGTTGGGCGCCGGAGCGCTCCTGGACCCAGGCCAGCCATTGGGTCCACCAGCTGCCGTCGACATGGCTGGCGTCGTAGTACCAGGCCCGAGGGTCGCTGGTCAGCTTTTCACTTTCGACGTAGTTGGCCTTGGGGTTGCCCGGCGGGTTGAGGATGCTCTGCACGTGACCGCTGTTGGACAGCACGAAGCGGCGATTGCCGCCGAGCAGAAGCGTGGAACGGTACACCGCATCCCAGGGCGTGATGTGATCGTTGATCCCGGCCACGCTGAAGCTGTCGACGTTGACCTTCTGCAGGTCGATCGGCGTGCCGCACACTTCGAGGCCGCCCGGGTGGGTCAGTGGGTTGTGCTTGAAGAAGTCCAGCAGGTCGCCGTGAAAGGCGGCGGGCAGGCGCGTGTTGTCGTTGTTCCAGTAGAGGATGTCGAACGCCGGCGGCTCCTTGCCCAGCAGGTAGTTGTTGACCCAGTAGTTCCAGATCAGGTCGTTGGGGCGCATCCAGGCAAACACCTTGGCCATGTCGCGGCCTTCGAGCACGCCCTGTTGGTAGGAGCGTCGCTTGGCCGCTTCCAGGGTCTGCTCGTCGGCAAACAGGGTGGCGGGGCTGTCCAGCTGGCTGTCGAGCAGGCTGACCAGGTAAGTGGCACTGGAGATGCGCCGCAGTTGCCGCTTGGCTTGCAGGTGGCCCTGCAGCGCGGCGATGGTCAGGCCGCCGGCACAGGCGCCCATCAGGTTGACCTCGCGGCTGCCGGTAATGGCCCGGCACACGTTCATGGCTTCTTCCACGGCTTCGACGTAACTGGACAGGCCCCATTCGCGGTGGCGCACATCCGGGTTGCGCCAACTGATCATGAACACCTGCAGGCCATTTTTCAGGGCGAACTGGACGAAGCTGTTGCTGGGGCTCAAATCAAAGATGTAGTACTTGTTGATCTGCGGCGGCACTACCAGCAACGGCTTGGCGTACTGCTTTTCGCTCATGGGCTTGTATTGCATCAGCTCCAGCAGCTCATTGCGAAACACCACCGCGCCGGAGGTGGTGGCAACCGTCTTGCCGACCTCGAAGGCGTGCTTGGTGATCTGGCTGGGCAGCCCGTTGTTGTGCATCAGGTCATCGAGCAGATGGCTCAGGCCACGGACCAGGCTGTGGCCGCCGGAGTTGAACAGTTCCTTGATCGCCAGCGGGTTGAGCAGGGTGTTGGAGGGCGATAGCGCATCGTTGAGCAAGGTGAAGGCAAAATGTGCGCGGGCGCGATCGTCGTCGGGCATGCCGCTTTCGTCGATCCAGCGTTTGACCTGTTTCTGCCAGCTCAAGTAAGCCTGCAGGCTGCGCCGGTAAAACGGATTGAGGGTCCAGCTGGGGTCGGCAAAACGAGTATCGGTGGCGTTGGGCTGGTGCAGGGTCTCGCCCAGCAACACGCGGCCCAGTTGCCCGCCCAGCGCCAGCGCGTGCCGAGCGCTATGGACCGGGTGGCGCAAGCCGTGGGCGGCGACGTTGCGCAGGGTCGAGAACAGGTCCCGGCCGCGCAGACCGGTGATCGCACTCTGGGCATTGATGAATGCAGCGGCTGTGGGCAAGGTGCCCGGCGCTGGTTTGTCTCGCATGAGTCAACACTCCTTCGTCAAGCCGTGAACAAGTACTTCATTCCCGCCAGCGCACCTCAAGTGCCGCCATGGGGTGCCGGGTGCGGGTGCATCACCGCCCGCTGCCGTTCTTCCTGGAGAAACTTCATGATGATCGGGGCGACGGCCTCGGCCCGGGTGATCAGGAATAAATGACCGTCGTCGATTATGTGTAGCTGGGCATTGGGAATACGCCAGGCGAGCAGGCGCATATTGACTAGCGGGATCAGTGGGTCGTCGTCACCGGCCAGCACCAGGGTCGGCTGGTGGATCTTGTGCAGCCAGTGGATGCTGGTCCAGCCCAGCCCTGCGAAGAGCTGCCAGTAGTACCCCAGCTTGCCGGCCGAGCGGACTTTGCTGGCGTGGTCGGCCGCCAGGTTGGGGTCGCGGCGAAACGAGCCACCGTAGATCATCGGCGCAATGCGAATCACGTGGGAAGGTTGGATATAGCGCCTTGGGCTGGCCATCATCCACAGCACTTTCGGCTTGCCCGGCACCATCACCGTGCCGGCCGCCGTGGCCGCCAACACCAGTTTCTTGCAGCGCTCGGGATAGTCATGGGCGAACTGCTGCGCCAGGGCGCCACCCCAGGACACGCCGATCACGTTGACCTGGCCGTAGTCGAGGTAATCGAGCATCCGTGCGGTCAGCTTGGCCAGGCCGGGAAAGCGATATGGCCGGCGCGGCGTCGATGAGCCGCCGACACCGGGGACGTCGAAGGCAATCACTTCCAGGTCCGGGTCCAGCGCCTGGATGAACGGAAACACCAGCTCCAGGTTGGCGCCGATGCCGTTGAAAATCAGCAAGGGCGTCAAGTGAGGCTTGCCGGGGCGTACCGCGGTGCGGAGGGTCTGGCCATCCAGGTCGACGGTACGAAAGATGAACGGTTGCGGCATGCTTCAGGCCCTGTGTGTCACGTTCTCAAATTCATCCTCGGCCCCCTGTAGGAGCGGCTGGCCCGCGATAGCGGTGGATCCGTCAGCACATTGGCTGAGGCGGCTGCCGTCATCGCGGGCCAGCCCGCTCCTACAGTGGGGCGAGGTGTGTCAGTTATCGTTCGTGTACGTAGGTCCCTGGTGCTGCTTCACCCGCGGCAAAGGTCTTGTTGCCGAGTGCAGTCGGGGCTTTTTTCAGTTTGCCCGCGCGCTCGGCCTGCCAGGCCTGCCAGTGCAGCCACCAGGAGTCGGTGTGCTTGGTTGAGTTTTCTTGCCACTGATCGGCGTTCGACGCCGTCTCGGTGCTGGTCATGTAGCGCGATTTCGGGTTGCCCGGCGGGTTCAGGATGCTCTGGATATGGCCGCTGCTGGACAGCACGAACTCGACCTTGCCACCAAACAGCTGGGCCGACTTGTAGCAGGACTTCCACGGGGTGATGTGGTCGTTGGTGCCGGCCAGGGAATAGACATCGGCCGTGACCTGCTTGAGGTCGATGGGCGTGCCGCACACTTCCAGTGCGTTGGGGCGGATCAGTGGGTTGCTTTTGAACATTTCGATCAGGTCGCCGTGGAACGCGGCCGGCAAGCGGGTGGTGTCGTTGTTCCAGAACAGAATGTCGAAGATCGGCGGTTCGTTGCCCAGCAGGTAGTTGTTGACCCAGTAGTTCCAGATCAGGTCGTTGGGGCGCATCCAGGCGAAGACCTTCGCCATGTCCCGCCCCTCGAGCACGCCGGCCTGGTAGGAGTGGCGCTTGGCGGACTCCAGGGTCTGCTCGTCGACGAACAGCGCCACCTGGGAGTCCAGGGTGGTGTCCAGGACGCTGACCAGCAGGGTCAGGGAGTTGACCTTCTTCTCGCCGATCGCCGCGTAGTGGCCGAGCAGGGCGGTGCAGGTGATGCCACCGGAGCAGGCACCCAGCATGTTGATGTCTTTGCTGCCGGTGATTGCCGTCACCACGTCGACTGCTTCCTTGAGCGCCTCGATGTAGGTCGACAGGCCCCATTCGCGTTGCGCCTTGGTCGGGTTGCGCCAACTGACGATGAAGGTCTGCAGGTTGTTGCGCAGGCAGAAGCGCGCCAGGCTTTTTTCCGGGCTCAGGTCGAATACGTAGAATTTGTTGATCTGCGGCGGTACCACCAGCAGGGGGCGCTCGTGTACCTGTTCGGTGATGGGGCGGTACTGGATCAGTTCCAGCACGTCGTTGCGAAAAATCACCGCACCTTCGGTGGTGCCCAGGCTCTTGCCGACTTCAAAGGCGCCCATGTTGACCTGGCTCGGCATGCCGCCGTTGTGTACCAGGTCCTTGGCCAGGTGGGAGAGGCCGTCGAGCAGGCTCTTGCCGCCGGTCTCGAAGAAGCGTTTGATGGCAGCGGGGTTGGCCGCGCTGTTGGTCGGGGCCATGGCTTCGGTCATCAGGTTGATCACGAAGTGCCCGCGGTTGATGTCCTGCTCCGACAGGTTGCTGTCGCCGATCCAGTCGTGGAGCTCCTTGCGCCAGGCCAGGTAGGTTTGCAGGTAACGTTTGTAGAGGGGGTTCTGGCTCCAGGCCGGATCGTTGAAGCGACGGTCATCGCCTTCGGGTTGCAACTCGGATTTGCCGAACATCACGCTCTTCAGCTCAAGGCCGAAATGAGCCACGTGCTTGACGCTGTGAATGGGTTGTTTGATGGCCTGGGCCAGCACCATGCGGGCAGAGGTAAGCAGATCTTTGCGGCGCAAGCCGATGACAGGATTGAGCCCCAAGGTGTTTTCCGAGGCTTGGCGTTTCAGGTCATCGTTATTCTTGTTACTCATCTACGACGCTCCATTGTCCTGAGACGAGTACCTGAGTCCTGCTGTGTAGTCACACAGCCAATGCCAGGTACTACTGCTCGGGTGACCGTTAATTGCACATCGCTGACTTTTTACATCAGAGAGCGCTGCACAGAACTTGCCAGCTCCATTGGTTACCCGAGTTTAATTTTTTTCGCAAGCGGGCCAATGGAGGGTCCTGGGCGGGAGCATTCAAACAGATGAAATTAGAAAATGCCTTCTAATGAGCGTAAGCCCCGGTCTAGAGCATCAGCTTGACTACGGACTCACTCGGATCGCGGGATTTTCCGGCAGCTTTTAGTTCGCCAAGATAATCCTCCCAGAGGGCGTCCTGGCGCTGTGCCAACTGGTAGAGGTAATCCCAGGTGAAGAGGCCGCTGTCATGGCCGTCGTCGAAGGTCAGTTTCAGTGCGTACTGGCCGGCCGGTTCGACCTTGCTCAGGCCGACGCCGATCTTGCCAAATTGCAGGATGGGTTTGCCGTGGCCCTGGACCTCGGCGGAGGGGGAGTGCACGCGAAGGAATTCGGCGCTCAGTTGATATTCCTCGCCGGACGCATATTTGAGCGACAGGGTTTTCGAGGCTTTGTGCAGTTTGATGTCGGTGGGGATCATGACCGGTTTTCCGTTTTGTGTGGAACCTTGTGGGAGCGAGCCTGCTCGCGATTGCGGTGTATCAGCCAGCGCAGTGGCTGAATGTACCTCCGTCATCGCGAGCAGGCTCGCTCCCACCGTTCCACTACAGCTGTAAGAGTTTCTTACAGGATATAACGGGACAGGTCTTCGTTTTGCGCCAATTCGCCCAGGTGGCTGTTGACGTAGTCGGCGTCGATGCGGATCGGCTGGTCGCTGTGGGCGCTGGCCAGGTCGCCGGCACTGAACGACACCTCTTCGAGCAGGCGCTCGAGCAAGGTGTGCAGGCGACGGGCACCGATGTTCTCGGTCTTCTCGTTGACCTGCCAGGCGATCTCGGCCAGGCGCTTGATGCCGTCCGGCTGGAACTCGATGGCCAGGCCTTCGGTTTTCAGCAGGGCGCAATACTGCTCGGTCAGGGATGCGTGCGGCTCGCTGAGGATGCGCTCGAAGTCTTCCGGCGACAGGGCCTTGAGTTCAACGCGGATCGGCAGGCGGCCTTGCAGTTCAGGCACCAGGTCGCTCGGCTTGCTCAGGTGGAACGCACCGGAGGCGATGAACAGGATGTGGTCGGTCTTGACCATGCCCAACTTGGTGTTGACGGTGCAGCCTTCAATCAGCGGCAGCAGGTCGCGCTGCACGCCTTCGCGCGAGACGTCGACGCCACCGGCATTGCCGCGCTTGGCGACCTTGTCGATTTCGTCGATGAACACGATGCCGTGCTGCTCGACGGCTTCCAGGGCCTTGGCCTTGAGTTCCTCGTCATTGACCAGGCGGCCGGCTTCTTCGTCGCGGACCAGCTTGAGTGCTTCCTTGACCTTGAGCTTGCGGTTCTTGCGCTTGCCCTTGCCCATGTTGGCGAACAGGCTCTGCAGCTGGTTGGTCATCTCTTCCATGCCTGGTGGCGCGGAGATATCGACGCCCGAGGCTTCGGCGACTTCGATTTCGATCTCTTTGTCATCCAGTTGACCTTCGCGCAGGCGCTTGCGGAACAGCTGGCGGGTGTTGGAGTCCTGGGCCGGGGCTTCTTCGCTGTTGAAGCCGGTGCGCGCCGGTGGCAGCAAGGCATCGAGGATGCGCTCTTCGGCGGCGTCTTCGGCGCGGTGACGGACCTTGATCATTTCCTGTTCGCGCAGCAGCTTGATGGCGGCATCGGCCAGGTCACGAATGATCGACTCGACGTCGCGGCCAACGTAGCCGACTTCGGTGAACTTGGTCGCTTCGACCTTGATGAACGGCGCGTTGGCGAGCTTGGCCAGACGGCGGGCGATTTCGGTTTTGCCGACGCCGGTCGGGCCGATCATCAGGATGTTCTTGGGGGTGACTTCGACACGCAGCTCTTCGGGCAGCTGCATCCGGCGCCAGCGGTTACGCAGGGCGATGGCGACGGCGCGCTTGGCGTCGTCCTGGCCGATGATATGGCGATTGAGTTCGTGGACGATTTCACGGGGAGTCATGGACATAATAATTGGCGGACCTCAGGCAAGAGTGAGCGGTGGCGCGCGGCCACACACGCTTACTCGGCGCAGTCCTGCTCCTCAATGGTCTGGGTGTGGTTGGTGAAGACACAGATGTCGCCGGCGATGCCGAGGGCGGTTTCGACGATTTCCCGGGCCGACAGGTCGGTTTTTTTCAGCAGGGCGCTGGCCGCCGCCTGGGCATAACCGCCACCGGAACCCATGGCGATCAGGCCGTTCTCGGGCTCAACCACATCGCCGTTGCCGGTGATGATCAGCGAGGCGTCTTTGTTGGCCACCGCGAGCATTGCTTCGAGGCGGCTCAGGGAGCGGTCGGTACGCCATTCTTTGGCGAGCTCGACTGCGGCACGGACCAGGTGGCCCTGATGTTTTTCCAGTTGGCCTTCAAAACGTTCGAACAGGGTAAAGGCGTCGGCGGTGGCGCCAGCGAAACCGGCGATGACCTGGCCGTGGTACAGGCGACGAACTTTTTTCGCGTTGCCTTTCATCACGGTGTTGCCCAGGGAAACCTGGCCGTCGCCGCCCATGACGACTTTGCCGTGGCGGCGAACTGAAACGATGGTGGTCAAGGGAAGAGTCTCCACGCAGCGGGGCGAAAATGCCTTATGCAAACTCATATGGGGGTGCTGTGGGAATTTTCAACTGCGCGAGGGGGCGGGGGACGAGTGGTGGGTTGTTGGCGATGGGGATTTTTCGGTATCACCCCAAAACGCCTGTGGGAGCGAGCTCGCTCGCGAAAGCGGTTTGTCGACACATCAATGCTGGATGTGCCACCGTCTTCGCGAGCGGGCTCGCTCCCATAGAGGAGGGATGTTTATCGTCCTGTCAGCGGCTCTGGCGTTGTTGTAACAACAGGTTGCTGAAGCCGCTGCCGGCCAGTTGTTTCTGGGCGGTGGTCAGTTGTTCGCGGTTGCTGAACGGGCCGACCAGCACGCGATACCAGGTTTCGTCCTTGACCGTGCCGGACTCGACCGAAACCGCCTGGCCGAGCAGGATGATCTGCGCACGGACCTTGTCGGCGTCGGCTTCCTTGCGGAACGAACCAGCCTGCAGGAAGAACTTGGTCACCGGGGCCGCCTTGGCCACCGGAGGCGCAGGCGGCGGGGTCAGGCCGCTCAAGGCCGCCTGGGCGCGCGCGGTGTCGATCTTCGCCGCTTCTGCCGGTGTGACCGGCGCCACAGGCGCGGTCTGCGGTGTTGGCAGGGTTTTTTCAGGCACGGCATCCGGCGGCACAATCACTTCCGATTCCGGCAGCAAGGTATAGAAGTCGTACTTCGGCTTCACCGGTTGCTGTGGGCTCGGCGGGGTCTTGTTGGCCTCGGCCATGCGCGTGGCTTTCTGTTCTTCCTGCTTGACCCGCTTGACGTCATCGCCCTTGCCCGGCTCCAGCTTCATCAGGAACACGATGAAGGCGCCCACGGTCAGGCCGATGGCCATCCATAGCCAACCCGGAATCGGCTGTTTTGCAGGAGCTTGGTAACGGCTGGCGCCACGCTTGGGTGCAGGTTTTTTCTTGGCAGCCAACTTACATACGCTCCAGAGTTTCCAGGCCCAAGAGTTCCAGGCCTTGCTTGAGGGTGCGACCGGTCAACGCGGCGAGGCGCAAGCGGCTCTGCATCTGTGCCGGAGTTTCGGCGCTGAGGATCGGGCAATTCTCGTAGAAGCTGGAGAACAGCCCGGCAACGTCGTACAGGTAAGTGCAAAGGATGTGCGGCGTGCCTTTCTCGGCGACGTTGTTCAGCACTTCGCCGAACTGCGCCAGCTTGGCCGCCAGTTCGTGTTCGTGCGCGGCCTCGAGGACGATCTGCCCTTCGACTTCGCTGAAGTCCTTGCCCAGTTTGCGGAATACGCCGGCCACACGGGTGTAGGCGTACAGCAGGTAGGGCGCGGTGTTGCCTTCGAAATTGAGCATCAGGTCGAAGTTGAAGCTGTAGTCGCTGGTGCGGTGCTTGGACAGGTCGGCGTATTTCACTGCACCGATGCCCACCACCTTGGCGATGTTGCGCAGGTCGGCCTCGGCCAGCTCCGGGTTCTTTTCCTTGACCAGGGTGTAGGCGCGCTCCTTGGCTTCGTTGAGCAGGTCGATCAGTTTCACGGTGCCGCCATCACGGGTCTTGAACGGACGGCCGTCAGCGCCGTTCATGGTGCCGAAGCCCATGTGTTCCATTTCCATCGGATGGGTCACGAAGCCGGCCATGCGCGCCACGGCGAATACCTGCTGGAAGTGCAGGGCCTGGCGCTGGTCGACGAAGTACAGGGCGCGGTCGGCCTTGAGCACGCCGCTGCGGTAGCGCACGGCGGCCAGGTCGGTGGTGGCGTACAGGTAGCCGCCATCGGCCTTGACGATGATCACCGGCAGCGGGTCGCCGTCGGCATTCTTGAATTCGTCGAGGAACACGCACTGGGCGCCGTTGCTCTCGACCAGCATGCCTTTGGCCTTGAGGTCGTTGACCACATTGATCAGGTCGTCGTTGTAGGCGCTTTCGCCCATGACGTCGGCCATGGTCAGCTTGACGTTCAGTTGTTCGTAGATTTTCTGGCAGTGCGACAGCGAGATGTCCTTGAACTTGGTCCACAGGGCCAGGCATTCCGGGTCGCCGGCCTGCAGCTTGACCACCAGGCCACGGGCGCGGTCGGCGAACTCTTCGGATTCGTCGAAACGCTGCTTGGCGGCGCGGTAGAAGTTCTCCAGGTCCGAGAGCTCGTCGCTGGTGATCGGGTTTTCCTGCAGGTAGGCCATCAGCATGCCGAACTGGGTGCCCCAGTCACCCACGTGGTTCTGGCGGATCACGGTGTCGCCGAGGAACTCCAGCACACGGGCCACGCCGTCGCCGATGATGGTCGAACGCAAGTGGCCGACGTGCATCTCTTTCGCCAGGTTCGGGGCCGACAGGTCAACCACGGTGCGCTGCACGGGACCGGCCTTGCGCACGCCCACTTGGGCGTCGGCCAGGGCCGCATCCAGGCGCGATGCCAGGGCCTGGGTGTTCTGGAAGAAATTGAGGAAACCCGGGCCGGCGATTTCTGCCTTGGTGACGTTTTCGTCGGCCGGCAGGGCGGCAATGATTTTTTCCGCCAGGTCGCGGGGTTTCATGCCGGCCGGCTTGGCCAGCATCATGGCGATGTTGCTGGCGAAGTCACCGTGGGTCTTGTCACGGGAGTTCTCCACCTGAATCGCCGGCGTCAGGCCTTCAGGCAACACACCGTCGGTAACGAGTTGGGTGAGGGCTTGCTGGATCAACTGGCGAATGGTGTCTTTCATGGTCTTCTCTTTCAACCGCAAAGCGGCGGCGCGTCAATGCGCAGGTGGAAAAACTGGACATTATCCGTTGCGAAGTCGGGCTTGCCAACCTTAGCAGGCCGGTTACGGATATGTGGTGATAAATCGGCTGCCATTTGTAGGAGCCAGCTTGCTGGCGAACCTGGCGCCGCGGTGTGGCAGGCTCAGCGCCTTCGCGGGCAAGCTTCCACAGGTGAGGTGGCGCTCAATACAAATCCACAGGGTCGACATCCAGCGACCAGCGCACCGCACGTGCGCTGGGCATCTGCTCCAGCACCAGCAGCCAGCTGCTTAATAGCCGATGCAGGGGCGCCCGGGCCGTGGCTTGCAGCAGCAGTTGCGCGCGATAGCGTCCGGCACGGCGTTCCATCGGCGCGGGCACCGGGCCCAGCAGCTCGATGCCGCTGAGGTTCTGCTCGGCCAGCAAGCGCTCCGCCTCGCTGCATGCCTCGTCGAGGAAACCTTCGGCCTGCCCGGGCTTGTGCGCTTCGGCGCGCAGTAATGCCAGGTGGGCAAAAGGCGGCAGCCCAGCGGCGCGGCGTTCGCTCAGGGCCTGTTCGGCAAAGGCGAAGTAACCCTGTTCGGTCAGTTGCACCAGCAACGGATGGTCCGCCAGGTGGGTCTGGATGATCACCTTGCCCGGCTCTTCGGCGCGCCCGGCGCGTCCGGCGACCTGGACAATCAATTGGGCCATGCGCTCGCTGGCGCGGAAATCGCCAGAAAACAGGCCGCCGTCGGCATCGAGAATCGACACCAGGGTGACGCGGGGAAAGTGGTGTCCCTTGGCGAGCATCTGGGTGCCGACCAGAATGCACGGCTGGCCTTTCTGGATGGTGGCGAACAGCTGGTTCATCGCGTCCTTGCGCGACGTACTGTCGCGGTCGACCCGCAGCACCGGGTAGTCCGGGAACAGGATGCCCAGGCGCTCCTCGGCGCGCTCGGTGCCAGCACCCACGGGGCGCAAATCGACTTTGCCGCATTTGGGGCAATGCCGCGGGACGCGTTCGACATAACCGCAATGGTGGCAGCGCAGTTCGCCGGAGCGTTGGTGCACGGTCATCCGCGCATCGCAGCGCTGGCATTCGGACATCCAGCCACAGTCGTGGCACAGCAGGGTAGGGGCAAAACCGCGGCGATTGAGAAAGACCAGCACTTGCTGGCCGGCGGCGAGGGTCTGGCCAATGGCTTGTTGCATCGGCCCTGAAATGCCGCTGTCCAGCGGACGGCTTTTCACATCCAGGCGCAGGAAGCGCGGCTGTTTTGCGCCGCCGGCGCGCTCGTTCAGGCGCAGCAGCCCGTAACGACCGGTGTAGGCGTTGTGCAGGCTTTCCAGGGACGGCGTCGCGGAGCCGAGGACGATCGGGATATTTTCCTGGCGGGCCCGCACCAGTGCCAGGTCGCGGGCGTGGTAGCGCAAGCCTTCCTGCTGTTTATAGGAGCCGTCGTGCTCCTCGTCGATGATGATCAGGCCGGGGTTCTTCATTGGCGTGAACAGCGCCGAGCGGGTGCCGATAATAATGTCGGCATCGCCGTCGCGGGCCGCCAGCCAGGCCTCCAGGCGCTCGCGGTCGTTGACTGCCGAGTGCACCAGGGCGATCCGCGCATTAAAACGTTGCTCGAAGCGCGCCAGGGTCTGCGGCCCGAGGTTGATCTCCGGGATCAGCACCAGCGCCTGTTTACCGGCCTCCAGGGTTTTGCGGATCAGTTGCAAATACACTTCGGTCTTGCCGCTGCCCGTCACGCCGGCCAGGAGGAAGGCATGGAAACTGTCCAGGCCAGCGCTGATGGCTTCGTAGGCGGCGCGCTGCTCCGGATTCAAGGGCAGTTCCGGCTGGGCCAGCCAGTGTTCGTGACGCTCGCCGGGGGCATGCTTGCGGATTTCCACCTGCACCAGCTCCTTGGCCAGCAGCAGGTCGAGGCTGTCCTTGCTCAGCATCAGCTTGCTCAGCAACTGATGGGCTACGCCGTGAGGGTGCTGGGCCAGGGTCGCCAGGGCTTCGCGCTGGCGCGGGGCGCGAGCGATGCGTGGGTCGTCGAGCCTGGCCCCGGGGCTGATCGACCAGAAGCGTTCCTGGCGCGCCTCGGCCAGTTCGCCCTGGCGCAGCAGGACCGGCAAGGCCCAGCTCAGGGTGTCGCCGAGGCTGTGCTGGTAGTACTGGGACGTCCACAGGCACAGCTTGAACAGTGATGCCGGCAGCGGCGGCGTGGCATCCAGCAGCGCCAGGGCCGGCTTGAGTTTTTCTGCCGGGACTTCGCTGTGGTCGGTGACTTCCACCAGGATGCCGATCATCTCGCGACGGCCGAACGGTACCCGCAGGCGCATCCCCGGTTGCAACTGCGCCCGCAGCACGCCCGCCGGGGCGCGGTAATCGAACAGGCGGCGCAAGGGCGAAGGCAAGGCGAGGCGCAGGATGGCGTCGGGCACGCGGGGGATTCTCTATGGGGGGCAGTAAGAAAGGCTGAGCGCAATCCCTGTGGGAGCGGGCTTGCCCGCGAAGAGGCCTATACAGTCGGCATCTTCATTGACTGTCAGGACGCTTTCGCGAGCAAGCCCGCTCCCACAGATCTGAGTGCAGATGATCAGCATTTGGGGCGCGAGCCTAGCAGACGACTGGTGTAAGGGACAGCTTGCGTGATCGCAAAGGTCTGGTAGAATCCGCGGCCTAATTACGTGCGGTATTCAACAATGGTGTTGAGTGGCGGCACGCTAGCCTGAGGAATCACCATGAAAGCCGATATCCATCCAGCATACGAAACCATCGAAGTAACTTGCAGCTGCGGCAACAAGTTCGAAACTCGTTCGAACCTGTGCAAGCCACTGGGTACTGACGTATGCAACGAGTGCCACCCGTTCTACACCGGTAAGCAGAAGACTCTGGATACTGGCGGCCGTGTACAGCGCTTCGCAGATCGCTTCGGTGCTTTCGGCGCGAAAAAGGCCTAAGGCCAATCAGCCTGGAAGGCCATTGCGGCTTTTACAGAATGATGAAAAAGGCGTCCCTGGTGGACGCCTTTTTTTATGCCTGGTGATCTGTCGCGAGGCCTTAAGACAGTCTGTTGGGGTGCTGCCCAGTCACGTGCGGGTAGGTTTGCATAAATAATTGTAGACATTTTTCTGGTTGATTGTGAACAGTTGAGCCCTTGTGTTCCGTGGCTCTTGGCCCAAAGTCGTAGGGCAGGGCGCTTGACAGGGGTGACTGGTCAGTCTTGTGGGGACTTTGCCAGGCGCGTATCCTCGCTGACCAGTCTGTCCAACAGTAAAAGCGGAATGCCCACATGTCTGATCTGAAAACTGCCGCTCTCGAATATCATGCCCATCCTCGTCCAGGGAAGCTGAGTGTCGAGCTCACCAAGGCCACCGCTACCGCTCGCGACCTGTCGCTGGCCTACAGCCCCGGCGTAGCCGAACCAGTTCGCGAAATCGCCCGCGATCCTGAGCTGGCCTACAAGTACACCGGTAAAGGCAACCTGGTTGCAGTGATTTCCGATGGCACCGCGATTCTCGGCCTGGGTAACCTCGGCCCATTGGCTTCCAAGCCGGTCATGGAAGGCAAGGGTGTACTGTTCAAGCGTTTCGCTGGTATCGATGTGTTCGACATCGAAGTCGACTCCGAGAGCCCGCAAGCCTTCATCGACACCGTCAAGCGCATCTCCATCACCTTCGGTGGCATCAACCTGGAAGACATCAAGGCCCCTGAGTGCTTTGAGATCGAACGTGCTCTGATCGAGCAGTGCGATATTCCGGTGTTCCACGATGACCAGCACGGCACCGCGATCGTCACCGCGGCCGGCATGATCAATGCCCTGGAAATCGCTGGCAAGACCCTTGCCGATGCCAAGATCGTTTGCCTGGGTGCAGGCGCTGCGGCCATCTCCTGCATGAAATTGCTGGTGAGCATGGGCGCCAACATCGAAAACATCTACATGGTCGACCGTACCGGCGTGATCCACTCCGGCCGTGACGACCTGAACCAGTACAAGGCCGTCTTCGCTCACGCGACCGACAAGCGCACCCTGGCAGACGCCCTGCAAGGCGCAGACGTGTTCGTCGGCCTGTCCGGTCCGAACCTGCTGAGCGCTGAAGGCCTGAAGTCCATGGCGGCCAACCCGATCGTGTTCGCCTGCTCCAACCCTGATCCAGAAATCGCTCCGGAGCTGGCGCACGCCACCCGTGACGACGTGATCATGGCCACTGGTCGTTCGGACTACCCGAACCAGGTCAACAACGTGCTGGGCTTCCCGTTCATCTTCCGTGGTGCCCTGGACGTTCGCGCCAAGCGCATCAACGAAGAAATGAAAGTGGCTGCAGCCAACGCCCTGCGTGAACTGGCCAAGCTGCCTGTGCCACAGGAAGTGTGCGATGCCTACGGCGGTATCAAGCTGGAATTCGGTCGTGAGTACATCATCCCGAAACCAATGGATGCCCGCCTGATTACCGTGATCTCCGATGCCGTGGCCAAGGCCGCCATCGAGACCGGCGTAGCGACCCTGCCGTATCCGAAGAACTACCCGCTCAAAAGCGTGGATGATGTGTTCAACGGCTGAATAGCAGTCCCATAAAAAAACCCTGGCTGAAGAGCCAGGGTTTTTTTATGGGTAAGCTTCAAGCGGCAAGCTACAAGTCTGGGGCAGCGCATCACTGCTTTTCTCTTGCCGCTTGTAGCTTGAAGCGTGCGGCTGCTCCTCTAGAACAAATCGATCGGCGCCACTTCGTCAGCCGGCAACGGGCTGCCTGGGGCGCTGCCGTTACCCAGCTCGCTGCCGGTCGGCGGCGTGTCTTCGGCCTTGAACAGTTCGAAGTAGGCGCCTGGCGTGCCTGGGGAGGCGGCGCGACCGCTGACCGGGTCTACCCGCAGGCTGAGGATGCCTTCAGGCTCTGGTTGGGTGTGCGGTGGCTTGTCCTTGAGGGCGGCGCCCATGTAGCTCATCCAGATCGGCAGCGCGACGGTCCCGCCGAACTCGCGACGGCCGAGACTTTCCGGCTGGTCGAAACCGGTCCAGACGGTGGTCACGTAGTCGGCGTTGTAGCCGGAGAACCAGGCGTCCTTGGACTCGTTGGTGGTCCCGGTCTTGCCAGCGAGGTCACTGCGGCCCAGCGCCAGGGCACGACGACCGGTGCCGCGCTTGATCACGTCTTCCAGCATGCTGTTGAGGATGTAGGTGGTGCGCGGGTCGACGATACGTTCCGCGATCGCCGGTGCCTGCTCAGGTGCTGGCGCGGCCGGGGCTTCGCCTGGCGTGGCGTTGACAGTAAAGGTCTCGCCGATCGGTGCGGCGATACCGTCGCTGGCGAGATCGCCCTTGGGCACGCTCGGCGGGTTGGCGACGAACAACGTGTCGCCATTGCGGCTTTCGATCTTGTCGATGATGTACGGGGTGATCTTGTAGCCGCCGTTGGCGAACGTGCTCCAGCCGGTGGCGATCTCCATTGGCGTCAGGGTCGCGGTGCCCAGCGCCAGCGACAGGTTCGGCGGCAGGTCCTGTTTGTTGAAGCCGAAGCGGCTGATGTAGTCGATGGTCTTGCTGACACCCATCGCTTGCAACAGGCGGATCGAGACCAGGTTGCGCGACTTGTACAGTGCTTCGCGCATGCGGATCGGGCCGAGGAAGGTGTTGGTGTCGTTCTTCGGACGCCAGACCTTGTCCAGGTATTCGTCGACGAACACGATCGGCGCATCATTGACCAGGGTCGCTGCGGTGTAGCCGCTATCCAGAGCGGCACTGTAGACGAACGGCTTGAAGCTCGAGCCCGGCTGGCGCTTGGCCTGCATGGCGCGGTTGTAGTTGCTCTGCTCGAAGGCGAAGCCGCCGACCAGGGCGCGGATCGCACCGTTTTGCGGGTCCAGCGACACCAGTGCGCCCTGGGCGACCGGAATTTGCTTGAAGTGCAGGCTGTTGTCGGGCTGGCGCTGGACGCGGATCAGGTCGCCGACCTGGGCCACATCGGACGGCTGGCGCGGATTGGGCCCCATGCTGTTGGTGTTGAGGAATGGCCGGGCCCATTTCATGCTGTCCCAGGCCACGTGCTCTGCGCCAGTGCGGGTCAGGACTTGCAGGCCATTCTTGTCGACCTCGGTCACGATGGCCGGCTCAAGGCTGCTGATGGTGCGCTGCTTGGTCAGCTCGCTGGCCCAGGCGTCGGGCGTCTTGCCGGGTAGGCGGGATTCGGGGCCGCGGTAGCCGTGACGCTGGTCGTAGGTGATCAGGCCTTCATGTACTGCAGTGTTGGCCATTTCCTGAAGGTTGCTCGGCACGGTCGTGGTGACGCGGAAACCTTCGGTGTAGGCATCGCTGCCGTAGCGTCCGACCATTTCGGCGCGGGCCATCTCGGCGATGTAGGGGGCGTTCACTTCCGGAGTCGGCACGTGGTAGCTGGCATTCAACGGCTCATTGACCGCGGCTTGATACGCCGCCTCGTCGATTTTGCCGAGCTTGTACATGCGCCCCAGGATCCAGTCGCGACGTTCCTTGCTGCGCGCCGGGTTGGCCAGCGGGTTGAAGCGCGAAGGAGCCTTGGGCAGGCCGGCGATCATCGCCATCTGCGCCAGGCTGACGTCGCGGATCGACTTGCCGTAATACACCTGCGCCGCCGCCTCGATGCCGTAGGCGCGGTTACCCAGGTAGATCTTGTTGACGTAGAGCTCGAGGATCTCGTCCTTGGTCAGCTGGCGCTCGATTTGCAGGGCCAGGAGGATCTCGGTGGTCTTGCGCGAGAAGCTGCGTTCGCTGGTCAGGAAGAAGTTCTTGGCCACCTGCATGGTGATGGTGCTGCCGCCGGACTGGATGTGTCCGCTTTTTACCAACTGGGTGGCGGCACGCATCAGGCTGCTCGGATCGACGCCGTAGTGGTTGGCGAAGTTGTCGTCTTCAGCACTTAGTAACGCATTAATGAAATTGGGTGGAATGTCGGCGAAGCGTATGGGATTGCGGCGCATCTCGCCGAATTCGGCGATCAATTTGCCGTCGCTGCTGTAGACCCGCAGAGGGATCTGCAACTGGATACTTCGCAGTGCCTCCACCGACGGCAGTCCCGGGCTAAGGTAAAGAAACGCCCCGCTCAGACCCAGCAGCAGTCCGCAGAAAACAGCAACGATGGACCACCCGAAAAATTTCAGCAGACGAATCAAGGCTTTTGGATATCCAGGGTAAAGAATGAATTTGGCGTCAGGGCATTCAGGGAAAACCAGGAGCGGCCTGCGCTTGAAGAAAGCGGAAAAAAACGCTGGGCATTATAAGCATTTTTCCGCTTAAAGCGCATTTGGCCACGCTGTCAAGACGCTGCGATTGCCTGCAAGGCCGGTAAAGCACGCGTAACTCACGGAAAGTCATAGGGAATTGACTGTGCCACGACTCTTCAGGAAAAAACCTAGCACACTCTTGGGTATCGACATCGGCGCCACCTCGGTCAGGCTGGTCGAGTTAAGCCGCTCAGGCGCCTGTTATCGGCTCGAGGCCTACGCAATAGAGGCGTTGCCGGCGAATGCGGTGGTCGAGGCCGCCATTGTCCAAGTGGAGGTCGTGGGGCAGGCATTGGCCCGGGCATGGCTGAAAGCCGGAACCCGGGTGCGCGATGTGGCGGTCGCAGTTTCCGGATCGGCGGTCATCACCAAGACCCTGGAAATGCCCGCGGGAATGTCGAGCGACGACCTGGAAAGCCAGTTGAAGCTGGACGCGGACCAGTACATTCCCTATCCCCTCGGTGACATGGCCCTGGATTTCCAGGTCCAGGGCATCTCGCGGCACCATCCGGGGCGGGTCGAGGTGTTGCTGGCGGCCTGTCGCAAGGATCATGTCGAGTTGCTTGAGGCCGCGCTGGAACTGGCCGGGCTGACGGCGCGGGTGGTGGATGTCCGGGCACATGCGTTGGCGCGTTGCGTGGATCTGCTGGCAGCGCAGTTGGACGGTGCGCGGGGGCAGTCGCTGGTGGCACTGGTCGAGATTGGCAACGGTCTGTCGACTTTAAGCGTGATGGGCGATGGCCAGATCCTGTATGCCCGCGAGCAACTGCTGGGTGCGCACCCACTGAGGCCGGTCGGTGAGCCGAGCTACGGGTTTGCTCTCGAACCGGCAGGATTGACTACCCAGTCGGGCGGGCAGGACCTGTCTCCCGATGCTGAGGTATTGGCGCCACAGTTATCGTGCTTGTTGCAGGCGTTTTTCGCCTTGGGCCAGCACGGCGCAGTCGAGCATATCCTGCTGGCAGCAGAGCCCTGCGCGGTGACCGGGCTGGATCGCCTGCTTGAGCAGCGCCTGGGCATCCCGGTCCGGGTGGCCAACCCTTTTGCCGGCATGACCTTGGGCAGTGCGGTCGATGCTGCGGCGCTGGTCCACAACGCGCCCGGGTTGCTGGTCGCCTGCGGCCTGGCGCTAAGGAGCTTTGACTGATGGCCAGGATCAATCTTCTGCCATGGCGTGATAGGCAGCGCGCGGTGCGGCACCAGCATTTCTTGTGGTTACTGGGCGGGATCGCCGTGGCTGCGGCCGGCCTCATCGCCCTGGGTGAGCGCGTCCTTGACCACGCCATCGAGCAGCAAGCCTCGCGCAACGCCTACCTTGGCAGCCGCATCGCCAGCCTGGATGAGCGGATCCGCCAGATCAGCGATCTGCAAGTCCGGCGCGAGCAGTTGCTGGCGCGGCTGCAGATCATTCAAGGCCTGCAAGGCAATCGGCCGGCCAGCGTCAGGCTCTTCGATCAATTGGCCCGCGCGCTGCCCGATGGTGTGTATTTCACCGAGTTGGGGAGGGTCGGCAAGATGCTGTCGATCAGCGGTGTGGCTGAGTCCAATGACCAGGTTTCGGAGCTCCTGCGTAGCCTTGCGGCCGCGAGTGGCCTGGCTGTTCCTGTGCTGGAGGAGGTCAAGACGGCGAGCGCTGGCGACGAGGGCTCGGCCAGTATTTTCCGCTTGACCGTGGCTCAGGCGCCAGCGGGCGTGGAGGCATGAGGCGGTTGCCATGGTCGGCCCTCGATGGCCTGGACGTGCACGACATGGCGACCTGGCCGGCGCCGGGTAAAACCCTGCTGGGCGTGCTGGTGATGGTGGTGGTGCTGGTCATGGGCTATGCCTTTCACTTGCGCGATCTGCAAGCGCGGCTGGTACTTGCCCGGACCGGGGAGGTCGAACTCAAGCAGGTATTTGTGAGCAAGGCGCATCAGGCGGCCCATTTACAGTCTTACCTCGAACAGATGAGGGCTATGGAAAGTGCCTTCGCCACGCTGTTGCGGCAACTGCCCGGCGACAGTGAAGTGCCAGGGTTACTGGAAGACATCAGTCGCACAGGCGTGGGCACTGGTCTGGAGTTGGAAGAGATCAAGCTGTTGCCCGAGGTCAACCAGCCGTTCTACATCGAGCAGCCGATCCAGATCAGCGCGACGGGGGCCTACCATGACCTGGCGGCGTTCGTCAGCGCTGTCTCGGCCCTGCCGCGGATCGTCACCCTGCACGACTTCAGCATTCGCCCGCTGGATTCGAGCGATGGTCCGACGCTGCGCATGAATATCCTGGCAAGAACCTATCGCTCCGCCGACAAGGAGCCGCAGCCATGAGCGCGGCGCGTTGCCGGTGGTCGGCGTTGTTGCTGGGTGGTCTGGTTGGTTGTGGTGGTGAGCGCGATTTCAGTGATCTGGACACCTACCTGGATGAAGTGCGCCTTGAATCGCCCAGCCCTGTCGACGCCGTGCCGACCTTGGCGCCGCACCCGGTGTTCAGTTACCGCGCAGCGTTGCTGCGCGGTCCGTTCTCGGCGCCGGCCTCGGCGGGCGAGGAGGGGTGGGTGCGGGGCGAGCCAAGGGGCGAGCCGGATCGGCAGCGACCCCGCCAGTACCTTGAGCGCTTCAGCATCGAGCAGTTCGAAATGGTCGGCACCATGGTCGGTGCCTCGGGGGCGTATGCCCTGCTGCGCGGGGCGGGTGCGGTGCATCGGCTCAAGGTGGGCGACTACCTGGGGCGTAACGAGGGCCGGGTGGTGTCCGTCAGCGAGAGCCGGGTCGAGGTGGTCGAACTGGTGCCCGATGGCCAGGGCGCCTGGCTGGAACGACCGCGCAGCCTTTCCTTGAACACGCACTCCTAGTGGAGCTCTAACCATGTACAGGACTTTTTCGACCCTCGGTGTGGCGCTATGGATTGCGCTGCTGTCACCGGGGTTATTGGCCAACTCCAGGGCGCTGGATGTTGTCGCGCCGCCGGGCGATCAGCGCGCCGAGCGTCTTACTTACAGTGGCGAAAGGCTGTCGTTGAATTTCCAGGACATCGAAGTGCGTTCGGTGCTGCAACTGATCGCCGACTTCACGGCCCTCAACCTGGTGGCCAGCGACTCGGTACAGGGCAGCATCACCCTGCGCCTGGATAACGTGCCCTGGGACCAGGCGCTGGACCTGGTACTCAAGACCAAGGGCCTGGACCAACGCCGGGTCGGCAACGTCCTGCTGGTCGCCCCGGCGCAGGAAATTGCCGCCCGTGAGCGGCAGACGCTGGAGTCGCAGCGGCAATTGGCCGAACTCGCCCCACTGCGGCGTGAGCTGGTGCAGGTTCACTACGCCAAGGCCGCTGAAATAGCCCGGCTGTTCCAGTCAGTGACCAATACCCAGGACCGGCTCGACGAGCGAGGCACGCTGGCGGTGGATGAGCGGACCAACAACATCATCGCCTTCCAGACCCAGAGTCGAATGGACGAGCTACGGCGGATCGTCACGCAGCTGGATGTGCCGGTACGCCAGGTGATGATCGAGGCGCGGATCGTCGAGGCCAATGTCGATTACGACAAGAGTCTCGGCGTGCGCTGGGGTGGTGCGATGGGCCGGGGTAACTGGAGTGCCTCCGGGATTGGCGGCAGTGAAGCGGGTCTGCTCAGTTCCGGCAGCGCGCCATTCGTCGATATGGGGGCGGCGGGTGCTACCTCGGGGCTTGGCGTTGCCTTCATTAGCAACAACCTGTTGCTCGACCTTGAGCTGTCGGCCATGGAAAAGACCGGCAACGGTGAAGTTGTCTCGCAACCCAAGGTGGTGACTGCCGACAAGGAGACCGCGAAGATTCTCAAAGGCACTGAAATTCCCTATCAGGAGGCCAGTTCCAGCGGCGCCACCTCGGTGTCGTTCAAGGAGGCTTCGCTGTCGTTGGAGGTGACGCCGCAGATCACCCCGGACAACCGCATCATCATGGAGGTCAAGGTCACCAAGGATGAGCCCGATTACCTGAACAAGGTGCAGGATGTGCCGCCGATCAAGAAAAACGAGGTCAATGCCAAGGTGTTGGTGGTCGATGGGGAGACCATTGTGATTGGCGGGGTTTTCTCAAATACTCAAAGCAAGGTTGTAGATAAGGTGCCATTTCTTGGTGATGTGCCGTATCTTGGCCGCCTTTTCCGGCGTGACGTGGTGTCGGAGAAAAAATCCGAGCTGCTGGTATTTCTCACTCCGCGTATCATGAATAACCAGGCGATTGCTGTGAGTCATTGATTCTGTGCGAAATTTGATTCTTGTTGGGCCAATGGGTGCGGGTAAAAGCACCATCGGCCGCTTGTTGGCCAAAGAGCTGCGTCTGCCGTTCAAGGATTCCGATAAGGAAATTGAATTGCGCACGGGCGCCAATATCCCGTGGATCTTCGATAAGGAAGGCGAGCCCGGCTTTCGTGATCGCGAGCAGGCGATGATCGCCGAACTTTGCGAGCTTGATGGCGTGGTGCTGGCGACCGGCGGTGGCGCGGTCATGCGCGAAGCCAATCGTCGAGCGCTGCACGCTGGCGGTCGCGTCGTCTATTTGCACGCCTCGGTCGAGCAGCAGGTCGGGCGCACCGCGCGCGACCGCAATCGTCCCTTGCTGCGTACCGCTGATCCGGCAAAAACCCTGCGTGACTTGCTGGCCCTGCGCGACCCGCTCTATCGGGAGATCGCCGACCTGGTGGTGCAAACCGATGAGCGGCCGCCGCGGATGGTGGTGCTGGATATTCTGGAACGCTTGCAGCAGCTACCTCCCCGTTAATACGCAGGGCGAAATGCGTTATCCTCGGCGTCGCGCCATGACGGCCGTCGGGTGTGGCGCATGGCTAGCGCACCACGTCACACAGGCAGACGTGGTCAGTCGATAACATAAGGCAGGACGCCTGATTCCAACTTACTGTGGGGACACATGCAGACACTTAAGGTTGATCTAGGCGAGCGTAGCTACCCGATCCATATTGGCGAAGGGTTGCTGGATCAGCCCGAGTTACTGGCGCCGCACATCGCCGGACGGCAAGTGGCAATCATCTCCAACGAGACCGTTGCCCCGCTGTATCTGGAGCGCCTGACCCGCAGCCTGGGCCAGTTCTCGGTCATTTCCGTGGTACTGCCCGACGGCGAAGCCTTCAAGAACTGGGAAACCCTGCAAAGCATATTCGACGGCCTGCTGACCGCGCGCCATGACCGCCGCACTACCGTGATCGCCCTGGGCGGCGGAGTGATTGGCGACATGGCCGGGTTCGCTGCCGCCTGTTACCAGCGTGGCGTGGACTTCATCCAGGTGCCGACCACCCTGTTGTCGCAAGTCGACTCCTCGGTGGGCGGCAAGACCGGGATCAACCATCCGCTGGGCAAGAACATGGTCGGCGCCTTCTATCAGCCCAACGTGGTGCTGATCGATACCGCTACCCTCAATACGCTGCCGGCGCGCGAGCTGTCCGCGGGCCTGGCCGAAGTCATCAAGTACGGCTTGATCTGCGACGAGCCGTTCCTCACCTGGCTCGAAGAAAACGTTGATCGCCTGCGGGCCCTGGACCAGGACGCCCTGACCTATGCGATCGCGCGCTCCTGCGCAGCCAAGGCTGCGGTGGTCGGTGCCGACGAGCGTGAGACCGGCGTGCGCGCCACGCTCAACCTGGGGCACACCTTCGGTCACGCCATCGAAACCCACATGGGCTATGGTGTGTGGCTACATGGTGAGGCGGTCGCTGCTGGCACCGTAATGGCCCTGGAAATGTCCTCGCGCCTGGGCTGGATCACCCCCCAGGAGCGTGACCGGGGCATTGCCCTGTTCCTGCGTGCCGGGTTGCCGGTGATCCCGCCGCCAGAAATGAGCGAAGCCGATTTTCTCGAACACATGGCGATCGACAAGAAAGTAATCGACGGACGTCTGCGCCTGGTGCTGTTGCGCCATATGGGCGAGGCAGTCGTGACCGACGATTATCCGAAAGAGATTTTACAGGCAACGCTGGGAGCGGATTACCGCGCCCTGGCTCAGCTGAAAGGTTAATAAGATCACAATGACCAGTTTGCATGCCGACGAGGCGTTCCTAGGCCACTACCAGTTGAACCACGACCCTTTTGCTCCGCGGGTGCCCGGCTTCAAGTTTTTCCCTGCCCAGCGCAAGCCGGTGCTGGGGCAACTGCATCACCTGGCCCGCTACAGCCAGTTGTTGCTGGTGGTCACTGGCCCGCTGGGCAGTGGCAAGACCTTGTTGCGTCAGGCGCTGGTGGCCAGCACCAACAAACAGTCGGTGCAGAGCGTGGTGGTCTCCGCCCGTGGTGCCGGCGACGCGGCGGGTGTACTGCGTCAGGTGGCTCAGGCCCTGGACGTCGCCCAGGCGGAAGTCGGCGCGATCCTCAAGCAAGTGGTGCAACTGGCGCTGACCGGTCAGGAAGTCTATCTGCTGGTGGACGACGCCGAGCAGCTCGACGAATCGGCGCTTGAGGCCTTGCTGGCCCTGGCGGCTGGCGCCCCGGAAGGCCGCCCGCATGTGTTCCTGTTTGGCGAGCCTTCGCTGATCGCCGGGCTTGAGCAGTTGAGCACCGAGGAAGAGCGCTTCCACGTGATCGAGCTGCAGCCCTACGAGGAAGAAGAAACCCGCGAGTACCTGGCCCAGCGTCTTGAAGGTGCGGGTCGGGGAATCGAACTTTTCACCGCTAATCAGATCTCTGAGATTCACGAAAGCTCCGACGGCTGGCCTGGAAACATCAACCAGGTTGCCCGCGATGCGATGATCGAAGCCATGATTGCTAGCCGCTCCGCGGTCAAGCGTCCAAGTATGGGGTTCAACATGCCGAAGAAACACGTATTGGCGATATCCGCCGTAGTCGTGGTCGCGGTGGCTGCCGCCTGGTTGCTGCCAGGTCGCAACAAGACACCAACCACCGGGGCTCCTGCCAACGAGCAGGCGCAGTTGCCCCTGGGGCAGGGTGCCAACGGCGGTGCGCCGTCGGTCGAATTCGCCGGCAATACCCAGCCAATGCCCTTGCCGTTGGTCGGCCAGTCGCAGCCGGTGATGCGCGGTCCTTTGGCCGAAGCGGCTGGTGGCATTACCGAAGGCGATGATGGCGTGCCGCTCGAAGGCTCCAGCAGTGTTCCGCCGACCGTGACCACCATTGCCCCGCCTAGCGGCGTTCCTGCCGGTCCTGCGCCGACGTCGGCGGCCAAGCCGGTGCCTGCGCCTACCCAGATCGCGACGGCCAAGCCGGCCCCGGCTCCGGTGGCCAAGCCGGCACCAGCGCCTGTGGTCAAGCCTGCACCAGTGACCAAGCCGGTGGAGAAGCCAGTCACTGTCGCCAAGGCGGCACCGGCAGCCGGTGGCACCTGGTACGCCGGTCAGAAACCGGGTAACTACGTGGTACAAATCCTCGGCACCAGCTCGGAAGCCGCGGCCCAGAGCTTCGTCAAGGAACAGGGCGGCGAGTACCGGTATTTCAAGAAAGTCCTCAACGGCAAGCCGCTTTACGTCATCACCTACGGTAACTTCGCCAACCGCGATGCTGCCGTATCCGCCATCAAGGCCTTGCCAGCGAAGGTTCAGGCTGGTAAACCTTGGCCTCGCTCTGTCGCCAGCGTCCAACAAGAACTGGCAACAGCTCGCTGAAGATTCGGCGGCCTTACCCAGGCCGCCTCTCCCGGCACCTCAAAATTTCTGCAAGGCATGCTGCCCTCAGGCCGCGTGCCTTGTGGTGTCTGCGTCACAGTAGTCTTTGAGTGGTTGCGGTCAGAATTAAAAAAAGTTTTGACTAGCACAGTAGATCGCTTTAAACCTTTCATAAATGCGACATAGATTTGCGACATTTCGTCGTCAAATTTGTGAGCCTCTGTGTCGGTGTGTACAATGACCTCCCTTTTGCCCCCGCAAAGCTGGCGTACGTTCGGCGCGGAAGGTAAGTGGTTGAATTG